>Ga0209536_100009885_pt1 | contig 14118 bp, 13 predicted proteins | sample DeeMarSeWOR28_12_FD_187461 | JGI IMG/M metagenome (GOLD analysis project Ga0209536, IMG submission 187461) | Marine sediment microbial communities from White Oak River estuary, North Carolina - WOR-2-8_12 (SPAdes) (version 2) | ecosystem: Environmental > Aquatic > Marine > Intertidal zone >...
CGCTGACGGTGCGGCTCGATACGGGCGACCTCTATGTCTCGCTTTGAGCCGCACAATCGGCGCAATTTGCCGCGCAATTTGGCTCTGCAAGTCGTGGGTGACTATGCTTTGCACTACTCGAGGGGGGGAATACGCGCAGATTCGCGTGGTTGATGCTGAGTATGGGTTTGACGGTCAGCGCCGTCGGTTGTGGTGATTCGAGCTCGAATGGATCGGGCGGCAGCTCTGGCTCCGGAGGGTCCGCGGGAACCGGAGGAGGCAATGCTACGGCCACCGTGAGTGGCACGGTGTATCGGGCCTCTTTGGAGGGTGAGTCGACGACCCTGGAAGGGGCGACCGTGTCGGTGGTCGGTGGTGAATCGACGACGAGCGACGCCAGCGGCGCGTTCACGCTCGAGGCTCCCGTGGGAATCACCATGTTCCTGACGACGGCGCCAGACTCGTGGGGCGAGCTTCAGACGGGCGACGTGCCCCCTGGGGGTGCAGCCGGGGCGGAGGTCGAAGTGGTTCCAGACGCGCTGATCGCCGCGGTGGCGGAGGCGTTGTCGGAGACCATCGATCCAGCGAGGGGAATCGTCGCTGTCGAATTCGACCAAGAAGAAGCAGCGGGCGGAGAGTCCGCTGATCTCGGTGTCGACTATGGGTTTACGCTGGTGTTCGACGCAGCGGGCGACCCTCAGCTCGGCAACGAGTTGGTGGCTGGAGCCGATCCCATCATCATCTTTGCGAACGTGGAGATCACTTCGGACGTCATGCCGTCGGCGAGCCGCTCGGGCGTGGGTGATTGTACGATCTCCTACGAGGGCACGAGCTACCCATCCCAGGCCAAGGTGTTCACCGTGGTCGAGGCGAGATGCCCCTAACGGGCATCCGACTGCAGAAACGGCGGGCTGGCGACGTGGTCGTCAGCCCGTTTTTTCTCGCCGGGCGGCCCAGGCAGCGGGCGACGAAAGCGCGCCGACGTCTGCCCAGGGCTTGTCCTCGCAGTGCTGAACGATGTGCTTTCGCGCGGTGAGCACCTCGCAGCCTTCGCGAGTCACCAACACCGTGTGCTCGAACTGCGCCGACAAGGACCGGTCCATCGTCAGCACGGTCCAATCGTCATCCATCACTTCGGTTTGATATCCCCCGAGGTTGATCATCGGCTCGATGGTGAAGACCATCCCTGCCTTCATGCGCTTGTCCTTGCCGCGGCGCCCGAAGTGCGGGATCTGGGGCGGCATGTGGAACTCGCGTCCAACGCCGTGTCCGACGTAGTCGCGCACGACCGAGCAGCCTCGGCCCTCCGCGTATTCTTGAATCGCGGCTCCGATGTCGCCGATGCGCTTGCCATGCTTCACCTCCGCGAGGCCGAGCTCGAGGCAGCGCCGCGATGTTTCGACGACGTGAATGGCCTCGTCGCTGGGCTCCCCAATGTAGAACGTCACGCTGGTGTCGCCATGATAGCCGTGCTGTTTGGGCAAGTAGGTCGTAACGTCGACGTTGACGATGTCGCCATCCTGGAGCTCGTATGGGCCGGGTACACCGTGGCAGACACAATCATTGACGCTGGTGCAGACGCTCTTCGGGAACGGCGGCCGTCCTCCGCCCCCCCCGTACTGAAGCGGCGAGGGGTGGGCGTCGTGCGAGACGATGTAGTCGTGGACGAAGCGGTCGATGTCATCCGTCCGCAGCCCTGGCCCAATCATCTCCCCGACCGCGACCAGGCAGTCGGCCGCCAGTTGGCAGGAACGGCGCATGTCTTGGAGCATGCGCGGGGTCATGAGCTCGATGGCGGACAATCCGGAAACCTCTGGACCTGGGGTACCTTGTGTAAGACGACCCCGCAAATTGTCTAGTGATGCCCCATTTCGGCTGATTTGACCCGCTGGCCTGATGGCACTAAGTAGCCCGCGCGAGAGGAATCAGAGGTCTTTTTCGATGTCAGACACCTATAACAACGTCCCCATGAGCGACGGGATGGCCGCGAAGACCGAGAAGGAAGACAGCTTCTGGTCCGGGCCCAAGCTCATCGTGTTGAGCTTCCTGACCTTGGCCGTCGCGTTCGCTTTGTTGTGGTCGATGGCAGAAGGCATCATCGGGCCCGCCCAGCATGACGCGAACGACGGACACGAGACGCACCTGCTCCAGCCGGGCGGCGGCCCGTTCGACTGAGTCAGAAGTCGAAATCCAGCTCTTTCGGCTCGTCGTTCCGGAGCGAATCGTCCTCGCCCGGATCGAAGGCGGCCTCGGAATATAGATCGTCGAGCGACCAGCCGGCCTTGTGGTGCCGGCGCAGCTCCTCGCGCTCGAACTCGGCTAGTGTGTGATAGCTCCTTGGTCCTCTAGGGCGCATGTCCCCTCCCTTTTGCCGCTCGTCAACACCGCCGAGGGTATGCCGAGTGCCCACTTTGTCCTACACTGCAGCACACCCTACCCACGCGGATCTGGATGGCAAAAAAACAGACGAGATTGAAACCGCGCACCGGCACTGGTAGACGCAGGCCATGAGTCGGGTGGTGGCGATCGCCAACCAAAAAGGGGGCGTGGGGAAGACGACCACGGCGGTGAATTTGGGCGCGAGCCTGGCCGTCGCCGAGCAGCGCGTACTGTTGGTCGACCTCGATCCGCAGGGCAACGCCTCCACCGGCGTCGGCATGAGCCCCGGGGACGAAGAGATCGAAGGCTCCTACGAGTTGTTGCTCGGCGAAGTCGAAGCGGGCGACGTCATCTATGAAACCGAGATGCCGTACATGCACGTCATCGCCGCAACGCAGGATCTCGTCGGGGCGGAACGCGACTTGCTGCAGGCCGAGGACAGCGCGACCCGTCTGCGTGACGCACTCGATGCGGTGCGCGACGACTACGACTTCATCGTCGTAGACTGTCCGCCTTCGCTCGGCATGCTGACGATCAATGCGCTCACCGCTGCCGACATGGTGATCGTTCCATTGCAATGTGAGTACTACGCGCTCGAGGGGCTGTCGCAGCTCGTCGGGACCATCGAGCGTGTGCGCGCGTCCGTGAACGAGAGTCTCGAAATCCACGGCGTCTTGCTCACGATGTTCGACTCGCGCAACAACCTGGCCAACGAGGTCGCGGACGAGGTGCGTCGCCATTTTCGCGTTTACGAGACGATCATTCCGCGGAACGTGCGGCTTGCAGAGGCTCCTTCCCACGGAAAACCCGTGATTCTGTACGATGCATCGTCGCGCGGTTCGTACACGTATTTGAACCTCGCGCGTGAGCTGCTCGATGATCTGGAGGTAGCTGCGTAGTGGCCCGCCGTCGCTTGGGGCGTGGTTTGGACGGGCTGCTTCCCGCGGCACCGCCGCCGTCGGAACGCCCTTCGAAGAACAACGCAGCCATCGAAGACCTTCACCCCGGTCACATGCAGCCGCGTGTGCGGATGGACGCGGAGGCGTTGGCCGAGCTTGCCGCCTCCATTCGAGAGCATGGCGTGCTCGAGCCCATCCTGGTTCGCAAACGGCAGTCTGGCGGCTTTGAAATCATCGCCGGCGAGCGGCGTTGGCGTGCCGCGCAACAGGCCGGGCTCAAATCCGTGCCGATCTTCGTTCACAATTTCGACGACGAGCAGGCATTCGAAGCCGCACTCGTGGAGAACCTGCAGCGTGAGGACCTGAATCCCATGGAAACGGCGCGGGCGTTTCAACGACTGGTCGACGACTATGGTTACACGCAGGAAACGATCGCCGCGAAGGTGGGCAAGGAGCGCTCCACGGTTGCCAATGCGCTCCGGCTCTTGAAGCTGCCGGACGAGGTCGCTCTCCTGATCGAGGACGGCCAGCTGAGCGAAGGCCACGGCCGGGCTCTGCTTGCAGCGCCGAGCGTCGCGACCATGAAGAAGCTCGCGCGTTCGGCGGTCAGCAAAGGCTGGAGTGTGCGCGAGGCGGAGCGGCAAGCCCGTCGCGCTGCCCGCGGCGAGGGCGGCGGAGCGAGCAAGAAGCCTTCAGCGAAGAGCGCGAACGTTCGCGACCTCGAGCAGCGCTTGTCCCGGGCGCTCGGCTCGACCACCACGATCCAGGAGTCGGGCAAGGAGCGCGGCCAGATCCGAATCAACTATGCCAGCTTCGACGAGCTGGACCGCTTGATCGAGAAGCTCACGTAGAGGCGGGCTTGCGGTCTGCTGGCTCCTGCGGTGGGGAGAGCCGGATCTCACATGATGCGGGCTTCTGCCGCGTCGACCGTGTTGCTCAGCAGCATCGCAATCGTCATCGGGCCGACGCCGCCGGGAACCGGGGTGATGTAAGAGGCACGTTGGCTCGCGCCTGCGAAGTCTACGTCCCCGGTTAGGGTGCCGTCTTCGAGGCGGTTGATTCCAACGTCGAGCACGACGGCGCCCTCTTTGATCCAGTCGCCCTGAACCAGGTTCGGACGGCCGACGGCGGCGACGACGATGTCGGCCTCACGCACACGCTCATCGAGGTGCTCGGTACGCGAATGCGCGATGGTCACAGTGGCGTGTTTCTCGAGGAGCATCATGGCGATCGGCTTGCCGACCAAGGTGCTGCGACCGAGCACCAGTGCACGCTTTCCCCTCGGGTCGCAGCCGATGCGGGCGAGCATCCGCATGCAGCCGCTTGGTGTGCAGGGCCGAAGCCCTTTGCGGCCCACCGCCAGAAGACCCGCATTGAACGGATGAAGGCCGTCGACGTCTTTGGCGGGATCGATCGCGTCCACGATCGTCTGATCGTGGAGGTGATCGGGTAGCGGCAGTTGAACCAGGATCCCGTCGATGTCGTCATCGCCGTTCAGCTCGAAAATCAACGTGAGCAGGTCCGCTTCGGAGGTCTCGGCCGGAAGCCGATGGACCCGCCCCGCGATCCCTACCTTTTCCGCGGCGCGTTCCTTGTTTCGAACGTACACCTGAGACGCCGGGTCGTCGCCGACCAGCACCACGTGTAGGCCGGGCGCGCGGTTGTGCGTCGCTCGGAACGCCTCCGCACGCGCCTTCACCTCCGCCCTCACCTCTTTGGCCAGGGCCTTGCCATCGATCAACTCAGCCATGGGCGGGGTCTACCAGGAGCCCGCACTCTTCTCAAACCAGCAGGCCCCGGTGGAAATCGCGGCCTGCCGTGGTATGCCGCGAGGCCATGTTCGACCCCGTCTCCCCGCAGGTGGCCCTCCCCGAGCTCGACGCGACCCAGCTCGCCTTTTGGGAGAATGCCCGCATCTTCGAGAAGACGCTCGAGGATGCTCCCGACAAGAAGCCCTTCGTCTTCTACGAGGGGCCGCCTACGGCCAACGGCATGCCGCATCCGGGCCACGTGCTCACGCGCGTCATGAAAGACGTCTTCCTCCGCTACCGGACGATGTGCGGCTACTACGTTCCGCGTCGAGCGGGTTGGGACACGCATGGGTTGCCGGTCGAGGTGGAAGTCGAAAAAGAGCTCGGCATCAGCGGTCGAGAGGCCATTCAGGACTACGGCATCGAGGCGTTCAGCCGCAAATGCATCGATTCCGTATTCAAGTACATCGGCGAATGGCGCAAGATGACCGAGCGGATCGGCTTCTGGGTAGACTTCGATTCGGCCTACGTGACGTTCCACAAGTCCTACGTCGAGAGCGTTTGGTGGGCGCTGTCCGAGATGTTCAAGCGCGGTCTGCTCTACCAGGGCTACAAGGTCGTGTGGTGGTGGCCGCAAGGCGGTACGGCACTATCGGCCGGCGAGGTGGGTCAGGGATACAAGACCATCGACGATCCGTCGGTGATGATTCGCTTTCCCGTCCAGGGCGAGGAGAACACCTCGTTCCTCGCCTGGACGACGACGCCGTGGACCCTGCCGTCCAACGTCGCGCTCGCAGTGGATGCGAACGTGGATTACGCCACGGCGGAGCTCGACAATGGCGAGCGCCTGATACTGGCGGCCGCGCTGGTCGACAAAGTCATTGGGGAAGAAGCAAACATCGTATCGACGCGCAAAGGGGCGGACTTGGTGGGGATGTCGTACGAGCCCCCTTTCCGATACGCCGAACCCGAAGGCGGTCCCGGGTGGAAAGTCGTCGATGCGGACTTCGTCTCCCTCGATAGCGGTTCGGGGCTCGTTCACCTGGCACCGGCGTTCGGTGAGGACGACTTCAGGGTTTGCAAGGACAAGGGCCTGGGCTTCCTGCAGCTGTTGAAGCCCGACGGCACCTTCCCCGAGGAGGTGAGCGATTTCGCCGGCCGCTTTTGCAAGGAAGCCGATCGCGACATCATCCGGAACCTGAACGCTCGCGGCGTTCTCTTCAAGGAAGAGGTCTACCGACACGACTATCCATTCTGCTGGCGAGCGATGGATGATCCGCTGGTCCAGTACGCTCGCCGCTCCTGGTTCATCCGGACCACTCGAGAAATCGAGCGCGTCAAGGAGAACAACCAGGACGTTCACTGGGAGCCCGATCACATCAAGAACGGTCGCATGGGTCAGTTTCTCGAGGGGAACGTCGACTGGGCGTTGTCGCGGGAACGTTTCTGGGGGACGCCGCTCCCAATCTGGAAGAACGACGAAACGGGAGAGGTCGAGTCAGTCGGCTCGGTCGCGGAGATCCTCGAACGCAACCCCGACGCCTTCGCGCACTTCGACGAAGCGAAGGCTGCCGACCCGTCGCTCCAGGACCATCTGATGGTGCACAAGCCGTGGATCGACCACGTGACGTGGACCAAGGAGGGCGAGCCCGGCGTATACCGACGCGTACCCGAGGTGATCGATTGCTGGTTCGACTCCGGGTGCATGCCGTTCGCCCAGTGGGGTTTCCCGCACGACAATGCCGCTGGATTCGAGCGGAGCTTTCCGGCTGATTTCATCACCGAAGCGGTCGACCAAACGCGCGGCTGGTTCTACTCGCTCATGACGATCAGCTCGCTGATGTTCCCGGAACGCCCGCTTCCGCATCCGTTCAAGAACTGCGTCGTGCTCGGGCTGATGACCGACGAAAAGGGAAAGAAGCTCAGCAAGCGCGACAAGAACTACACCGACCCGCTGGTGCTGATGGACCGAGTTGGCGCCGACGCCGTGCGATGGGCGCTCTACGCGGGCACCGTGCCCGGGCAGAACACACGCTTCTTCGATGACGCCGCTACGGACGCGGTTCGCGAGTTCCTCCTGAAGATCTGGAACGTCTACAGCTTCTTCGTGACGTATGCGAACATCGACGGCTGGGATCCAGCCGGCCGGCGCCCGACCCTCGAGCAGAGGCCCGACATGGATCGCTGGATTCTCGCCGAGCTTGACGCAACGGTGCGCGCAGTGCGCCAAGAGCTGGACGACTACAAGAGCCACATGGCCGTTCGCCACCTTCTCGGCTTTGTGGACGGCCTGTCGAATTGGTACGTGCGCCGAAGCCGCTCGCGCTTCTGGGCGTCGGAGGACTCGGCCGACAAGCGGGCCGCGTTCAGCACGCTGTACGAAGTCTTGGTGGATCTCACGAAGATGTCGGCGCCGTTCATCCCATTCATGACGGAGACGCTGTTTCAGAATCTCGTGCGTAAGCACGACGTGACGGCGGCCGAATCCGTTCACTTGGCGACGTTCCCCGAGCCTGCCCGTGAGCGCGTCGATGATGGGCTTCGTCAGACCATGGAACGGGTTCGAAACGTAGTCACCCTCGGTCAGCGCGTTCGCAACGAGAACAAGCTCAAGGTGCGTCAGCCGCTAGCGGAGGCCATCGTCGTGGTCGCGAACGACGACGAGCGGCAAGCCATCGATCGATTCTCGAGCGCGATTCGAGAAGAGCTCAACGTCCGCGAGCTGGGCTTCACGCAGGAGCCCCACAAGTACGTCGAGTTCGAGCTCCGTCCAAACTTCCGTGTCCTCGGGCCGAAGCTCGGCAAGCAAGTTCCCGCCTGCAAGAAGGCGCTCTTGGAAGCAGATGGCTCAGCCCTCTACATCGAAATGGAGGACAACGGGAAGATCGTCCTCGAGCTTCCGAACGGTCCGGTCGATCTCACCGCAGATGAGGTCGAGGTACGGCTGAGCGCGCGCGAGGATTTCGCCGCGGCTTCGGGGAGCGGGCAGGTCGTCGTCCTCGACACGCGGCTCGACGACAGCCTGCGGCGAGAAGGTCTTGCCCGCGAAGTGATCAACCGCATTCAACGTGCGCGCAAAGCGATGGACTTGCCGTACGAGGCGAGGATCGAGGTCACCTGGAGTGCGGACGCCGATCTCGCGGCTGCGATCGAGGAGCACGCAGATCGGATTGCGCGAGAGACGTTGGCGACGGGGTTCGCGCGGGCCGACGCCGCTTCGAGTGACCACGATACGAAGATCGACGGTGCGGCGCTGGGGCTTGCGATCAGCCCGGCTTGAGGTCCGCGGTTTTTGCCTGCTTTTCGCGGCGCCCGTCGATGAACCCCTCGATCAAGATCAAGATCACGCCAATCGTGATCCACGCGTCCGCTACGTTGAAAGTTGGATACGCCCATCGGTCTTGGAGATGGAACCGGACGAAGTCGACGACGTATCCGAGCTTGACCCGATCGACGAAGTTGCCGATGGCGCCTGCGACGATCAACGGGACGCTGACGGCGAACAGCGTTCCGCCGCGGCCGCTGACGAACATCCACAGGAGCAGCACGATCGCGCCGCCGGCGGCGACGTAGAACACACCTTTGCGGACCAAGCTCGGCATGTCGCGCATGAAGCCGAAGGCGGCCCCGCAGTTCTCGGCGTAGCGGAGCTCGAGATAGCCCTCGATCCATACGATCGGGGCGCGCTGCTCGCGTTGCGGCAGGATGCGACCGTAGGTGTCCGGCTCACAGACCGGGTCGGCGCCCTGCGTCGAGGGCTGGGACAGGCGGTCGAGGGCCCAATGCTTCGTGCCGAGATCCATCGCGGTAAGGAGCGCGGTGGCGGTGAGGCAGAGGACGATGGCCTTGGGAGAGCGGGCGGTTCCGGACACGGCCGCCGACTCTAACAGCTCGGTTTGGCGGGTCAAATCAACCATTTACAAAAATGTGACACAAAGGCCCTAGGCAACGTGTCACGTTGTGTTACATTCCGTGCATGGCTGACGAGGACGGCAAGAGGGAGCGCCGAGACGGCCGGAAGGAGCGAGTCCTGCATACGCGAGTGCCTGCGGTGCTCGAGCAGGAGTTGAAGCGGGTCGCGAATGCGTGGCGAGTTCCGGTGTCGAATGTCGTCAGGGCGTTGCTCGAAGATGCGCTCGATACTCTGGACGTCGTCGGGGCCAAGGCGGAGGACGAGCTTCGCGAAGTGGCCGAAAAGCTCGCGTCGGAGCGTCAACGCATCCGCCAGAGATCAACCGGCCAGCCCAGCGGGCCGCCTTCCGCAGCGAAGAACGAGCTCGCGGATCCGCTTGCAGGCGCCGTGGGCGCGACGCCGATCAGGCTCGTGCACGACGCGGTGTGTGGGTTGACCGGGGAGCCGCTCCGGGCCGGCTCCGAGGCGTTCATGATTTTGTTCGACGATCCCCGTCGAAAGCTGATCACGGGCAGGAACGCCCTGCCCAACACATCGACATCCAACGAGGAGAAAGCCGATGACTGAACAAGAACGAATTCGAACCAACGCGCAGGAGAACGTGAATGCCGTGGTCGACCATGTGACCGAGGCTGCAGGCGCCGCCGTTTCGCTCGGCCGGCAAGTGACCGCGTTGTGGGTCGGGGTATCGCGTACCGCGATGGACGCGGCCGCCAAGACCCTCACGGCGACGTCCAACGTCATCAGTGCACTCGCCGATTCGATGGGAGAGCTTTCCGCGCGAATCGAAGGCGCGACGAAGAAAGCCTGATCTCGAGCCGGCGGGTTGGCGGCAGCCATCCAGTACCAGCGCTCCGTCGACCCGTCGGCTTCGCCCCTCACCGGTCCATCGGGCCGTGAGGTAGCCGTCGTCCTTCCCGCAGATGCCGAACGGCGTTGATGCCCCATCGCGTCAGAAAATAGGTCGGGAGGGCGACGACGATTCCGCACAGCAGACCGCCGATCCATAGCTCGGCGCCGGTGTTGGCGAGGAGGCGGCCCGCCTGCTGCCAGAATTCAGCCTCCAGCAAGCTGCCAAACCCATCATTCTTCAAGGCGCGACCCGTGTCGCCGAGCCATTGTCGGATGGTTGCGGGTGTGACTTCCACCTCCGGTTGCATCACCGCCGCGCCGACCTTCCAGGTCAAGTAGTAGAGAGGAACGGCGGTAAACGGGTTGCTGATGAAGAGGATCGGAATACCCGAGACCTTGTTCGCCTGAAGCAGCGTCGCGGCCGCGATGTAGATCAAAATCTGGAGCCCGAGGGTCGGGGTGAACGCGATGATCGCGCCGATGAACACTCCCCACGCGATGCGGTGCGGGGTGTCGTCGAGATGAAGGATGTTGTGGACGACGATCTGTTGCAGGCGTCGCCACACATTGCGGAGGTTCATGCCGGTTCACCCCATGCGCCACCCCCCGGTGTTTCGACGCGCAGAACGTCTCCCGGCGACACTTCGACGGTGACGCGGTTCTGCAGCGGCTTCCCGTTCAATAGATTCATGCCCGTCGCCCCGTCGCCGCCGCCGCGCATACCATAGGGTGCGTGGATGCGCCGCTCGGAAACCACCGAAACACGCATGGGCGCGAGGAATTCGAGCTCGCGGATCAGCCCGTCGCCTCCCGGCTGGGAACCCCTGCCTCCCGAATCGGGCCTGAGGGAGAAACGCCGCACCCGGATCGGAAAGCGCGTCTCCAGAACCTCGGGATCGGTACACTTCGAGTTAGTCATGTGCGTGTGTACCGCGGACGCACCGGGTCGCGATGGCGTCGCGCCCGCGCCACCCCCGAGTGTCTCGTAATATGCGATCTGGCCGTCGCCGAAGGTGATGTTGTTCATCGTTCCCTGGCTCGCGGCGGCGAGACGGAGCGCCCCGAGGAGCACATCGACGATGCGCTGCGAGGTTTCGACGTTGCCCGCTGCGACTGCGCGGTGTGGCTCGGGCGATAGGAGCGAGTCGTCCGGAATCCGAACCGTCACCGGGCGGAGACAGCCGCTGTTCAGCGGGATCGGTTTGCCGACGAGCACGCGGAGGACGTAAAGAACCGCGGCCATCGTGACCGCTCGCGGGGCGTTGAGATTGGTGTCGACCGCCGCGTCCGTTCCGGAGAAATCGATGTCCATCGCATCGTCGTCCACGGTGACGCGGACGGCGATGCGGGTGCCGTCGTCGAGTCGATCGTCGAATCGATGCTCGCCGTTCGGCAGGTTCGAAATGGCGCGGGATGTCAGGTCTGCCGCGTTGTCTTGGATGTGCTGCATGTATGCAGCAACGACATCCAAACCGTAGCGCGCGAGCAGGTCCTCGAGAAGCTGCATGCCCTTCTCGTTGGCCGCGATCTGCGCCTCAATGTCGGCGATGTTCTCGTCGGGGTTGCGAGCGGGGTACGGTGAGTCGCTGAGGGCGGCGCGAAGGGTCGTCTCCTCGAAGCGACCCTCGCTGACGATCCGTAAGTTGCGCAGCACGACGCCCTCCTCTTCGAGGCGACGGGAGAACGGAGGCATCGAGCCAGGCGTCACCCCGCCGACGTCGGCATGGTGACCCCGCGACGCAACCACGAAACGCAGGGTTCCCCTGTCGTCGTGCACCGGCGTCACGACCGTGATGTCCGGAAGATGCGAGCCACCTGCGGCCGGATCGTTGGTGACGAATACATCGCCTGGCTTTGCGCGACGGTGGACGGTCAGGACGGCACGAACCGACTCGCCCATCGCACCGAGATGGACGGGGATATGAGGCGCATTGGCGACGAGCCCCCCATCGGAGTCGAAGATCGCACAGGAGAAATCGAGGCGGTCGCGTATGTTCGTGCTCATCGCGGTGCGTTGCAGAACGATTCCCATCTGCTCGGCGATCGACTGGAACTGATTGTTGAACACCTCGAGCAAGACGGGATCCACCTCCGTGCCTTCGTCGGCGGCTCGACCGGCGCCAGCCGCATCGCGCACGATCAGATAGTCGCGAGAATCGCGAACGGCCGTGAAGCCGGTGTCCACGACGACTGCGCCCGTCGCGTCCAAAATCAACGCTGGCCCTGCGAGCTCGGTTTCGAGAGGCAGGTTTTCTCGGAAGTACACGGGTGCCTCGGTGAGCGCGCCGGCCGACCAGAGGACCGTCGTGCGCTCGGGCTCGCCGCTGCCAGGCTCCACGGTCGGGAGCTCGGGCTTGGCGCTTCGGAGCTCGACGACCACTCGGAGCGTCGCGGCTTCGATCAGGTGCGACGGGCGCACGTATCCGAACTCTCGCCGGTGTAGGTCCTCGAACGCTGCGCGCATCGCTTGGGGTTCGCCGAAATCGACCTCGAGCGCCGTTTCGGTACCGCGATACCGGAGCGCCACGCGTCGGAGGACCCGCCACGAGGCGTCCTCGCCGGCGTCTCCTGCCAGCGCCCGTCGGCCGGCCTCTTCGAGGTCGACGAATGCTCGCTCCCAACCTCCGGGGTGCCGTTGCGCGAGCGCGATGCGTCCGGCGTCCTGCTCTCCATGCCATTCGAAGTTGGCGACGCCCATGCCGAATGCCGAGAGCGCGCCTGCATACGGGTGGAACACGAGCTGTCGTATTCCGAGACGGCGTGCCACCAGGCACGCGTACTGCCCACCGGCGCCACCGAAGACGATCATCGCATGGGTTCGCACGTCATGTCCGCGGCCCACGGAGACCTTCTGAATCGCCGTCGCCATGTTCTCGACGGCCACGCGTAGAAACCCATCCGCAACTTCCGTCGGAGTGCGTTCGACGCCAATGTCGCGAAGTGAACGCACGATGCGCTCGAGCTCCCGCTCGACGGCCGATGCGTGGAGGGCAAACGGGAAACGGTCTGCCGCGATGCGGCCCAGAAACAGAGAGACGTCGGTCAGCGCGAGCTCTGACGCCTCCGGGTTTCCGTAACAGATGGGACCGGGGTCCGCGCCAGCGCTTCGTGGACCCACTACCATGCGCTTGCCTTCGAGCGCGCAGATGGATCCACCCCCCGCAGCCACGGTGTGGAGCTCGATCATGGGGGCACGGATTCGGATCCCCGCAATCTCGCTTTCGAATACGCGGTGCAGCTCGCCCGCGTAGCGTGAAACGTCGGTCGAGGTACCTCCCATGTCGAAGCCGACGACTTCGGTCAGGCCGAGCTCGTCCGCGACGGCCCCCGCCGCTACGACGCCAGCTGCGGGGCCGGAGAGCACCGCGTTTCGACCGATGAAGCCTCGCGCGTCGACCAAGCCCCCGTTGCTCTGCATCATTCGAAGGCGACCGGCGCCGAGGTCGTTCTCCAGCCGCTGCATGTAGTGGGTCAGTAAAGGTGTGAGGTAGGCGTTGGCCGCGGTCGTATCGGTGCGTCCGAGCAGGCCGAGCTCGTTCGAAACCTCGTGTGACAAGGAAATGTGCGCGAAGCCCAGCTCTGCGGCGATGTCGCCGACTGCCTTCTCGAGGGTGCCATCGCGGTAGGCGTGAATTAGTGAAACCGCGACGGCCAGCGCGCCAGCGTCGCGAGCCCTCCTGAGCGCCGTGCGCAGTGCGTCTGTGTCGAGCGGCCGAAGCAGCGACCCATCTGCCGTCGCGCGGGCGCTGACCTCCACGACCGAGGCCGGAAGCGGGGCGGGCTTCGCGATCGACAGAGCGAAGAGATCGGGCCGGGTTTGATCTCCGATCCGGGTGAGGTCTCCGAGACCCTCGTTGGCGACGAGCACCGAGGGGCAGCCCCCCCGCTCGAGGAGCGCGTTGGTCGCGAGGGTCGTGCCCATGCGAACCTCGGCAGGAGGTATCGGATCGCCAGGCTGAAGCTCGAGGAGGAGGCGAATTCCCAGAATCGGAGCGAGATCCGACGAGAGAACCTTGGTTACCCGGAGGGCACCGCTTTGCCGGTCGCGATAGATGCAGTCCGTGAAAGTGCCGCCACGGTCGATCCAAAATTGGTGCCGGGGGGCTTGCGCTTGCATCGAGCACCGCATCGAAGCACGACGCTGAGCCCGGTCAAGAGCGCGCCGGCGATCTACCGATTTGTGTGCAGAAGTCGCCCGAAGAGCTTACAACAGTGACACAAATGGCCAGGTCGACCGCAACTCCGTCGCAATTTTCTGGTTTTCAAATGGGTTTCCTGGACTTATACAGGCGAGCAAGTCAAGGAACTTAGGACGATGGACACGGAAGAATTCACTGTCTCGTCC
>Ga0209536_100009886_pt1 | contig 14118 bp, 20 predicted proteins | sample DeeMarSeWOR28_12_FD_187461 | JGI IMG/M metagenome (GOLD analysis project Ga0209536, IMG submission 187461) | Marine sediment microbial communities from White Oak River estuary, North Carolina - WOR-2-8_12 (SPAdes) (version 2) | ecosystem: Environmental > Aquatic > Marine > Intertidal zone >...
CAAGAGGGGGCGTCGAGCGCCACGGCTGCCGGCAGCGCGTTGGGGCGCGTTCTAGCGGCGGCGGTGGGCGAGGTGACAGGGGCTGAGCCGGCGTTCGAACTGTGTCCCGGCCTGCTCGAGACTCGCTTCTACGGGGCGGCCGGTGTCCCTGCCTTGGCCTATGGCCCAGGCGTGTTGTCGGTATCACACGGTCCCGAGGAATACGTGGAGGTGCACCGTTTGGTGGATTGCGCCAACATCTACGGGCTGACCGCTCTCAGGCTGTTGCTTGATGCAGCAGGCAGGGCCTGAGTGCACGATCGTTGGGCTGGGTGCCACCTAGGTGTGCCGGTTGTCTGGCCGTGTTCTCGAGTGACGGGAGAGTGACGGTGCGTCGAGTCAAGTACTTCGTCGCCATGAGCCTGGATGGGTTCATTGCGGGTCCACAGGGGGAAGTCGACTGGTTGTTCATGGATCAGGACTATGGAATGACGGAGTTCTATTCCTCGATAGACACGGTGCTGCTGGGACGCAAGACTTACGAGTTCGGCGTGTCCCACGGCGCCCGCTCGTATCCGGGGGTGACGAATATCGTTTTCTCTCGCACGCTGCGAGCCAGCGAATATCCGGAGGTCACCGTCGTCACTGCAGATGCGGGTGAGACCATCGGGGGCCTGCGTAACCAGGAGGGCAAGGATATCTGGCTGGTCGGGGGCAGTCAGATATTTCGCGCCGCACTCAGAGCCGACTGTGTCGACGATGTGATCGTTGCGGTGCATCCGATGTTGCTGGGCGACGGCATCCCGCTGCTGCCGACACCGGCGGAGATGACTCACCTGGAGCTCACCGATACGACGCGCTGTAGCAGCGGACTCGTCACAATGAGCTACAGTGTGAAGCGATGAAGCGCACGAGACGCATCGCGGCATCGGTCCCGCTTTGGCGGGTCGCGGATAGCTGCATGACTCGGCAACCGAGTCGTCATTCGGCCGATAGCCGGCGCGGTCGCTGAAGATGCACTCCGATCCCGCCCTGGAGCGCTTCGAACTCCGCATTGAGATCCAGCCAGCTGATATTGATCAGCTCGGCCACGTCAACAATATCGTCTATCTGCGCTGGGTTCAGGACGCCGCTGTCGCCCACTGGCGATCAGCCGCACCCCGTGCCGATCAGGCTAGGTTGCTGTGGGTAGTCGTACGCCATGAGATAGACTATAAGCGGCCGGCATTCCTGGAGGACGAGATTGTCGCCCGCACCTGGGTCGGAACGGCCTCGCGGCACACCTTCGAGCGGCACACTGAACTGCTGCGCGCGTCCGATCAGCGATTGCTCGTCCGGGCACGGACACTGTGGTGCCCCATCGATGTAGAGACGGGAAGGCCCACCGAGGTCAGCTCCGAGGTCCGTGCCCGCTTTTCGGTCGCTGATCCCACTTCGGCGGCTTGACATGTCAGGCTGCTTGCTGGCGCGGATCTGTGCTGCTTCGTGGTGGAGCAGGATGATTACCATCTTGCACCTATCTGCGAGATCTTGCGCGCGACCGCGTAGTCCTAGATGAAGGAGGGTTCTTCAGTGGATCCCAATGCTCTGGAACCGTACCAGGTTGCTCTGCACGCCTACTTCCACGGCCGATCCGAGGCGCAGCTCACAATCAGGCGCGACGACGGGGTGGAGGATTCCATGCCCATGAGCCACTTCTTCCGCCAGCCTGCCGACTTCTCGGCAATCGAGCAGGCCGCGCTCGCGCGCTGTCGTGGCAGTGTGCTGGATGTCGGCGCCGGCAGCGGAGTCCACAGTCTTGTTCTGCAATCCAAGAACATGGCAGTCACAGCAGTCGACATCAGTCCTTTGGCAGTGGAGATAATGGAGCAGCGAGGTGTGCGCGACGTGCAGTGTGTGGACGTCTTCCGGTTTCTCGGCGGTCCCTTCGACTCGATCTTGCTGCTCGGCCACGGCGTTGGCATGGTCGAAGATCTGCCCGGTCTGGATCAGTTCCTCACCCATGCCCGCCGGCTTACCGCCAGCTACGGGCAGCTGCTGCTCCACTCACTGGACGTGCGTCAGACAGAGGATCCTAAGCATCTGGCCTATCATGAGGCCAATCTGCGCGCAGGGCGTTACGTAGGTGAGATTCGCATTCGATTCGAATATGAAGGACAGAGCGGGCCTTATTGCAGCTGGTTGCAAGTGGATCTGCAGACGCTGCAGCAGCGCGCCGAGTCAACGGGCTGGAACTGTGAGATGATCCTGGAACAGGGCGGTGACTACCTTGCCTGTCTGACCAGGACATGAAGGCCGCCTGACGACACGAGAGGAGCGTGCATGGGCCATCGCGCGAACGCCACGTTCCCTCCCGGCTTCATCGGGCTGGAGCGGGTGGTGGGGCGCATCGTGGATCGGTTGGGTAGCTTCGTCCTCCAGCACAGTGGTACCTTCGAAGGTGGCACTGCGAAGGCGACTTGGGGGTCGAATGGCCGATATCATGCACGATTTCTCCATCAAGGCTTATCCAAACCAAGTGTTTCAGGCTGTGAGCACTCCGGACCATCTGGACCGTTGGTGGACGAAACGATCGCGGGGAGAGCCAATTGAGGGAGCAGAGTACGAACTCTGGTTTGGGCCCGAGTATGACTGGCGGGCAACCGTAACCCGCTGCGTCCCGGGCAGTGAGTTCGAACTCGAGCTGATCCGTGCAGAGCCGGACTGGATCGGCACACGTGTGGGGTTTCGCTTCGAGAGCACAAGCAGCGGAACCCAGGTGAGGTTCTACCATTTGGGTTGGGCCGGGCCAACCGAACACTATCGAGTCTCCAGCTACTGTTGGGCCATGTACCTCAGGATACTCAGACGGTATATCGAGCACGGCGAAACCGTTCCTTATGAGAACCGCTTGGACGTGTGATTCCGGTGCCGCTACGTCCGGCACTCCTGTGAGAGTAGTAGGCTTCGCTAGCATTGGGAATGAAGCAGCAACCCACCTGTGGTTTAGTGGCGGCCGGGAACAGACGGGGGCACAATTTGCTAGCCGTAGACCACGTTGGCTTCATTTCCGGGAGAATCTGATGAAATCAATACGTAAGGCAGTCATTTTCGGGTTCTTTGTTTGGCTGATCCCATTCGTGGTGGCGTTTGCGATATTCCCGCTGCACGAATCGTCGCGGCCTCTTTTCGAGTCGATAATGCCGGTGTCTATCGCCATCGCTGTGGCGGTTTTCGGCGTTCGGTACCTGCGGGCCGTGCAAGCGCAGTTCCTGCAGGAAGGGGCCATGCTCGGTTTGCTGTGGCTCGCCATCAGCGTCATCATCGACGCACCTCTGATGTTGCTGGGCGGACCCATGCAGATGACCATGGGACAGTACACTGCTGATATCGGTGTCACCTATTTGATGATTCCCGTGATTACGATTGGGATTGCTGCTGCACGTGCTACGTCTAGCGGAACGCTGTCAGGTGGCTAGGGATGCTGGCAACAGGACCTGTAAGTGGCCGGTCGGTTGCTGTCTGAGAGCGTTGAGAGCTAGTACTCGGGCTCCGTGGTCGAGTCTTGCTAGGCTGGATTTGTGCGACAGTTCTTTGAGTAGCTGTGATGGAGGGAGGAACACAGGTGTGTGCTCAACGTGACGCCTTCAGGGTAGCCGCGGTCCAGGCGTGCCCGGTATACCTGGAGCTTGACGCTACAGTGGAGAAGGCCTGCTCTCTGATCGCGGAGGCTGGTAGGGAAGGCGCAGCTCTGGCAGTCTTCCCGGAGGCTTTCATTCCTGGTTATCCCGTGTGGGCCTGGTTCATACCTTCCGGGCACACAGCCGCGTGGCGAGAACTGTACGCAGTCCTCGTGGAGAACGCTGTGACGGTTCCGAGCGAAGCTACAGATCGTCTCTGTGCCAGTGCGCGAGCGGCCAATGTGGCGGTGGCAATTGGAATCAATGAACGCAACACAGAAGCGAGTGGCTCCACTCTGTACAATACGCTGTTGTACATCGGCCCGGACGGTTCGATCCTGGGAAAACATAGAAAGCTGATCCCTACAACAGGTGAGAGACTCGTTTGGGGGCAGGGTGACGGCAGCGATCTGCAGGTGTTCGATTTCTCGTTTGCCAAGGTTGGAGGTCTGCTCTGTTGGGAGAACTACATGCCGTTGGCCCGCTACGCCATGTGTGCATGGGGTGCTGAGATCTTCCTAGCCCCAACGTGGGACCGTGGAGAACCATGGCTGTCGACCCTACGTCACGTAGCGAAAGAGGGACGTTGCTTCGTGATCGGCTGCTGCACCGCCATGCGTAAAGGAGATATTCCGGACCGTTTTGGTTTCAAAGAGCAGTATCTGGGTTCCGTGGGGGAGTGGGTAAATCCGGGACACTCGGCAATCGTTGACCCCGACGGGAAGATCGTGGCCGGACCGGCGGAGAACGAGGAGACGATACTCTACACTGAGGTGCGACGCGAGCTCATAACCGGACCGAGGTTCCAACTCGATGTAGCCGGGCATTATGCACGTCCCGATGTGTTCGAGTTGCGGGTGCACAGGGCCCCACGGCCGCTGATTACTGAGGTCCGTGATCCGGATCCACCCTCAGTCGTAGCGCCTGGTAGCGGAGACTCAGCAGAATTTTGATGCACGGGTCAGTAACTTCGATTCTGTGACCGAGACGGCTGAAAGACTTCACCAGCTCGCCGCTCTTCGATTGGCAGTGCGGTCCAGCAGAATCTGTGTCAATGTGATTAGCCTTCGTTATGGAGTCGAGTTGAGGCACCATGTCCCACAGTGATACTCTGGTACGACGCGTGCGTGAGGCGCTTGCCGATCAAGCAGCGGTTGTGGAGAAGAAGATGTTCGGTGGTCTCACCTTCATGTTGCGTGGCAACATGTGTTGCGGAGTCGCCGGTGAACGTCTGGTGGTCAGGGTCGGCCCTGACCGCTACGAGCAGGCGCTAGCTCGACCTGGGGTGTCGCCGATGGACTTCACAGGCAAACCTCTGAAAGGGTTTGTTTACGTGGCCTCTGACGCCCTTGCCTCACAGGAGGATTTGCAGGCTTGGGTCGAGGAGGCCAAACATTTTGCCCTTTCACTTCCAGCGAAATAGGGCAGACCCTATAGGCGGACCGTCTAGTTGGAGGCGTTGATGGATTTCGACACCGCGGTGAGGATGACGATCTGCCAACACATTGCGGAGACCACTGCCGTTCCAACGCTCCACCAAACAGCAAGACTCGTGGGGGCCTCGCCGCCCGAGGTACGAGAGTCATACCGGCGGTTTCGTGACAAACGTGTTCTCGTGCTCCAGCCAGATGGTGAAACGATCCTAATGGCACCCCCTTTCGCCGGCAGCGAGACTCAGCACCTCGTTCGGGTTGAGGGAAAGGAGTACTTTGCCAACTGTGCGTGGGACGCCTTTGGCGTGGTGGCGGCACTTCGTAGCCCAGGGGAGGTCATGTCGCGCTGCGAGCAGACCTTGGAACCCCTATCGAATCGATCAGAATCGGCCAAGAAGGTCCGGACCGAACAGCGTGGGTGATTCACTTTACGGTACCAGCTGCGCAATGGTGGGACGATATCGTCTATACCTGAAACACTATGCTATTCTTCCGGTCGGAAGAACGGGTCGAGCAATGGTGCCGAGCGCAGGGCGTTGCGAAACGTCCCCTCGTTGATGTGGATCAGCTGTGGCAGTTGGCCGTAGCGTGGTATGGCAACCGCATGAGTCCGGACGCGCGCCGGCCTGGATCTGACGAGGTGCGGGAGATCTTCCAGCGTATAGGCCTGGTAGGCTCGTTCTGGGAACCCCAGACAGATCATTTCAGCTGACCGTGTTGCACGGGAGGTTCAAGTGAGGCCCGCTGGGCGTGAGGGGATGCCGGTGGGAAGAGTGCAGGTGTGCCACGCTGCGGCTATGTCGTCTCGCGGAGACAGGCCGCTGATAGGCGATAGGCAGATCGAAGACACAACGAACTCTCTTCAGATTAGGCGGTCTGTTTCCAATGTCTGAGCCGATTACTGCCTGGCGCGACTTGCTCGACCGGTACGATGCGCTCAAATCTGGACAGTGGTGCTTCCGCGGTGACCAAGGTAGGTCGGGTGGTTTCAAGACCAGTCTCGAGCGAGCGGCCGTCGATCGCTGGGGGTGTGATTGGTCCGAGCTGCCGGAGATCGAGGAAGGTCTCATGCGCCGGTTCAGGCGTGAAGCTCACCTGTATCTCACTCATGAGCCGGCCGAGGGAGACACGATCGGTTGGCTCTCGCTAATGAGACACCACGGGGCGCCGACCCGGTTGATGGACTGGACTTATTCGTTCTTTGTTGCGGTTTATTTCGCGATTGAGCGAGCTGAGCCGGGTGAGTCGTCCTGTGTATGGGCGATGAATCTCGGCCTGCTGCGCGAAAAGGTCGAGGCGCTGGATCATCTCAAGCCTCTGCTCAAACGCGATCCCAACGCGAAGCAGCAGGTCACGGTCGATGCGATCGTGGGTAGTTCACCACGGCACGCTCTCGTATTTCCTCTGAACCCTTGGCGGATGAATCGCCGCTTGATCCTGCAGCAGAGCGTTTTCTTGGTACCGGGTGATATCACGAAATCGTTCATGGAGAATCTCCACGCCGTAGACGATCCAGGGAATCTGTTGGTAGAGATTCCGCTGTCGCCTGACAGGTGTTTCCTGCGAGAAGCAACCCGAGAACTCCTTGCCATGAACATGACGTCAGCTACCCTGTTCCCCGGTCTGGACGGATTCGCAGTCAATCTCGCGGCCCTCATTCCGTTTCCCGACCTCCGAGCAGTGGATACTGAAGTGGGTCTTGAGTAGCAGGCCGCTCAGTTGTGGCAAACCGTGATCATGTCTGTGGGAGCTGTTCGCATAAGTGGACCAGTCTGATGCCGGAGACCTGTAGGGACATGCCGTGGGCGCGGCAGCGCTAACGGCCTCGCTTGCCTGCGTGCTGCTATGCGGTTGCGGGTTGCAGGTGAGTCCGGTCCTGGATGATCGTCAGCACGGTGCCGTTGCTGACCGCAGGCTCATTGTCCAGTCGGATGTTGAGTGGAGTGTCGTTGTGGGAGACGGCCGTCCGATCTATGGACGCGGTGATCGTACGCTAGATTTGCCAGACCGTGGTTCAGTTTGCGTGGTAGTGTCCATGCTTGCCGGGACAGGTTGGTTGCGAGCGTCGATCGTGCCAGAGGGGGAATCGAGGGAGACCGAGGAGCCACAGGGGTCGCTACAGGTGTGCAGCTTGCCTGATCGGGCCGTGCCACAGATCCTAGGGCGCCGGCGAGCAGGCAGAGCAGCAGATACCGGTCGGTTGGGTGGGTCGAAGATGACCCCAGCGGATTCGTCCCCTGCAGCATCATGCGAGCCCACGGCTACGACGGGGATTGCATCATGGTGAGACTCAAGCGACTCCTGACGCTCGGCAGCTTCCTATGGGTACCTTGGTTCAGTCTCAAAGCTCAGCGAGTCGATATGGTGTTCGTTGAAACACCTACGCTCTTGGCCACACTGGTTCGGACGCCGGAAGGCTTTGACCCGGAGCGGGCGTACCCTCTCTTCATCGCACTTCACGGATTCGGCCACAGTGCAGAACGATTCTTGGGGGTGGGTGCACCGTTCTACTCCGCTGGAATCATATTCGCCTCCGTCCGCGCGCCCTACCCGTTCCTGCTCGAGGACGGGCAACTCGGCTACGACTGGAATCTGCAACACCTCGGCCGGCCGGGGGTCGGCGACCGAGCAACCGAGCTGACTGTTGACTACATCCTGACGTTGGTCGCCGGATTGCGCGCGAGATATGCAGTGGACAGGGTGTATCTCATGGGCTTTTCGCAGGGGGGTGTGTTCGCCTACATGACCGCAATCCCCAATCACACGGAGTTCGACGGGCTTGTCGTTTTCGCTGCGCCCTTCGACCAATCCTGGTTTCCCGATGGGAGTCTTTCAGAGGGCAAAGACCTGGCTGTATTCGTCGCGCACGGTGATGCAGATCAGGCGATCTCCATCGCCGCGTCGGAGCGAGCGCGGGACACGCTCACAGCCCTGGGCTATGACGTGACGTTGCGACCGTTCGCAGGAGGCCACACTGTTCCACAAGAGGTAGTAGCGGAGGTCATTAGGTGGATTGCTGAGCGATGAGCGCCTGCGCGGCTGTCGCAAGGCACTGAGGAACGCTGAACGTGAGGTGTAGGATGAGCAAGCAAGACCTGCAACGAGGTATTGATGAGATCCGCCGCGCTCTGACCGAGCTCGATGCGGACTTGCCCGTCGATGAGCATCCATCGGAAGGGGTACGGGATGTCGGGCTCGCGGTCGACAATCTTCGCCGGAGTACATGGGCTGTCCTCACAACTCGGCACTCCGGTGACTACGATGCCTACCTGGCAAGGATCAGGATCCATCGGGCCACTCAGGCTTGTGAAGACTTGCTGTCTGATCTCTATGCCGAGGCAGTGGTGCCCATCATGCCTGGGCTTAGAACCTTTCACGCCGTGCTCGAAAATCTCGTAGCGGTCTGTAAGGAGTCTCCCAATGAGTGAGCTGACCCAGGTCGTAAGTAGGCTGAGGCAGGCCCTGGACGACATGGAAGCGGAACTCAAGCAAGAGGATCCGCCGGTTGCTGCGCTGGAGGACTTCAAGGTGGTACTGGATAGCGTTCGTGCCAACGTCCTTTCGTTTGTTGATGCGGCTGATCCGGCGGCATATCATCGGCTAGTCCGCAGGTTCCGTCTCCGACGGGCGTCACAGATCTGTCAGACGGTCCTGTCCGGCATCGTCGCAGGTGCGATCACCAGTGATACGCCAGGGTATGCCAAGTTCCGGTCGACAGTGGAAGAGACTGTGGCGCAGTTGGGGGCGCTGCTGACCGGGCCAGGCTAGCTTCCAGAACGTCCAACCCGGAGAGCATAGATGCTGGCGGAAGCGGCTGGGGGTTCATCCACCAAGCTACGGGACATTGCTTTAAGCGTGCGCAAACCTGGAGCCACCGACGGGCAGACTTGTATTTGTCGGATACTAGCATGCCGCACTTGACTGTCGAATACACCAGGAATATTGAGCCCACGCTCGAGTTATCCGACCTGTTCGGACGCTTGCACGCGGTGCTCACCGAGGTAGGCGGCATCAAGCAGGAGAACTGCAAGAGCAGAGCCGTCCAGCTGAAAGAGTTCTTCGTCGGTGACGGTGCCGCTGGCGCGGGCTTTGTACATCTCGATGTGAGATTCCTCGAGGGACGCAGCAGCGATGTCAAGCGGGAGATTGGCACCAGAATGTTGGCGATCTTGAGAGATTGCTTCTGTGGAACAGGGCTCGATGCTGAGAGCGCGCAGTTCACCGTCGAGATCCGAGATATCGGTCGGGCGACCTACTTCAAGTACCCTACAGGAAGTCTCACCTACTGATAGGTCAGCAACGTCAGGTTCACGCTGTCGTGGATCATGTCATACCCATGAAGGTTTCGCACCAGATGAAGTCAACGCGAGCAGGAGACCATGGAACTGAGGAACTTGGTGCTGAGGAATAGAAGCTGCCGGCGCTTCTACCAAGAAGTGGCGATAGACTTTGAGACGCTCAGGGAGCTGGTTGATCTGGCGAGGCTGTCCGCCTCAGGAGCCAACCTACAACCTCTGAAGTACATCCTATCGGCGGATCCAGGGAAGAATGCCCTGATCTTTCCACAACTTGGCTGGGCTGGCTATCTGAAGGAGTGGCCCGGGCCATCCGAGGGCGAGAGGCCTGCGGCCTACATCGTCATCCTCGGTGACAAAGAGATCAAGCAGACCTTTGGGTGTGATCACGGAATAGCGGCTCAGACCATTCTGTTGGGAGCGACCGAGAGAGGCCTGGCAGGCTGTATCATAGGCTCAATCCATGCTGACAGACTGCGCGAAGTCTTGGATATCGCTGCTCATTACGAAGTCCTTCTCGCTATTGCGCTCGGCAAACCCAAGGAGACTGTTGTGCTGGAGACTGTCGGTCCTGAGGGAGATATCAGATACTGGCGGGATCCTGAGGGCAGGCACCACGTACCGAAGCGTGCACTGGATGACATCATTGTTGGCTAGAGCCTCAAGATTCGGCAGATCCGCCTGAAGGAGCATTCAATGGATGAATCATTAAATCACGCACTCGAGGCTCGTGTCCGTAAGCTCGAGAAGAGCAATCGACGCCTGGTCATTGCCTGCTTCGGGCTGGCTGCGTTGACTCTCGTGGGGTTGATGCGTTGGGGTACACCAGTTGCTGAGGTCGTGCGGGCACGACTTTTCCAGGTGGTCGACGACTCTGGTTTGGTGCGGATTGAATTGAGGCACGACTCTACCGAGACGGGCTTGTTCATACGTGACGTGGCTGGAGACACCCGGTTGGGTGCAGCGCAATTCGCACACGGTGGTGGAGGGTTCGCGCTGCACGGGCCAGAGGCAAAGGGGGCGGCCGTGTTGTATCTGAAGGGTGCCGGTAGTCTAACGTTTTTTGATTCCTCAGGCACGGTGACGACACGAGTGCCTACGGCGGTGGGACAAGACTGAGTGTACTGACGGACTCCAAGCTGGGAGAACAAACTGAGATGAGGCGTGGAACGATTGGTTGGATAGACCTGACTGTGAGTGACGCCGAACAAGTTCGCGATTTCTACCAAGCGGTAGTGGGTTGGACGGCGAGTCCGGTCAACATGGGAGAGTATGAAGACTACAGCATGAACGCTCCGGATGATGGAGATGCGATCGCCGGAGTCTGTCATGCGCTGGGAGGAAACGCCGAGCTCCCGGCCACGTGGATGATCTACATTGTTGTCGCTGATCTGGAGCACAGTATGGAGACGTGTCGCAAGCTCGGAGGAGCAGTAGTCGTGCAACCGAGACAGATGGGAAAGGCACGGTATTGCGTGATTCGCGATCCAGCGGGCGCCACCTGTTCACTGTACCAGCCGGGTGAGTAGATCTGTAATAGCTGCGTCGGTGTGTATTATCCCTCCTGTGGCCTCGCTTCTCCAGCAGAGGCAATGGAGAGCCGTTTCTTGTCCGCGTGTTTCTGACGGACCGCAGCCGCTGTGTAGCGGTCGAGCTTGACGTAGATAACGGGAATCAGAAACAGAGTGAACAGTGCCGCGACCAGGACTCCACCAATCGTCACCACCGCCATCGGAATGCGATAGAACGAGCCAGCACCGGAACCGACGGCCTGCGGAAGCAGAGCGATTGCGATCGCCACGTTGGTCATGACGATTGGGCGCAACCGCACCGGGGCTGCCTCGAGCAGCGCCTCAATCACCGTCATTCCCTTCTCACGCAACTGGTGTGTGTAGTCCAGAATGAGAATCGCGTTGTTCACTACGATGCCCACCAACATGATGATAGCCATCATGCTGAAGATGTTGAGGGAACTCTTGGCGAGGAACAAGCTGAACACCGCGCCCACGAAACCCAGAGGTAGAGTGAGCATGATCGTGACCGGATGAACATACGATTCCAGGATCATGGCTAGCACTATGTAGGTGAGTACGATGGCCATGACCAGTGCTTTCAGCATCTCCGTGAGCGACTCCTGGAACATCTCGAACTGGCCGGTTATCTCATAGCTGTAACCCGGCGGGAACCCCATCTCATCCAGCCCCAATTGAATCTGACGGGCCAGTTCGGTAAGGCTTCCCCCGGAAATGTACGCGTCGATCTGGACGGTACGTTGTTTCTCGTCCCGCTGGATCGTGGTTTCTCCCCCGCGCGCATCGAGTTCACCGAGACTGCCTATCGGTACCATGCCGTCGGGGGCGCGAATCTGGAGCGAACCCAACTCACTGACCCGGTCACGCGCGCCCTCGGTTAGGCGAACGCGAATGTCTCGTTCGTCGCCGGCTTCGCGGTACACGCCCGGGACCACTCCCTCGATGGATGCCCGCAGGGTTCCTCCCACGGCCCCGACCGACAAGCCGTTGTCGGAGAGCACGTCCCTGTTGGGCTTGAACACGATCTCAGGCCGAGGATCTGAGATTGAGTTGCGAACGTCAACCAATCCCCGGATTCCCGCTACAACAGAAGTGGCTTCGCGGCCGAGGGCCTCTAGTCGGGTCCGCTCTGGACCCTTGACTAGAATTTGCAGAGGAGCGTCGCCTCCCGGCCCCACCGATTCGGTCAAGGTCACCGTCACGTCGGCGTCGGGAACTAGCGCCACCTTTTCCCTGATCAGGGGGATGATGTCTTCAGTTGGTCGCTCCGACTCGACTGTGACCTGAATCTGTGCCACGTTGACTTCGCCCACCGAACCACCCCGGAAGGCACGTCCTTGGCCTCCGATCTGTGTGAGGACCGATGCGACCTCGGGTACCTCACCGATCGCCGCCTCAGCCATGGCCGCAGCCTGAGATGTGCGCTCGACCGGGGTGCCGGGCGGGAGCTCCAAGGTCACCAACGCCAGACCCTCATCCTGGGCAGGCATGAACTCTCCACCCACAAAGACTACTTGCACTGCCATTGCGAGGATCACAGTGAATCCCGTCGCGGCTATGACACCCCATCCGTGGCGCGGGGATGCCAGGACCCACTTCAATGCACGTCGGTAGTCCTGCTCCAAACCTGAATATGCCTGATCGAATGCGCGCCAGAACCCGGCCAGTCGCCCTTCACTCTCCTCGAGCTGCGTCTCGTGGGTTCGGAGCAGCTTTGCTGCCAACATCGGTGTGAGTGTGAACGAGATCAGTACTGAGAACAGGGTAGCGAAGACGACAGTGAGACCGAACTGGATGAAGAACTGGCCGATGATGCCTTGCATGAAGGCGATGGGTGTGAAGACGACTACGTTGGTGAGGGCGGACGCCGCAACGGCGATGGCTACCTCAGTCGTCCCGATTTCCGCTGCTTCCTTGGGTGACTTACCCTCATCGAGATGGCGATAGACGCTCTCCAGAACCACGATCGTATTGGTGACCAGGATGCCGACGGTTATCCCCAGCGCCATCAGAGTCATGATGTTGATGGTGAATCCGGCCTGGTCGATGGCAAGAAAGCTGGCCACTATGGTTGCAGGCATTGCGATGGCGGCCACGACCGTGCCGCGCCAGGAGTGGAGAAACAGGAAGAGGACCAGAGTAGTGAGAGCGATCCCGATGAGAATGTTCTTGAAGATATCTTGGACCGCGTCTCGGATGAACTCGCTGGCATCGCGGGCGATCTCCATGGTGACACCTGGAGGAAGCTGCTCCCGGAGTTCCGTGACCGCGTCGAATACACCGGCAGCCGCCGCAACGGTGTTGGCGTCAGATCGCTTCTGGATTGATAGACTCAGTGTCGGCTCGCCGTTGTAGCGCGCGATCTCGCGCACATCGGCAAACCCTTCCCCTACGGTGGCAACGTCAGCCAAACGAATCCTGCCTTCTTCACGCAAGAACAAAGGCAGATTCTCTACTTCGGCAAGCGAGCTATACTGGCCCACCACGCGAATCGAGAACTCCGCGGCGGACTCGGTCACTCGTCCCGCAGGAATGGTGATATTCTCCCCACCAACAACTGCCGCAACTTCAGTTATGGCAAGGTCGTAGGCTCGCAGACGATCGGGGTGTATGAGGATCTCGATCTCCCGCTCGCGGCCCCCAGTCAGGGTGACCGATGCTACGCCCTCCACCCGCGCGAGCCGCTCACGTACCACGTCGTCGGCGAAATCCGTGAGTGCTTCCAGAGCCTGGGGTCCTGAGATCGTAACGTCCATGATGGGCATCGCGTTGATGTCCAGCTTCAGGATAGTGGGCGTCTCGGCGTCGGAGGGGAAACGGGCTCGAATCGCGTCTACCTTGTCCTTCACTTCGATGGCCGCTAGGTCGGCGTCCACGTTGTAATCGAATTCTATGATGACGGTGGAGACGTTCTCCTGCGAGAACGAGATCAAGGATTCGAGATTAGCGATCGTGGAGACAGCATCCTCCACGCGTTCGGTGATCTCGGTCTCCACTTCCTCGGGACCGGCTCCTGGATAGATGGTTGTTACTGTGATTACCGGAATGTCTATGCCCGGAAACAGATCCACCGCAATGGCGAGGTAGCTGAATGCTCCCAGGAAGACAAACACGGCCACCAGCATGCTGGTCAGGACGGGCCGTGTGACGGCGAGGCGAGCGAAGAAGCGAAACATGGCTAGTTCACGGCTATGACGGTTAGCGGTTCGGCATCCACCAG
>Ga0209536_100009887_pt1 | contig 14117 bp, 11 predicted proteins | sample DeeMarSeWOR28_12_FD_187461 | JGI IMG/M metagenome (GOLD analysis project Ga0209536, IMG submission 187461) | Marine sediment microbial communities from White Oak River estuary, North Carolina - WOR-2-8_12 (SPAdes) (version 2) | ecosystem: Environmental > Aquatic > Marine > Intertidal zone >...
CTGTGTCGGCCGGATTTAATCGTCGTCATCTATTGCCGCTCTGCCGTGGAACCGGCCGAGGATGCAGATTAATTCCTCGTATGGCATGCAGCCGTTCTCCTCCGCATAATTCCATGCGAGCTGCGAGAAACTCTCGCCGTCCTTGTCCACTAATTCGCTGATCCCCGCCTCATTTTCCACTATCCTGAGCAGCTCCCGAATCTCGTTATAGCGCTCATCCGCCATTCTCAGCAAATCGACGATATGCTCAGGCACCCCGTGAGCTTTTGCCAACTGCCTGCAGTACCGCTCGTATAATCTCTGCCGTTTTCTTGCACTGTCTGAATTCTTTTCGTCACGGCTCATACTACTCCTCCATCTCGTTTTTCACACGCTTCCGACGCTCGTGCAGCTCGCGCCAGGTGGTGAGGATAATTCCTTCGTCTTCGATAAATTTCTTAACGTCCGGGTCGGTCATCAATCGCGTTTCCGCCTCGCGGGCAGGGCCCGAGCCGGATATCTGCGAAAAATTCTCTGTCTGCACAGTGCAGTGGACTATAATTTCCGTAATGCCGGGCTTCATCTCATCCAGCAGTTTAATCAACTGCTCTTTCCGCCCTTCGTAAGTGTCCGCCGAGGTGGGCGATGTAACCAGATCGTCGATTACCGGCAGCCCCGCCTGCCAGACTTTATTGGCAATCAGATAGACCAGCGGCTTCAAAGCAGCGGCTTCGGAGCTTTTACTGATATGCTCCATGTGCCCGCCCATCATAAGGATGGGAATCTGCTTTTCGATGCCGAGCTTGACATAGCGTTCGAGATATTGCGGGGCAAAGCACGTCCCCATGTGCGAATCCAGGTGCGTGGGCTTTATGCCCATCTCAAGGGCCTTGTCTATCTGGGCACGCATTTCGGCCTCGACTTCATCGGGGCTCGCATTGGATACCACCTGGCCGACGCTGTGCCACAGACAGCCTTCGGAATCCACCAATCCCGGCACGGCGGGCTTTCCCATAACCGGCCCCCAGCGGTATTTTTTCCATTCGGCCGTGAGCGTCAGATGAATGCCGGCGTCAACCTGCGGATGCTCCTTCACATAAGCGCTCATTTCAGGCACCCACGGGCACGGCATCATTATACTCATCGACGTAGCGACGCCGTCCTCGATGGCCTTGATTGTGCCCATATTCGAATCATGTGACATCCCCGCATCGTCAACGTGAAAAATCACCGCTTTAGTGCCTTCAGGCCACCCAAGCCGCTCGGCGAATGTTTGTGCCCCGGCCTCTTCTGCTGTAAATCCACTAAAAACCATAAATATCACTAAAATAATTCTAAAAATGCGGTTAAAAAGCATAAAATTCACTCCTCAAGGCACCTTCTGTCATTGCGAAGGAGCTTGCCCCCAAGGGGCGCAGCGACTGCGGCAATCTCCCGTTTTTCAACTTCACCAGCATGGCCTTTTTACTCCTTGTCATTCTGAACGGAGCATCGCGCAGTAAGAATCTCTTACATTCGTTCCAACCCCAGTTACTTCGCTTCGCTCAGTATGACAAATAAAGGGTGATTTCTCATCCGTAGACATTATCAGCTTAACATCCTTAATACATTGCCCTCAAACAGACCAACCAAAACCCGCCGGACCAACCGGCCGAGTAAGTATAACAAAACCGCCATCCCAAAGCAAGAATATGACAAATAAACTTGATAATCAGCCTCAATTTTTATAATATAAACCTCACGAAATTCTGGCGAGTCGTTTTAATGTATCCGTTTTGAGAATCTTATGTGATACGTGAAATAGACTCAATAAAAGGAGAAATGAGAAATGATCCCCTAAATATGATTGAATTTTGAGTACAGTTTACATAGAAAAGCAATGTTAGTGAGAGAGTTGGGAAATGGAACTTATTATTGGTCTGATCATTTTAGTAATCATTATTTATTTTCTTTTTGCGAGTCAACGTGGGAAAGGCGCTTCTGTTAAATCTGCGTCCATCTCTATGGAAGAAAGGATACTTAACGAAAATATTGAATGGCTGGAGGAACGTTGGATTCAGGCTCAAAAAGAACGTGAAGCTAGTGAAATCGAGTCTTTTCCATATTGGTTTTTTGATGATGTAACGGGGCGTCAATTACAGAGGATCAGGGATATTGGTCTTGATATAAAAGGTAGGAGACCGACAAAGGGAGAAGCATCGGACATCATTGGTTTATTCGAACCTATAGAGGATGAAAATGAAGAAATTTTGAAGTTTTTCAGAGTGCCTCTAAAAGTTATGAATCAGTATAGAGCAAGATACGAAGTCGGAAGACTATTTGAAGACTCTACAAATGTTCAATCATGGAAAAATCGTCGGGCTGAGCCTATGCAAAAAGAGTTTTACAGATACTTTCATCTAAGAAATAAACGGTAAAATATTCAACTTTCAAGTAACGTTTTAGGTTGTCTTTGCGTCTAACAAGAGGAAAGTGTATTAAGGAATGATAGAAATGAGAAACAAAGCGATTTTATGGATTTTAATTACTGTTGTCGGCATTGTGTTTGTGGGCATGGCAATATGTTTGCTAGAGCCGGCGCAAAATAAAGATTCATTAGAGGTGATCAAAGATGATATTGAGTCGCCTCAAAACAAGCAAGCACTCACCATATCTCTCCCGAAAGGTGATGTCTCCATTGAACTGATTGGAATATGCTCATCACCTGGAGAGGATCGGCAGTGGTGGCGCCCGGATGGGACACCGTTTGGAACTGAACCTTGCAAGGGATGGACCAGCTCGTACGCAGTCAAATGGGCTGAAGATAAGCATCCCGATGCAAAGAAATGTGAGATAGTATTGCGAATTATCTACAGTGGTCCCGAACCTGCAACCACAAAATGGAAATTTGAGAAAGGTGGCCAGGGTTGGATTGATGTAGACCATAGGCCTAGGCCAGATTTCCACAGCGTATTTGTTGCCGAGTCCGCAGCCTTCGATGCTATTAACTTCAAAGTTGCAATAGCCATGGGCCCTTGGCGTACAGACTGTACGTATCCGAAGGCCAGCCATCGATTGGATTTTTCTCCGAGAGAGTCTGCAGGATACGTTGTCATCTGGCAACGGCCGGTCGTGCCGGAGGAGAATTATCCCGGAATGACCAAATTGAACTTGATCCACGACTTTACAGACGAATATGAAACGCGTGTTTTACTTCGCGATATCCATGGAGTGGTTCACAATCAGGTTCAGACTAAGAGTAATTGCGTCAGAAATCTGACCATATTTCGCGGATATTACGATCCAAGCCCAGAGCTCATCGAGGAGTTTCGCCTTGAGATTCGCCCGCTCTACTGGATTCAATTTGAGAATGTCTCTCTGAGATCCGGCTTCAAAACCAAACCACAGATCCGACTGTGTGAATCCGTTAATAACGCCGACAAGTAGTGCGGAAAACTCAGCTAATGTCCGGACGAGTTTCCGTTAAGCAAAATTTTGTTTCAATATGTTCAAGGTTCTTTGTTGTCTCATTGCAGAATAAATGGAGAAATGGTGCGATGCATCGCACCCTACGAGTTCTCGAAATCCGTAGAATTGCAAACAATTATTGATCATCAGCGTTTATCTGCGTGTATCTGCGGTTAATAAAATCTTAATAAAATTGGAAGGAGATTAGGTATGAAGAATTTAGTGTTTTCGACAGTTCCGGCTTTAATCGTAGCAGGCGTATTGCTGGCCTTGTACCCGGTTTTTTCAGCCGGCCAGAATGGTGGCCAAATCGATGTGCCGGTGGCGGCTCAATCTATCAGTTGCCAGGAATTGCTGCTGGCAATAGATACAACTGTAGCAGATACGGAAGAACCAACTATTATCCGTTTCTATCTGGCAGATTTCGGCGGGCCTTTCTGTATCATTCATGCAATATTGCTGCCGAATCCGACTGTTAGCGATCCGGATTTCAAGCCGATTATGATGTCGGGAACCGGCCAGGTTGTAGAATCAGCGGGTGAAATCACGTCCAGCCGCATCAGCCGGGTATTTTATATGAATCTGTCTTACTCCCAGGAGCACGCTGATTTATCACCTGATTCCTACTGGTATGACGGCCGGAATGCTCAGATCAGTCTCGATTTATCTACCTTGAAAGGCACGTTCTGGATGGTCGGGACCGATTACGATGCTGCTCGTGATGAATATTCCGACGGCTATGACAGATTTAAATTGTTCTTGCCGGCGAGCTGCCCGAATGCCTGCAGCAGGAATCTGCAGACGACGGGGAATAACCTGGTTGTGAAAAATAAAACCATTCGCCGGCTGCTGGCGCACTGAAAGCGCGCAATAAGCCTTCGGGATTCATCGGCGGTGCTTATTCGTAGCAGAAAAAGGCAAGGTGCGGTGGTTTTTGCCTTAAAAATATGCGAAAACAGGCGTTTTTAGCTTGTCAGAGTGTGTTCACAATCAGGGTTAGTGATGGTCGTTATTGTATGAAATTAATCTTCGTCGTCAAAAAAATCGCCGTCTTTATCGAATGCACCGTCTTCAAGGTCCGCTGCAACGACGGAATCGAACGCCAAATCGTCCAGTCCGTCATCAGAGTCGCATTCGTAATCATATTCTTCGTAAGCATCCATAATGTCGGGATCGTCATCCCACATAATCAACTCCTTTCCAAGAGTCAACTGAAACCAGGGCTTTTTAGAGCAAACGCTTCCGAACGCTTCAGAAACAATGCAATTCGCTCTTTTCAAACCCACCATATATTCACTATCAAAAAGCACTTACGACATAAAAATGGGAAGGTTCGTAAAATTTTTCGCCTTCGTCAAGAGAAAAATTGCCCGCATGATAAAAATTTTTTAGAGATATATTCGCTTGGCTTTTCCCTAATCTGAAACGCCCTCTAAACGGCATAAAAAACGGCTTTTTAACCGGCCGGTGAGCCTTGCGAATATGTCGTTTCGTTTTTGTCTTGTTTTGGCTGTTTTTTATTTCCTTTTTTTACGTTTTTGAGGTGAGATTTGGGATTTCTTATTTCTATTTCTGGTCTGATGCTCGAGTGCCTCAAGCTCGGTCTGCTGGCCCTTGTCGCCCATTTCCTTCATCCACTCAAGCAGACGCTTTTTCATTCGCATTTTGATTGTCGCGTATTGTGGGTCATCGGCAAGATTGTGCCATTCGTACGGGTCCTTTTCGACATCGTAGAGTTCTTCGCCCGGCCTGTGCTCGTAGCGGCGAACTTTTTCAGCGGCATCGGGGTCATTTTCGGCCTTTTTACGCCAAGATTCGAAGATTTTCGAATTGGTGCAGGCGTTCTGGAACTTGATTTCCGGCGTGAAATTCCAGACATATTTGAACCTGGCCGAACGGATAGAACGGATGCCGAAATAGTCCGAGCCATTGTTTATGCCGCGGGTTGTCATCTCGCCGAAGACGTATTGCTTATGTTCTGTTGTTTCGCCCTTAAGGACCGACAGCAGGCTCTTGCCGTCGAGCACAGCCGGTGGCGAACCGCCAGCGGCCTCGATATACGTCGGCAGGACGTCAACGTATTCGATCAAAGCATCGCTGACAGTACCGGGCTCGATCTTGCCGGGCCAGCGTGCGATGAAGGCCGATTGCAGCCCCGTATCGTAGCAGGTCCATTTGCCGAAGGGGAAACTCGAGCCCTGCTCGCTGACGACGATGACGAGCGTGTTGTCCGACAGGGCGTATTTGTCCAGCAGAGCAAGGGCCTGGCCGACCTGCCAGTCGTAATAGGTAATCTCGGCCAGATACCTCGTCATGTTCTCTCGCGTCTCTGCTGTATCGACGAAGTAGGGCGGCAGCTTCAGTTTGGCGGCGTCGTAGCGTGAGGGTTCGCCCTTGTTCCATGGCGTATGCGGCTCGTTGGAACATGCGAAAAGGCAAAAAGGAGTGCCGCTTTCTTTGCATTCGCTTATGAACTTGTCGATAGCTTCGAAGTCGGGATTATTTCCTTTTCCCGAATACTCGAAGGGAAATACTTCCGGCGGATTGATGTGTTTCTTGCCGCTCAGGGCCAGGCGATATCCGAGCGGCTTGAGATAGTGGACAACGCTTTTGGTGCCGTCTTTTGCGAATGTATGGTTCGGGTAGGCGCCGCTTTTTACCGGGTAGAGACCAGCGTAGATATTGTGCCGGGTCGGCGAGCACATCGGTGCCGACTGGAAGCACTGCGTAAAACGAATCCCTTCGGATGCGAGCTTGTCTATGTTGGGAGTATAGGCCTGGCCGCCGTAGCAGCCGATGTCGCGGAAAGTGCAGTCGTCGGCAATAATGAAAACGAAGTTGGGCCTGGCGGTTTTCGCGGAGCCGAATGAAACTCTGCTCACTCCTGCCAGGGCTCCTGCTGCAGCCATCTTTAAGAATTCGCGTCTATTCATTTAATTGTTCCTTTCTCCAGAAATTTTTGCCGGCTGGCCTGTTGTAATGTTCCGACAGCCCGACATTCGTTCTCTGATTATAAACTATCTAACTTTGAGCTTCAATGGTCACAATCTCGTTGATGTGGTCCTATATTTTTAGCGATAATTTTCAAGAAAATTGGTTGACACAGCCGATGGGTAATGCTAAAAGGAGTTAGTCTGATATATTTACAGGGAATAGAGATGAAAAGCATTAAAAGGATTGCCATACTTGCATCTTTGTTCTTGCTATTTATTTCTGTCGGCACATTGAGTGGGCAGGAGATTGCAATCAAAGCCGGCACAATTCTTCCAATAAATGACGACCCAATAGAGAACGGCACAATCCTGATAAAAGATGGGAAGATTGCTGCACTGGGGCAGAACATCGCTGTCGACTCTGATATTAGGGTAATTGATGCAAATGGCAAATTTGTCATGCCGGGTATGATTGATGTCCAGTCCCGGCTGTTTGTTATTGACAGCGAACTGAATGAGAGCCGCACGATCGCTCCCGAGTTGAGTATCCTTGACGGACTTGATCCATATATTGAAGAATCTCCGGAAGTGGCGGCTCAAGGTGTTACGGCCATCTATATTACGCCGGGCTCGCGCAGCTTAATCGGTGGTAGCGGTGCGGTTTTGAAACTTAACGGCTCGAAGGATGTCGGTGAGATGCTGTTGAAGGATAATATCGCCGTCAAGGCGGCCATCGGCGTCTCTGCGAATAATGAATCCTCCTCTCTGGGGCGTTTGGGGGATTATTCATCAATTCGGGAAGCGCTGCTTGAGACGAAAATATACATGCACAACAAAGAAAAGTATGAGCGAGAGGTGGCTAAATACGATAAGAAAATGGCGGAGTATGAGAAGAAAAAAGAGACAAAGCCTGCTGAGAAAATTGACAAACCAAAACGGCCTGCTCGCTTCCGCCTCGACCCGACCCATGAAGTCCTTGCAAAAGTCCTGAGCAAAGAAATTCCGCTCCAGATCGAAGCTCACCGTGTAACGGACATCCTAAATGCGCTGCGCCTGGCGGATGAATTTGACTTTAAGCTGATTTTGGATAAGTGTACTGAGGGTTATATGATCGCCGAGGAAATTGCCCGGAGTAAAGCTCCTGTTATTCTCGGGCCTGTTTCTACTTCTTTTAATGACATGCCGAGATTGGAATACCGTAACCATGATGTCCGGAATGCCGCGATCTTATCCGAAAAAGGCGTCAAGCTGGCGCTTGGTGTCTCCGGCAAGGACGGAGCAAGCTCGAAATTCGTTGCTTTAGCAGCAGCGATAGCCGTGGGGAACGGTATGGACAAAGGTATGGCGCTGCGGGCGGTGACATTGACTCCCGCCGAGATCCTTGGCGTGGCGGATCGAATAGGCAGCCTGCAGGTTGGTAAAGATGCTGACGTCGTGATACTAAGCGGCCATCCATTGGATACACTCAGCCGGATCGAAATGGTTTTGATAGAAGGCAAAACTGTTTTTGAAAGGAAGGACCAGCAGTGATTAAGAAAAGGTTTCTGAGCTTTCTGATTGTGTTGAGCATTTCCCTTTGCCTAACGAGTTTCGGCAATGAGCCGCAGGTGATTGCGATACGGGCGGGTAAAATATGGACGGTAACAGACGGCGTCATCACAGACGGCATTATCATCGTCGATAACGGCAAGATACGAGCCGTCGGCCAAGAGGTTGATGTTCCGGAAGGAGTCAACATCCTGGATATGTCGGACAAGAATATAATTCCGGGTATTATTGACGCCCATTGTCATATCGGTTTGTCGTTGGATATTTTTAGTGAAATGGATGAGACTGTTGCGGCTATAGCTGCCGACATGCTGATTCTCGATGCCTTCAATCCGCATAGCAAAGACGTCAAAAAAGCCCTTAGCTCCGGAGTAACAACAGTTATGCTGGCGCCGGGCTATAGGAATCCGGTGGGTGGTCAGCCCGCTGTAGTGAAGCTGGATACGAGCAAGGCAAACGACTGGGTGTTGAAGCGCAGTGCAGGTGTCGAGTTTTCATTGATGAATCAGGCTTTGATGTTCGACCGTGAGCCGACATCACGAGCCGGACTAATAGAACTGGTCAAAGAACAGCTGAATGAGGCAAAGGTTTATCAGGAAGGCTTCAATCCACGTCTTGAGGTTCTCAATCGCGTAGTGGACGCAAATCTGCCTGCTTATATTTGGGCGCACACTGTTGATGAAATTGCTTCTGCGATGGCAATAATTGATCAATACAATTTGAATGCGGTCCTTGTAGCAGCAGGGCAGGGCGATGAAATTGCGGATATGATTGCCAAGCGGGATCTGCCGGTGATATATCCTCCGCTGCTTCTTTCCAGCAAAGATAAGGATTTAAAGCGTGTTGGTAAGATGGCTGGCAGCGGTGTTAAGCTTGCTTTCGCATCACTTGCCCCGAGGACCGATTTAAACGATCTGAGGACCTCTGCAATCCTTGCTGTGAAGTACGGACTCGATAAGGAGGCTGCGTTGAAAGGTTTGACTATTAATGCCGCTGAAATACTCGGTGTCGCCGACCGCCTCGGAAGCATTTCCGAAGGTAAGGATGCTGACCTTGTGATTCTCAATGGTGACCCGTTGCAACCGGCATCCAGCATTGAGATGGTTATAATCAATGGCAATATTGTGTATCAAAGGCTGGAAGAATGAGAATCTACGTCATTTTACTGACTTTTTTGCTGCTTGTGACGGTATTTATCGCGCCTGGATGGGCTGAGGTAACTGCAGTCAAGGCCGGCAGGATTCTGACGATATCGGGCGAGCCGATTACCGATGGTGTCATCTTAATCGAAGACGGAAAGATTGCGGATATCGGCACGGGGATTGAGATTCCCGAAAACGCAACCGTAATTGATGCTGGCAAGAGCGTTGTTATGCCGGGATTTGTAGATGCCAGTGCCGTACAACCGGTTCGCGGAGATCTGAACGAGCAGTCCAGCGAGATAACGCCGACTCTTCGGATCTCAGATGCCCTGGATCCACAGAGCAAAGTTATAAAGCGTGTCGTTCAAACCGGAGTGACAACATTATTTATCTCTCCGGGCCGTCAGAATGTCATCAGTGGGTTGGGTGTTGTCGTTAAGCCCACAGGCAACATTCCACAGCAAATGATCATCAAAGACGAAGCGGCATTGACAGTTGTGATGGACATGGATCCGACTCAGGGAAATCGCATCCCCAGGCGGGAACCAGCGGTCAATTTCTACTATCGACGACCTGGCACCCGGATGGCGATAATCTGGATGCTACGAAAGAGTTTTTTCGATGCCCAGCAGCAAGCTGACACTGAACCAATAAGCGATCCAAATCTGGCCATACTGTCGGAGGTGTTGAAGGATGAGATTCCCATTCATGTCAATGCCCGCCGGGCTATTGTAATTCGTGCCGCACTGAAAGTCGCGGATGAATATGGTTTGAAACTGATCTTTCAGGAGTGCACCGAGGGCTACAGAGTCGCCGAGCAATTAGCCGAAAGAAAAATCCCGGTTGTGTTGGGCCCCTTCTACTACTATCCGGGGAGTATAGGCCAATACCGCGAGGGCAGGCAGGTGAACTGGAACAATGCCGGCATCCTTGCCGAAGTCGGAGTAAAAGTGGCTCTGGGATCCGGAGGGCAGCCCGATACAATCGACATCTTAACGGCTGCGACGTTTGCCGTTCGGCATGGCATGGACCGCGACGAAGCGTTGAAAGCCATCACGATCACGCCGGCTGAAATTCTCGGCGTCGCCGAGCGGGTGGGGAGTCTTGAAAAAGGAAAGGATGCTGATATTGTCGTTCTCAGCGGCGATCCACTGGATGTGACAACACGAGTGGAGAAAGTCATTCTAAACGGTAAAACTGTCTATCAGTAGACATCAGGAGAGACGTTATGAAATCCAGGTCTCATATAACATTTATTTCGATGTTTTTAATTGTGGTTATCACCGGCTCTATAACGCATGCAGCGCCGGTTCGCAGGAAGCTTGCTGTTGAAGCAGGCCGGATCATTACCATCGCCGGCGAGGACATTAAAAATGGCGTGATTTTAATCGAAGACGGAACGATCAAGGCCGTCGGCAAGGACGTTGATGTCCCATGGGACGCTTTTGTCATCGAAGCAAAGGACCAGGTGGTCATGCCCGGTTTCGTGATGGCTCATACGTCGAGCGGTCTGGACAGGGAAAATGAAAACATGCCGGAAGTGCCTTTTATTTCGACGTTCGATTCAATCGATCCGATCAGCACTTTTTTCGAAGATTCGCTACGTGATGGCGTTGTGGCTATGCTTATCCTGCCCGGCAACAATACGCTGCTGGGCGGCACGGGAACCATCGTCAAACCTTACGGCCGAACTGTCGAAGCGATGCTTATTAAACGTTACACAGGTTTGAAAATCTCATTACTACCGAGCCCAAACACCAGTCGTATGGGGCATATGCAGAGATTTAGAAGATACATGTCCGAACTGAAGGATTACCTTGAAGATTACGAGCAGAGAAAGGCAGATGATGAAGAGGAGAAAAAACCTTTTGATGAAGAAATTGACGTGACCAAACAGTCAATGGTCGATCTTTTGAATAAAAAGCTCACAGCATTTATCTATTGCAACCGGGCAGCCTATGTGCCAAAAGCATTAGAGATTCAGAAAACGCATGGGCTAAAAACTGTTTTAGTGCTTGGCCCGGATTGTTATAAAGCCGCCGATCTTATCGCCAAAAGCAAACTTCCGGTCGTTTTGGCACCTCAGCTTATCATCTGGGAAACCAACGAGCAGACGAATGAAGAAGAGATGAAAGTTATTCCGATGATTTTCCACAGGGCCGGCGTAAAGTTCGCGTTCCAGACCGATACTTCGCAATACGGCAGCCGCTATCTCTGGTATCAGGCGGCGACCGCGGTTAAGTATGGAATGAAACGAGCCGAGGCATTGAAATCCATCACACTTTATCCCGCTCAGTTCATTGGTGTCGATAACCGCCTCGGAAGTATAGAAACTGGTAAAGAAGCTACTCTGCTCTTTCTGACGGGCGACCCATTGGATGCACAGACCTGGGTCGATCAGGTTATGATTGCCGGTGAGATTGTCTATGAGCGGGCGAAAGATGAGCGGTTGAAAAAGTTACTGGAGCCGCCGTTAAAAATACAGGAACCGAAAGACACTGATTAAACGATTCAGGCCTGATTGTGTGACATACAAGGATGAGCCTTAGTTATGAATATACACAATAGACATTTCAGTATTCGAAAGAAATTCTATGTGACTGCGATTTTCGTTTTTATCGCTGCATTGCTTGTTCCGGACGTAAGAGCCGAGGAGACATCCGTCATCGCTCTTAAGGCAGGAACGATCTATCCGGTCAGTTCTGCGCCGATTCAGGACGGCATAATTCTGATTCGGGACGGCAAGATAGAAGCCGTAGGAAAGGACATAGCGGTCCCTGATGACGCTGAGGTTATGGATGCCAGGGATATGGTGATTATTCCGGGACTCATCGATGCTTTTACGACGCTCGCGGAACTAGCCCGGGATGATGAAGAGTCGGTAACGCCGGACATTCGAGCCGTCGATGCATTCGACTTCTACGGCGGAGCCTTCGACATCTACCCCGGATATCGACGGATGCTGGCCGGAGGCGTGACAACAGTTTATGTTTCACCGGGCCAACGGCGATTAGTAAGCGGTGTCGGCTCGGTTGTGAAACTTGCCGGCGATTCGGTTACTAAACGCCGTCTAAAAGACAGTTCGGCACTTCGCATTACACTCGGGGAATTACCGAAGAATCCGCCAGCATTGTGGAATCCACCGATTCCTCCGGATCCATGCCATCCCATGGTGCCACAGGAGAAACAATTGCCGACAACGAGGATGGGTGAGCTGGCCGTTTTGCGAAGCGTCTTCGGACAGGCCCAGCAGTACTTGAACGACCGCCCACGAAAAATCGACTGGAAAATGGAATCTCTGCTGCCGGCTTTGACGCGCAAGCTACCTGTCCGCATCAATTGCCATAACGCTCAGGATATCCGCAATGCAATCCTTTTCAGCGAGGTTTTCAACCTCAGACTTATTATCGAAGGCGGCACGGAAGCTTACAGCGTTATTAACCAGATTAAATGGAGCGATGCACCTGTGGTTGTCACCGGTGCGTTCGAGCCCGGCCGGCAGTATTCGAAGGACGACACTCGGGATATCATGCTTGGACGCGTGAATCCGGCTAATGCAAAGCTTCTGTCCGAGGCGGGCATTAAATTCGCGCTTTCGGCGCCGACGGATGATACGATAGGAGACCTACAATTTGTTGCTGGCTATGCAGTCAGCCAGGGATTGTCGCCGGAAGAAGCTCTAAGGGCAATAACGATTACACCTGCGGAAATTCTTGGGATAGCGGATCGTGCCGGAAGCATCGAACCGGGCAAGGACGCTGATCTTGTCATCATGACGTCTGAGCCGTTCGACATTCAAGCTGTTGTTGATAAAACGCTCATTGATGGCAAAGTAGTTTACTCGCGTCTGGAAATGGAGCCGGAAAAAGAGCACGTAGAGAAGGAATCCATAACAGCAATTCGTGCTGGCAGGATTCTAACGGCGAGCCGCGGGACGATCAGCGACGGTCTGATTCTCATTAAGGGCAACAAAATTGATTACGTAGGCGAACCAAAAGATATCCCAGAGAAGGCGACCGTTATCGATGCAATCCAAAGTGTTGTCATACCCGGGCTGATAGATATCCATTCACATCTTGGACTGCACTGGGAAAGTGAACCGGTTAGAATGAATCCGGCATCTCCGACGAGCGGTTCAGACAGCGTACGTCACGTGAGTATCACCAATGCCATCAAGCCGAACGATGAAGCCTTCCGGGATGTTTTGCATTCCGGAGTCACTTCGGTCCTTCTGGCTCCGGAAACCGGTGGGCTTGTCAGCGGGAATGCCGCTTTGATAAAGCTGACCGGCGACCGCACGAAGGATATGGTTGTCAAAGAATACGCCGCTGTGAAATTCTCGATGCTTGGGTCAAGTGCAAAAATGACGCAAATCTGGCAGGCGCGCGACCTTTTGAAAAGGGCAAAAGAATATGCCGAGAAGTGGGACGAGTATGAACGCGCCTTTGAGGAATACGAGCGCCGCCGGCAATACGAAAAAGACACAAACGATGACAAGGAAGATAAAGACTCGGATGAAGAAGATGCTCTCAAGGAGCCCCAGCGTCCTCGGCGTGATACAAATCTTGAATTGCTGAGAGGGCTCTTCAAGCGCAAGATGCCGGCACTCGTGCATGCCGGACGGGCCGATGAAATTCGCAATACGCTGAAAGTGTTTCGGGATGAATACAACCTCGACGTCGTCATTCTTGGCGGCGAAGATGGATTTCGAGTTACCGATGAATTGAGAAAATACAATGTCGGCATTGCTGTCGGCCCTGATATCCTCCTATATGAAAAGGGAAAAGCGATAAACAATGCCGAGAAGCTGACTCAAAGCAGGCTTCGCGTTGCTCTGCATACAAGCGCCACATCGGGAACGCGGTATTTACCGATGAACGCTGCTTACGCTGTTCGATACGGAATGGATAAAGACAACGCATTTCGAGCAGTCACTACTTATCCGGCGGAACTTTTACATGTGGACGATAGAATCGGGAGCATAGATGAGGGCAAAGATGCCGACTTGGTCATCCTGTCCGGCGAGCCGTTTGATTTTCGAAGCCGGGTGGAAAAAGTCATTGTGAAC
>Ga0209536_100009888_pt1 | contig 14117 bp, 10 predicted proteins | sample DeeMarSeWOR28_12_FD_187461 | JGI IMG/M metagenome (GOLD analysis project Ga0209536, IMG submission 187461) | Marine sediment microbial communities from White Oak River estuary, North Carolina - WOR-2-8_12 (SPAdes) (version 2) | ecosystem: Environmental > Aquatic > Marine > Intertidal zone >...
CGAGGCTGGCGGTGATCGTGGCGGGATACATCGTTTACGGATCCGCCATAGCCGTCGCCGTCGTCTGGCTCGCCCACATCGTCATCCCCGATCCGCCACAGCCGGCGGCCGCAGCAGCCGCCGCTCCCGAAGAAGAGGTCCTTTCGGCGGACTATGGGTTCTACCGCGCGCTCGTGTCGACGGCGGTGGTCTATCCGGTGGCGGCTCTGTTCTTCACCTTTCAAAGCACCGGCGCGCTGATCGTTCTGATCTTCATCGCGATCCTCGCACTGCAGCCGAGCCTGGCGGCGGGTTACAAAGCGGGCATCGCACTCATCGTAGGCAACCTCATCGGCGGCATCGCCTCGATCATCGTCTACGATCTGCTCGTGGTCGCGCCGCATTTCGGTTTCCTGGTCCTGTTGACCCTGCTCGCTGCGCTACTCTTCGGCTCGGGCTTGTTCTCCACCAGCCGCTGGGCGCCGTTGTTCGGCATGGCCTTTTCCACCCTCCTCCTCATCATCGGATCGACGACCAGTTCGTATGGTGAGGCGGGCTCCAAAGCCACCACGCGCGTCATCCAGATCACCATAGCCGTGACCTACGCCGTGGTGGCTCACAACGTACTCTTGAAGCTCTTCCCTCGTTCGGAGTCATCGTCATGATACGGAATATTCGCTTCTTCCTGGTTGGCGTCTTGTTTGTCGCAGCATGCAAGGTCGGGCCCGATTACGAACGGCCGGTGGTGCCGGAACAGGAGGGCTACCGGAACGTGGTGCCGGCGGACACGACGGCCGTGCTTCCCGCCGACTCCATCGCCGACCTGGCCTGGTGGGATCTGTTCCAGGACACCGTGCTGCAGAACCTCATCCAGATCGCCCTCGAGAACAACAGGGATCTGGATGTGGCGCTGGCACGGATCGCAGAAGCGCGGGCCAACCTCGGCATAGCGCGAGCCGACCTCTATCCCGAGGTCAACGTCATCGCCAGCGGGGCCTTGAACGCCAACACCGAGGAAGACATCAGCGGCAGCGGTCTCATCGCCGCCGACGCGTTCTGGCAGATCGACCTGTGGGGCAAGATCCGCCGCTCCAACGAGGCCGCCCTGAACGCGCTGCTCGCCACGGAAGAGGCGTATCGAGCCGTGACCATCAGCCTCGTCGCCGACGTGGCCAGCTTCTATCTGTTGCTGCGAGACTTCGACAACCGGCAGACGATCTCCGAGAACACGGTGGCCACGCGACGCGAGACTCTCGGCATCATCCAGGCGCGCTTCAATGCGGGCGCCGTATCCGAGGTCGACGTCAATCAGGCCGAGATCCAGCTGGCCGAAGCCGAGGCGGCGGTGGAGTCGTTCCGCAGAGGGCGAGCGCAGACCGAGAACACCATCAGCGTGTTGCTGGGCGTGCCGCCCATGTCGATTCCGCGGGGGCTGAGCCTGAACCAGCAGATCCTGCCGCCGGAGCTTCCGGCCGGGTTACCCTCGGAGCTGGTCGACCGACGGCCCGACGTCCTCCAGGCCGAGCGCCAACTCCACGCGCAGACCGCGCGCATCGGCGTCGCCGAGGCGCTCAAGTATCCGTCGCTGACCCTGAGCGCCGACCTGGGCGCCTCCATCGCCGGCACATCGATCGGATTCCTGGATGCGGCCGCGGACATCTTCGCGCCCATCTTCAACGCCGGGCGCTTGCAGAGCGGCGTGGACGCCGAGATCGCCCGCACCGAACAGGCCCTAGCCCGCTACGAGCTGGCGATCCTGACGGCGTTCCGGGAGGTCGAGGACGCCATGGTGGCCGTGCGGACGTACCAGGCCGAGTACGGCAGCCGCCTCAGACAGTTGGAGGCCGCGGAAAACGCCGAAGATCTTTCGTGGGTGCGGTACAACCAGGGCATGACCAGCTACCTCGAATACCTCGAAGTCCAGCGCCAACTTTTCTCATCCGAGTTGACGGCATCCGAAACGCTGCAGCTGCGCCTGACTTCTCTGGTCCAGCTCTACAAGGCGCTGGGCGGTGGCTGGAATCCGGTGGAACCGGTTGAGGAAGCGGAGCCGGAGTGACCTTCAACTTCAACGCTCAACGTCCGACGTTCAACGTTCAACAGTCGACGTTAAGCTGAACGTCGAACGTTGTCTGTTGAACGTTGAGCTGTCACGGGCAGCCCTCCTGCGCAGTGCAGGTCGAGAACCCGAACCTGTAGATCCCCGAGAACTGCACCCGATCGAACTTCCCTTTGGCGCCGTTTTCCAGCTCCCGCACGCCGCGCATCAACTCGACCCCGAAGTCCAGCTCCGGCATCGGCGAGTAGATGAGGTTGAGCGAGAAGCTGAAGGCGGCCCTGTTGACCTCATCGCCAGTGAGATCCGTGCTATTGTCGATATAGATGCCGGACACGTTCACGTTGCTGCGCAGCCGATCGGTCCAGAAGTGACGGTAGCCGACGAAGCCGAGCATGGAAGGAATCGCTTCGGGCTCACGCTCCGCATTGATCACCGCGGCATTGCTCAGGCCGAAGCCGGCATAGCGACCCAAGCCGGACCCGCCGCTCGCCTCGAAGCGAAGGTCATCGCGCCTGCCCACCTTGATGCGGCCACCCGCCGTCACCCCGTACCCCATCGTGTACTTGGCATCAACCGTGTCGCCGTCGGCGCTCCGGTACTCGTTCTTCAACTGACGCAGCATACCGGCCACGCCTATCGTCCCCCACTCGCCGGCGAGATTGTAACGCGCGATCAAGTCGGGGATGACCGCCGCCTCTTCGATGCGCCGCGCGCCGCCGCCGAACGGTTCCAGCGTCGTCTCCGGGTTTTCCAGAGCGAACTGCCAGGGTCCCGTCGTGAAACGCAGTTGTGGCTGTCGACCGAAGATGAAGCCGTCCGCCGTGCCGCCGAAGTCCAGGTCCTCCACGATCGGCTCGAGGATCATGAAGGTGGTCCAGGTTTGGCCCAACAAGAACTTGTCGTACGTGAAGAAGAAATGCCGCATGCGGGGAGCGAACGAATTGCTGATCCGTTCGTCGCCCTGAGCCGAGAGCAGGAAGTCCATCTCCACGAACGCGCGCAGCACCTTGCCGTTGGAGAAGCGGGTGCGCGTCTCCAGGTTGAAGCGCGATTCCTTGGCGTGGTAGTCGATGTTCGCGAACGGTACCCTACTCTCACCCTCGACCGGGATGGCGGCTGGAAAATGGATGTCCCTGAGCGGGCTGTCCGGCCCCGGGGTCCCATTGTGGTACTTCGTGTTCAGCACATCCAGCTTCACGTAACCACCGAACGTGAACCGCGTCTGCGCGTTTAGCGGCTGGCCGAGCGCTAACATAGCCAGCGCGGCGAGCAGAACTCTCCGTGTCAACATGACTCCAACTCCTGAAGATCAGCGGTCAAGTCTTTACAGCGTTGCTCTCATGCGAAGCCCGAAATACAACAGCGATGTCACGCTGGGATTGAGCGACGGGTGATATACCCATTGCAGGTCCGGGGTGACCTCGAGATGTTCGGTCAGGTAGAAGCGGTAGTAGGCCTCGGCGGTGTACTGGTCTCGCAGGCTGCTGTCCGGCGGATTTGTCCAGTTCAGGGTGAGGCCCAAGATGTCGTGGCTCTTGAAGCGGAAGCCGATCCCTCCGGCTACGATCTGCTTGGCCAGGACATTGGCGCCCTTCCCGTCGGAGAACCCGGCCAAGAGGAATGGGATGTACCGATCTTTGAAGAACCAGTGGGAGGCGAAGGCAACGCCCTGCCCTTCCTCCGACCCCTCGAAGGCGTCGGAGTGCCAGTACGTCACGCTGATCTTCCGAAAGTAACGCTCGGCGAAGCTGGGCACGTATCCGACCTCCACAGCCTTGAAGAACTTCCCATCGAAGAAGTTGTCGCCGAGGTAAAAGACCTCCCCGCTTTTGAAGGGATCACCACCCGCATCGTGCAGACCCGCTGTGATGTAGAGGTTCTTTGTCGGCAGGCCGGAAGCCATGACGCCGAAGCCCTGGTTAGGCCAGTTGGCCGACGGCGAGACCGACGAGCCGTAGCCGAAGAAGTTCATGAACGGGTGGATCAGTCCGTGGAAGGTGTAGTAGTTGGTGGGATCGACCTTGCCGACTACGAAGTGCAGTCGCTGCTGGAGCAGAGCCTGCTGCCACCAGAACTCGGTAAAGCGGAAACTGAACTCGTTTGCCTTGGTCGCCGGCAAGAGGATGGACCCGGTCTCGAAGCCCAGGAACATGGGAGCCACCGCGTTCGAGCCGTAGACGTGGCGGTTCTCGAACTTGAAGCCCAGCGTACCGGTGTTCCCGGACTCGCGACCCACAGGCGTCCAGCTCACCGGGATGTCGATGATGCCGCTGGCGGAACTGGTCTCGCTCTCGTCGGCGATCCCGTCCGACGCTGTCAGATAGACGGCCGTGTAGTTGATGCCGTACCGCAGGCCGTACCCCTCGTTGACCTTCGCCTTCGCTTCATACCAGGGCTTGAAGACACGGATGGGGATGCGGAAGTACGGCTCCGCCACTTCGTTGGCGACAGTCAGCTGAGCACCGATGCCCTCCGGTCCCGCTATGCCGCCGGGATCGTCGTAGCCCGAATAGGTGCTGTCAGGGATAATTCGGACGCCTACCGAGTCCGGCCTCTGCGCTCGTGCCGTTACCGGACACAGGAGCATGAGCACTCCGATCACGGCGAGGGATGTTCTCGTCTTCACCTTTCTCCTCCACCCGCTCGCTGCGCATCATTCCGGAGCGCGCTCACGGGAAACTCGTGCTCGAAGTGCGTCTCTCCGTTCAGATCGACCGCCCTGAGCGTGATCGCGGGCGCGGAGCCTGAATCCCATGCAATCTCGATGAGCCCAAAGTTGAGGTCGACAAGCGGCCCGGTGACGCGATAGGGGTTGTCAACGCTCGCGTAGCCCTCGTTCACGTGAGTCAACCCGCTGGCGGTGAAGTCGTACAGCGCGTAAGGTCCCTCGTCAGTCCGCGAGACTTCCGTGAAGTGCACGTTCCCACTCAAGAAGACCACACCTTCGGCACCGGTGGTGTCAATCAGGTCGAAGAGGCGTCGCCGCTCGTGCGGGTAATTGCCCCATTCGTCCATGCCCTTTGGGTCCGCCACGATCTGCGTGCTGGATACGATGAACCGCACCTCGGCAGGCTCGTGCAGCTGTTCCTCTAACCACGCCCACTGCTCCGGACCGAGAAGCGTGACCGTCGTGTCCGTTTGCGGCGCAAACTTACCCAGGCTGCCGCCGACACCTTCCGCTCGCTCGGCAAGAAGGTGCGGACCCTTGTTGTATCGGGTGTCCAGCATGATGATCTGCACCCGACGGCCTTCGGGGCCGAAGACTTTCGCGTGATAGACACCGCTGTGATCGCGAACCGGCGCATCGGTCGGGTAGCCGAAGAAGTCGAGGAAGATCTCCTTCGATACATCCTTGAGCGCGAACTCCGCGCCCCCTTCGGCACGACCGTAATCGTGGTTGTCCCACACGGCCATCACCGGCACGCTCGCGGCCAGGCGCTGGAAGGAGGGGACGGCAGCCAGTTCACCCCACTCGCGCGCCAGCGACTCGCGCGTCACGTCGCAGACCTTCTCGCCGTCGAAGGCACCGTAGATCGCGTCGCCTAGGTAGAGGAACAGATCCGGCTCCGAGGCGATCACCGCGTCCCAAATGCGCTGCTCGTCCCACTGGAAGGCACATGAGCCGAGCGCGATGCGCGTGATCGTACCCGTGGGAAGCTCCTGCCAGGTCAGGTGCGAGCCGGCGCGTGACTCCTGTTGGTTGGACTGGCACGCCATCAATAGACCAGCCGTCACAACCGCAGCAATGATTCCTCGTGTCACCGTTTGACTCAGCGCATCGGGGCGATGACCGGCACTTCTCGATGCCGGCCATCGCCCTTCACGTATCATCGATTCCCGTATCATCAATCCAACGTGCTGTTTCCGGCCGCCCCCTAGTTCTGTCCGGCCAACTCGTTGAACCGATCTCCTCCGACGATAACGCTCGCTAACGAGAGTCACGGACGGCGCCTTCGAACTGGGCCGCCGCCGGCGACCCGCAGGCACCGGCGGCGGCGATCACGGAGAAGACGGTCCAGATTTTCCTCGCCATCTTCACATTCCAAAGGAGTACCCGGAAGGCCTCAGGCCGCTGCGATACGACGCATGCGTCGGATCGACGGTGAGGTTCTTGTACAGCTTGCCGTCCTTCATGATGAGTAGCAGGTTCGTCTCCTCGAGGATCAGTTTGACGTCCTGCGTCGGGTCGCCACTCCAGATCAGGATGTCTGCCCAGGCGCCCTCCTCGACCACACCGAGCTTGGCACCCTTGTACGGGTTGCGCGACGGCGCCGAGAGCTCGAGCAGTGCCTGCCCGGGCAGCGATGTCGCCATCTTCATGGCGTCGAGAGAAGTGAAGCCGGCATCTGGGATCTCCACCGGGTAGGTCACGTTGACGATGGCGTTGTGCCAGTTGTCCCAGCCGAACATGTCGGAACCGGTGAACATCTTCACACCGTGCTTCTTCATCCAGATCGGAACCTGGACGGCGCCCTCGGCTACCAGCGCGCCTTTCTCGCGCATGTCGTCGGTGAACCAGTCCGGGAAGTTGCCCATGCCGAACGTGTTGTAGCTGCCGTAGGGCTGCCACGACCACCAGACACCCTCGGCGGCCATCCGCTTGACGGTCTCTTCCGAGATGAGGAAACCGTGCTCGAACGACTTGACGCCGGCATCCATCGACTTGTTGTAGGCCGCGTCCGTGTACCCGTGGATCGCGACGTAACCGCCGTACTCGTTCGCCACCTGGACGGCGGCCTGCATCTCTTCGAGTGAAGGCGAGTTGAGGTCGATGGGATCGAACTCACTGGCCACACCGCCGCCGGACATGACTTTCAGGAAGTCGCCGCCATTGCGGAAAGTCCAGCGGCCAGCCCGCAGCATCTGATCGACGCCGTCCACGACCATGGTGTTCTGGACTTTGAGCTGGTAGCCCGACTCGCCTGGCGCCGCCACTCGGCTGCCCCAATCACTGTGCCCACCCGTCGGGCCAAGCGCCGGACCACTGGTGTAGATGCGCGGCCCCGGCAGAAAGCCGCCGTTGATCGCGCGCTTCAAGCCAATCGTGTTTCCGGCGATATCGCGGATCGTCGTGAAACCGCTCCTGAGCAGGTACTCGGCCGCCCGCGAGGCGTGTGCGCCCTGCACGTAAGCGTCCCAGTTATTGCCCGCGCCCGTGCCTCCGTTGAGGGTCAGGTGCTGGTGCATGTCGATCAGACCCGGCGTGATGGTGCCGCCCTGGCCGTCGATCACCAGGGCGTCGGGCGCGCTGATGTTGGCACCGACCTGCTTGATCTTGTTACCCTCGACCAGCACATCCGCGCCTCTAATGACCGTTTCGCTGGTACCGTCCCAGACGTCTACGTTCGTGATCAGGATCTGGCTCGGGGCTCCATCCTGGGCTGCCGCCGGCTGCGCCGCCGACACAGCGACGACCGCGAGCGCCAGAATGAGAGCTTTGAGTTTGGCTCCGTTCTTCATTGTGGTTCCTCCCTGCGGTTCAGTTCGATTCAACGCTCTTATCTCAGGCTCAATCGTCATCCACGACTTCGACCGCCAGCAGCGTCAGGTTCAGGTCGTGGAGCGTATTCAACACGCCGATCAGAGCCGAGCGGTCGGCCAGGCTGCCGATCAGGGTCGTCAACGGCTCACCGCCGTCACCGTTGCCGTAGGCGACGCTCATGCCGCCCAACTGCTGGGCCCAATCCTCGTCCAGTCGTCCTTCGACCGTGATCCGGTAGACTTGGCGGGTCTGCATTCTCAGTCAGCCCCGGTTCCAAGCATGGACATCGCTCCAGTTGGCTTGTGTGTGGCGGTTGTGTGATGTGCGATGGGCGGAATATGGCCTACCCGGGCCGACCGTCATGGTCCAAAACGGTAGCGACGCGGGTGTAGAGGGTAGCGGGTCGGCACGCCCGGGCGGCGCGCCGGCGGTCAGTGAGGGGCGAGGATACCGAGAGCCGTGGCCTTCTCCACGGCCTCGCGGCGGCCGTGGACGCCCAGCTTCTGATAGATGTTGAGGGTATGCCGTTTCACGGTTAGCGGCGACAGGAACAACTGTTTGGCGATCTCCTTGTTGCTTAGCCGCTCGGCCAGCCGGGCCAGGACCTCCAGCTCGCGATCGGTGAGCGGCGCTGCCAGGGGCTGGTCGACCGGTGCTGGCGAGGCGACCTCCGGTCGCTCTCGGGCCTCGGCCGCTGGACCGCTGATCTCGCGCCGCCACTCCGCCACGATTCTCCCGATGTACTCGGTGCCGTTCTCATCCAGCTCGAGGCGGCTCAACAAGGGGACCAGCTGGGGCCCCAGGTCCAGGAAAGGCCGGACGAAGCCGCCGCGCATCCCCGCCACCACGGCACACTCCAGTTTGACCAATCCCGGCGATGTTTCGCCCTCCGCATCGAGCAGCAACGCGCTCAATGCCAGCAGATCGATCAAGACACGGGTATTGTGTGTGTCGGTGTAGTACTTCTCCAACCGTCTCAACAGGTCGGCGGCGCGCCGGCGTGATTCTGGCGTGCCCTCGGCCAACCACACCTTTGTCAGCGTCAGCTGCGGCACATAGAAACGCAGACCCGGCATCAAGGGATCGGGGTCGAAGTTCTGGGCCCAGTGATGGGCCTCCTCAGCACGACCTTGCCGGAGCGCCAGTTCGGCACGGAAGCCCTCCCCATACCGCAGCAATGGCATGTTCCGATATTCCAGAGCCCAGGCCACGGCCGTGTCGGCCTGCTCCAAGGCTTCATCCCCGCGACCCTGAGCGTGATAGGCCAGGGACAGAATGAAGAGATCATGAGTCGAGCCGATGCTGTCGATCGCGTACGAGAGTGGCTTCACCGGCGCCACCGTGCGCTCCGCCTCCCGTAGCTCATTCCGGAGGTAGTGGACTACGCCAAGGAAGTGCCTGGAGAACGTGCCGGTCTCCGGCAGGTCGCACTCCTCAGCGAGCCTTTGCATCTGCATCGCGGTGTCGCGCACTCCGCCGAGATCCCCTTCGCACAACTGGGCCATGGCGAAGCCGGTGAACAGACGACCGTGGTAGGTGGAGCCGGGCTGCGTCAGTTGGCTCAGCTCTCGCTCCACAAACGCTCGGGCCTCACCGAACCGGCCAACCATCTGGAGCGCCAGGATGTGAACCACGGCGGCGAAGCCGCGGGTACTCAACTCGCCAGCGGGCAGTCTATTTAAGGCCGACTCGGCCTGTGCGTTGGCGCTCACACCATCGGCGGAATAGTAGCTCCTCGCCGAAGCGAGAGCGTCGAACTCGCCTCTCAGGCTGTCGGAATCACTCTCCTGGGGGAGAGCCGTCACGAGAGGCTCCGCGCGGTCAAGAGCCGCCATCATGACGTCCAATTGATTCCGGTTCTCCGCGCACCAGGCCTTCTGAATGAGCAATTGGGGATCGCTATCGACCAGATCCGCCGGTAGAAGACCCAACAGGCGATTCAATCGATGCCAATGTTCGCGGTTCATCAGGTCTCGACGCTGCTCGGCAACGATGCTTCCCGCGAGCCTAGGTTCGCCCGCCTCCAGGGCGTGATTGAGCGCCTCTTCCAGCAACCCGTTCTCAGCGTACCAGGCGCTGGCCCGAGCATGGAGCGCCGCAATCTGCTCCCCACTTCTGCGACTTTCCAGCTGATGCCGCAGAAGCTGCCGGAACAAATGATGGAAACGATACCACTCGTGCTCGTCATCGAGAGGTATCAAGAACAGGTTGGCTCGGGCTGCCCATTCGATGAAGCGCTGGCCATCGAAGCTCTCGGGAGCGCCCCCACTGGCCTCGTAGAGCGCGTCGCAAAGCGGCCCGCAAAAACGGCCGACCACGGCGCTGGTCAGGAGATAGTCACGAACGGTCGACGGCTGGCGCTCGACGACTTCCTTAGCCAGAAACTCCATCGCATGGCGGTCGTCCGCCTGTAGCGCCGCCAGGGTTCGCTCGCGATCCACGGGCCTGTCGCCCAAAGAGAGCGCCGCCAGGCGCAGCCCAGCGGCCCAACCTTCCGACCGCTCCTCCAGGATCCGCACGACCTCGTCGTCCACGGCCGTCGGCAGTGCGTTGCGCAGAAACGCCGCCGTCTCTTCCATCGAAAATCGCAGATCGTCCACCCGGATCTCGACCACGTGGCCCCGCCCCCGCAGCGTTGCGATGGGCAGCGCCGGATCGTGCCGGGTGGACAGCACCAGTCTCAGCGGTTCCAGGCGATGGCGTAACAGCTCGGAAAGAAGCTCGTGAACCGCTATGTCGTGGATATGGTGATAGTCGTCCAGCACCAGGACGAAGGGCGCATCGATTTCCGACAGCTCGTTGATCACAGTGCTGGCCAGGACCCGAACCGGCGGCAGCTCGGCGGTACCCAGAAGCATCTGGGTCTTGCGGCCCGATCCGGGGACGACCGTCTGCACGGCGGCGAGCAAATACGCCAGGAACGTGCGAAGATCGCTGTCGAGTTCGTCCAGCGACAGCCAGGCGAAAGGCAGTTCGCTCGCGGCCAACCAGCTGCTGAGCAGAGTGCTCTTCCCGTATCCGGCCGGCGCGGAGACCAGGGTCAAGCGCCGCGTCACGCCTTCTTCCAGTCGCTCGAGCAGGCGTGGACGAGGTACGACATCGCCCGCCACGGGTGGACGGTGGAGCTTGGTGCGGACGATGGGGATCGGGCTAACCTGTTGGGACATGGCTCACAAGCTGGATTCGGTGAGTGGACCCCCCAAGCGGAGCCTTCCAGTCCTCAAATGTCCCAGCCTACGGCCAGCGTGGTACCCAAGTCGTTCTTGTTGCCGCCCGTCGGCGGCCGGCTGTCGAACTCGTCGTAGAATGAGAAGCTCAGGTACAGGTCCCCGAACAGGTCCTGACGATAGCTCGCGTCAAAGCTCAGCCGTACGCGACGCGACTCGGTCAGGCTCGGAAAGACGGACAGGTTCGAGGTCAGGCTGTTCTCGAAGTCGCCGAACGTGAACCAGCGAAAAGACGTGCCCAAGAGGCCCTCCGCCGACTTGGTGGGATCGGCACCCACGTATTCCTCCCGGTTCCCCACTAGCCCGGCGAAGCCTCGCCATTCGACTCTATTCGTTTGAAGGATGTCCCGGCCGCTGGCCGCGCCGGCCAACAGCCGCAAGTCGAGGTCGAGTTGTTGGTTCTGCTCGGCCTGACCGAAGACTGCGACGTACCAGGTCCGGGGCAACAGCCGACTGACCTCCAGGCTCGTCTGGTTTCGCCTCGTGGACTCCGCGTTGTCCTGGCTCTGGAAGCGCGAATCCAGTTTGTAGGCGATCAGCCAGTCCGTCGCCCGGTAGTCGACCTGCGCGACCAAAGAGTAGTTCGTGGCACTGTTCGCCTTCTGGAAGCCGAAACCGAGTTCGACGAAACCGTCGAACCGTGACCAAAATGTCCTATCGATGGATCGCATCTGCACGATCGAGGCAAGAGCCACCTGGACCGTGTCGGACGGCTGCGCGATGAGCACGGTGCCCGGTTCGGGGCCGGCCAGCACCGATCCGAGCAAACGATTCCGGTTATCGAGCTCGATGTCCCAATAGTCACCGCTATTCACCGTGGACACTTTGTCGTATTCGATCGTCGAGCTACTCGCCCCGTCGATCTCGAACTCGAGCTTTCCGTAACTTAGGCCTTTCACATCGCAGACAACCGAGTCGCCGTTCACGTGGATGAAATACTCTTGCGCGGACAGCGATTCCGCAGCAACAATATTCAGAAACAAGAGCGTCCCGCTGAACCACGTCACAGCCGGGGCGAGACGTGTTGGCGGACGCGTTGTGTAATCAGTCACCACCGTTCCCCTCCCGTGGTAATTCAATGCTCAACAGACAATGTTCGACACTCGACATTCAGCTGAACGTTGAGCGTCGAACGTTGTCAATTGAACGCTGGACTTGGCTGCTCTACCCTTCGATGGGCTCGTAGTTGAACTTCTGGCCACCCACCGACGCCTCATACATCAGGCCCGCGTTGGTCATGGTCACGACCGCCACGCCGGCATTGTAGGCCAAGTCGGCCGAGGCCCCAGCCGTCAGCGCCACCGCCGAGGCCTGGGCCGAGAACTCGAAGTTGCCACGGGCAAAATCGTTGAACGCCGTCTCATCCTTGAAGAAGATCACCTCGACGAACGACTGGCCGCCGAGCTGCAGTCCCACGGTGACCTGAATCAGCTCCGACTTCGCCACGAGCTCCCCACCCCGGTAGACGAGACCGTTTCCATGGGCGCCGCCGACGCCAATCGCGCCTTTCCCGACGTTCGGGAACACCACGTAGCCGTAGGACGCGTCGAACCACTCCTGCATCCCCGGATCTTTCTCGACCATCGTGGCCTTTACCTGCTGGACCTTCAATATGTCCGACTCCTTTTGAGCCTGGACCGGCGTTGCTAGAACGAGCGCCAGCAACGCCGTCATGCCGACCGTCAGACATCGCATAGTTCTCCTCCTTCTCTCAACGTTCCGCTGAACGTTGGACGTTGTCTTTTGCGCTTTGAATCAGCCTGCTTCCGCGACCTCTGCTTTCTGTTCAACCATCGGTGCCTCACCCAACCAGGCTACGAACAGCTGGTAGGCGAGCGCCAGGACAACGGCGCCAACGAAAAGCCCGATGATGCCCGACCTCATCACACCCCCGATGGCACCGATCAGTATGACCAGCGTCGGGACGCTCACACCGCGCCCCAACAGCAGCGGTTTGAGAAACGCATCGCTGCCGCTGACGATGAGTGCATAGATCAAGAAGATTACAGCGGGAACCGTGGACGTCGTCGTGAAGACGTAGATGGCCACCGGGAGCATCACCAGGGCCGGGGGCAGTTGCACCACTGCGAGTAGGAGGACGATGAGCGCCCATACCGGAGCACCCGGGACATTGACGACAGCCATCCCGATCAGAGAGAGCAGCGACTGGATCACGGCCACCCCCAGCACGCCGAGTGCCACGCTGCGGATCGTCTTGTCCGCCAAAACCACGAACTCCTCACCTTGCTCTCCGGCGAAGCGATTGGCTACGCGCACGGCAGACTTGCTGGCGGCCTCGCTCGTGGCCAGAAAGACCCCGGCGATGATGATCGAGATGATGAACTGCAGCACGCCGATCCCCAAGCCGCCCATAGCCGACAACAATCTCGCAGCCAACGCCTTGACCTGCGGCTCGTAGCGTTCGAGGGCGGCCTCCAGGTTGGTCGAGGCGAGGCTCCAGGCGTCGTTCAGGGGTTCGCCCACGAGAGGCCATCCCGCGACTCGAGACGGCGGCGGCGGAATGGTCAGAGTGCCGGCCTCGAGTTGTGACGCCACCGAGCGCCCGCTGTCGATCACTTCGCCGAAGAACATGTAGGCGGGTATCAACAAGGCCGCCAGCGCCAACACCGTCACGAGAGTTGCCGTCAACTTGCGGCGTCCGCCCAATTTGTGTGTCAGACCCCGGTAGGCCGGCAACACCGCGACAGCCAGGATGATGCCCCACACCACCGGCGAGATGAAGGGCCGGACGATCACGAACGTCCAGACCACAAGGAGGGCGAGAACGCCGATTCGAATGGCGGCCTCGACTGCCCTCTTCACGAACTGGACATCCTCGGGATTCGGTTTCGGAACGGTCATAGTCGCGTCCTTTCTGCACACGAGGGTGACGGGAACTCAACGTTCGACGTCCAACATTCAACACTCAAGTGGGAGCCTGCAGACGCTACGACCGGAAGGCGCGAAAGTCCAGTGCCGAGGCCGGGACGGACCGATGCGCTTATCTGTCGTATCCGCCTTCGGGTCGTTGTACGGTGCGCCAGACCGCGATCCCCAAGCAGGCTGGACCGGTGCCGAGTGGTGCCGAACCGTGCGTTAGCATCGCCGTTCGCGCCTCCCGGCAGCTCCCATCTTCCGCACCGGCGACCTGGCTCCGCAATCCGAGAGGCTAAAGACCACCGCGGATCGGGCCGCAACCCTTGAAAAACCGGGGCTTCCCGCTTACAGTAACGGTCCGCTAAAGTCATGGCAGTCGAGGCGATGGGAGCGTTGGGACAGGGTGCGAACACCTTGTCCGGAAGCGCTTTACGGCTTCGACTGGCTCGGATGGCGGAATTGGTAGACGCGCAGGATTCAGGATCCTGTGGGA
>Ga0209536_100009889_pt1 | contig 14116 bp, 13 predicted proteins | sample DeeMarSeWOR28_12_FD_187461 | JGI IMG/M metagenome (GOLD analysis project Ga0209536, IMG submission 187461) | Marine sediment microbial communities from White Oak River estuary, North Carolina - WOR-2-8_12 (SPAdes) (version 2) | ecosystem: Environmental > Aquatic > Marine > Intertidal zone >...
CTCAGGGCAATCCAACTATGGCGCCGCCAAGGCAGGTATCGCCGGTTTCACCCGTGTCATTGCCCGCGACCTAGGCAGGTATGGCGTTCGGTGCAACTATATTGCCCCTGGCGCCGGTACCCGAATGACGCTGTCCGAAGAAGTACTGGCCGCGAGACAAATCAGGGCACAGCGAGGCCTGACCGGAGGCAGCCAGGCACCACGCCGGGCCGGGCCTGGAGATCCGGATGATGTAGCCCCGCTGGTAGTATGGCTGGCCAGCGACGCCGCCGCCAATATCAACGGGCAGGGCTTTGGTGCCGCCGGCGGGAATTATTCTCTGTACCAGCAACCGGCCCCGATAAAGACCATCATCAAGGACGGTCGCTGGACATTGGATGAGTTGGACAGCATTCTGCCATCGACATTAATGGCCGGCCTGGTCAATCCAGCACCAACGCAACCACCAAAGGAATAAACCAACTAACAGCCTTACAAAAAGCGAGGCAGAGGGAAATTGAACACCCTCTGCCTCGTTACATTTATCGCTAAATCAAGACGGATTAATCAGACGGAACTCGTTGACATCCACCAGCCCGAGGTCGGTCAACCTCAGCTCAGGGATGACGGGCAACGCCACGAAGGAAAGAGTCGAAAAGGGAGAGGTCAACCCGGTACCCAGTCCGGCGGCAGCCCGCTCGACACTTTCCAGTCCGGCCACTACCTCCTCCAGCGGTTCATCGGATAGCAGTCCGGCAACCGGCAAAGGCAGGCTGGCAACCACACGACCACTCTCGGTTACCACCAGACCACCCTGCAATCGCTCTATCTCACGAACTGCCACCAGAATGTCTTCATCACTTGTACCAACGGCGACGATGTTATGAGAATCATGAGCGATGGATGAGGCCAAGGCACCGTGCTTAAGACCGAACCCCGTAACTAGCCCCACGCCGACATTCCCGGTAGCCTTGTGTCTTTCGACTACCACCAGTTTCAGGATATCACGGTCAATATCGGACACAACCAGCCCGTTTTGTATCTTCACCTTTTCCTGCCGCTTCCTAGTTATAATCTGGCCGGGTACAATCTCGATGACGTACTCCGTTTCGCCGGAGGACGCCAGTTTCAGCGCTTCGGGATCTAGTGATTTTATCCTTACGGTATTATTCAGTGCTCCGCTACCACGTCTTCCTGCTGAAAACGATGGTTTGCCCTCTCTGGCAACCAGCCGACCATGATAGTAGGCACTTTCCACCCGGATATCAGACAGGTCAGTGAGAACGATCAGATTGGCCAGGTAGCCGGGAGCGATTGCCCCGAGTCGTTCCAATCGAAAGCGCTCGGCGGCGTTGATGGTCGCCATCTGTATAGCCCGCACCGGTTCGAGCCCGAGACGAATTGCCTTCCTGACCACGGCGTCGATATCGCCATCACGAAGCAGGTCAACACAGCTACGGTCGTCAACCACGAAGAGACATCGCTTGTAGATCTTATCGGTGACCAGTGGCAGTAGGGCCTCAAGGTTTTTCTCGGAGGACCCCTCCCGAATCATGACATACATGCACCTTGCCAGCTTCTCTCTGGCCTCCTCTAAAGTTACCGACTCGTGGTCAGAGCGGATACCGGCTACCACGTAGGCATTGAGGTCGTTGCCAGTGACACCCGGAGCATGACCATCCGCCACCTTTCCGGCAGCGTGGGCAATTTTACTCAGCACCTGCGGGTCGGCGTTGAGCACACCGGGAAAGTTCATTACTTCTCCCAGACCAATACACTGGTGCCATCGCAGCACCCGGCGGATATCTTCAGCACTGATTTGGGCACCGCAGGTCTCCAGATGAGTGGCCGGTACGCAGGATGGGGCCATTAAGAAAAGCTCCAGCGGCAGGCGGCGGGTGCGGTCGAGGACATACCTCATCCCTTCCAAGCCAGAGACATTGGCGATTTCATGAAGGTCGGTCACCACCGCCAGTGTACCGTGCGGTACCACTGCCCGGACGTACTGCCCGACTTCAAGCATCGAACTCTCCAAGTGGGTGTGACCGTTGATGAGACCGGGAGCCAGGTATTTATTATCCAGGTCGATAACTTGCTTTGCCTTCTGATAATCTCCAACCCCGGCAATATAGCCACCCCAAACCGCAACATTCCCCCGCTCGACCTCTCCGGTGAAGACATTTACTATGTTAGCATTGGTGAATAGCAAGTCAGCGGGCTGTTCACCCCTGGCTACTTTAATTAGTTGACTATCTATCAAACCAGCCTCCCTCGCACTATGCTTACCCCGGCTTCATGCCAATATACAGCAGATGCCGTGAAGAGGCAATAAGGGACTCCTCAGCGCTGAGTTCATACAGCAAATCAAGCCACAGCTTTCTTCCTGTGCCCTCAAGCTTGTTATAGCTCTCGTCATCAGCCGATATCGCTGGTTCTACCCCTGCCACAACCATCGTCTTGAACCCTACCTCTTCATGCAGCGGCGCGATCTCTGACACCGTGGCAAAGTACCCACGGAAACCTACTCTATCCGAATCATCAGTTTCCCTGCCCTTTTCTATGACTGAGCGTACCTCAGACTGGTTTTCAATCCAGTACGGAATGTTCCTCATCACATCACCCCAGATACCATACCTGCTAATGAAAGCGGAGAATATAGCTCCCCCTGGCTTTAACCAATTGAATGCCTCCTTAAGTGCCGTTTTCCTGTCTTCTTCCAGAACCAGATGGTAGAGAGGTCCCATGAGGAGAACGGCGTCAAATGTATCGCCTTTAATGTCACCGAGATACCGCGCGTCTGCAACAAAGAACCTCACATTCTTTTCAAGACCTTCGCCAGCGACTCTCTCCCGGCACAACTCCAGCAGTGTGGGCGAGAGGTCAACAGCAGTAACCGTATACCCGCGTCTGGCCAGTTCGAGCGTATAGCTCCCGGTCGCTGCCCCTATCTCCAGAATGGCATCGTCGGAAGGCAGATACTTTTCCAGATACCGCCAGGTAATATCACGTTCAAGCTGGTGTCGTTTGAGCCGCCCGTCTTCCTGCTCTGCCGCTCCATCATAATACGACTGGATATCACTGACGTCGTCTGTCAAACCTTACCTCCCTTCTGCGCCACAATAAGAAATCGATGCAGCGGGGTATCGTAGAACCCATTCTCGTTGATTTGAACATGCAATTCCCAGAGTTGATCTTTACACTTATCAATTTCAAAATCTTCAATAATCCAGGGTATTGCCTTCATGAGATAGGCAACAGCACCGACATCGTAGAACCAGTAGAACTGGATGTCTTCCTGCTGCTCAATGATGCTGAATCCGGCTGACTCGAGTTCGTCGACAGCAGATCTCAGATTCCAATTCGAAACAGTTTCCGCTTTCCCAGTAAGAAACTGCTTGAGATTGCTCAAACTGGCACTCCCGACCTGTTGAGTGATAAACATACCTTCAGGTTTCAGTATTCTGATTAACTCCCTGGGGTAATAAGCTTCATGCCGGCTAATTACCAGGTCGAAGAACCCGTCATCGAACGGCAGATTTGTATTAAAAGGTGGCTCCTTCTCTTCTTCGATTTCAAAGACCTTCACCCCGAGCGGCCCCAGTCGTTCCCTAGCTATTGCTACGTTCGGTTGGTACTGTTCGGTGACATACGTATTCGGAGGAAGGCATTGAAATGCAGCAAGGATTTCTCCACCACCCGTCCCCATGTCCAGCATAGTTTCAGCTTTCAACAGATAAGGAAAAACTATATTGTAATAGTTCCACTTTACCGGCGCCTCCACCATCCTGCCTGTTTTCGTCAGGTATTCAAAGTTCCAGCCGCTAAATGGTACATTCTTGGCCTGTTCGAGATAGGTTTCGAACATCTCTTCGAGCGCATCGTCACTCATACAACTATCCTGCAGACTAACCGACTGAATCGCCTCTATTCGCTGTCCTCCAGCACACAAACATCCGGCAGGTTACGGTACACTTCATCAAAATCCAGCCCGTAACCGACGAGGAATTTATCAGGCACGGTAATACCAATGTAGTCGATTGGTACCGGCACCCGTCGACGCGAAGGTTTATCGAGCAGGGCACACAGCTTGAGCGAGGCCGGTCTCTTCTTACTCAGGTAGTTCATCAGATAAGCAACCGTCAGGCTGGTATCGATAATATCCTCGACAACCAGCACATCCCGTCCCCTGACCTCAGAGCGAAGCCCCTGTACGACCTGAATCTTACCGGAGCTCTCGGTGCCTCGGCCATAGCTGGAGAGCCGGACGAACTCGACCTCCAGCGGAAAGTCTAGCCTACGGACTAGGTCGGCCATAAACATGAACGAGCCTTTGAGAATACCGAGGAGCAGGGGTTCCTTACCAACGTAATCCCGACGGATTTCGTCCGCCAGCCGGTCTATGGCAGCGGCTATCTCCGTACGGGGAATCAGGACTTCAGGTCTGCTATCACTATTCATTTCCGACCTTTCAATGTGTCTCCTGCCGCGTTATCCCGCACACCAGTCCCTCAGAACAGCTTTCACATTTCTCACATTCAAGCTGCAAGGTGGTATGGGTAATCTGGAAATGCCGGGCCAGCTCCTGTTCGATTGCCCGGCTGATTTCGGCACTCCGGGCCACCGTCTGGTCTTCAATCAGGACATGAGCGCTGAGAGCGTATATCCCCGACGTTATCGTCCAGATATGCATGTCATGAACGTCTCTGACACCGGAAATATTCATCATCGCCTGGCCGACTTCATCCATCTGGATATGACCGGGCACCGCTTCGAGGAGGATATCACTGGACTCCCTAACAAGCCGCACCGCCCCCCAGAGGATAATAGTACCGATAACGATAGCAATGATGGGATCGACGATACCCCAGCCGGTTATCGCGATAATGATGCCACCGATAATCACACCCACAGACGATATGGTATCACCGAGAACATGCCAGAAAGCCGCCTTGACATTGATACTGCTGTGCCTAGCTCTCCGCAGCAGCAGTATCCCGGCCAGGTTGGCCACAAGGCCGACAGCCGCTATCGCCATCATCAACGGTGCCTCAACCTCGGGGGGATCTAACAGACGCTGGTAAGCCTGGTAAAAAATGAAAACGGCCACCAGCACCAGGATAATGCCGTTGGCCAGGGCTGCCATGATTTCAACACGATGATAACCATATGTTTTGGCAGTATCGGCCGGTCTCCGGGCAATCCAGATGGCAATCAGACTGATACTCAATGCCAGGGCATCGACCAGCATGTGACCGGCATCGCTAAGCAGAGCCAGGCTGTTACTGAGCAGGCCACCGACGATTTCGGCGACCATTACTACTACGACAATTATCAGAGCAAACAGTAGCGGCCTGGTACCGCCTATTACCTGGTGATGGTCATGCCCTTCATGCATCATCAGCTCTCCTGACTTCAGGTACATAATACCACGTTCAAGGCACACTAGGAACAGGCAGACGTTATCGTGGTCTCAGAAACTTCTGGAGCAGACTGGCAGAGATGGTAATCAGGAACGGTGAAGTATTGATGAACCGCCTCAGGAACGATCGGTTTCCTCTGGTATAATGACAACATGAGGGACGCCGGTTGACGGATGAGATTCTACCTTTACCGACGCGGCAAAGATCTCGCGCAGCGTGTCCTCGGTAATGACTTCGACTGGTGTCCCGTCCGCCAGAACCCTGCCCTTTTTGAGTAGCACCAGCCGGTCGAAATATAGGGAGGCCAGGTTAAGGTCGTGCATAGCGGCGACAACGGTCAGGCCCTGCTTCCGATTCAGGCCCCTCACCAGTTCCAAAATCTCCACCTGGTGGGTAATATCCAGATGCACCGTCGGCTCATCGAGCAGCAGCAGTCGCGGTTGCTGGGCAAGCACCATTGCCAGAATAACCTTTTGACGCTCGCCACCGCTGAGTTCATCAAAACGGCGCTGCTCCAGTCCGGTTATACCTGCTACTTCCAGAGAATGAGCCACCTCCTCCCTGTCCACCTCCGTCTCACCGGCAAGGGTCCGAATAAAAGGAATACGTCCCAGCATCACCACTTCACCCACCTTAAAGGCAAAAGGGATATGGAACTGCTGGGGCATGACGGCAATACTGCGGGCCACCAGCTTCCGTTTAATTTGGCCCAGGTTGGAACCGTCCAGCCAGATTTCACCCTGACCGGGTCTCAGAATGCCACTAGCCAGCTTGATGAGGGTGGTCTTACCCGAGCCGTTGGGGCCAAGCAGGCCCACCATCTCACCAGGCCTGACCGACAGGTCGACATTGTGCAATATCAACCCATTATTGTACGAGAATGAGACCTGCCTGATATCCAAACCAATCATCAGAAAGCGTACTCCCTCCGGCTACGCCGTAACAGGTAAAGGAAGAACGGAGCACCAACAACGGCGGTAACGACCCCTACCGGAATCTCGGTGGGGGCCAGCACGACCCGCGCCAGCAGGTCGGCAAAAACGACGAAAATGGCCCCGGCCAGGGCCGAGGCCGGCAGCAAGAGCCGGTGGTCCGGCCCCAGAACGAGCCGTACTGCATGCGGCATCACCAGCCCGACAAAGCCAATGAGGCCGCCGATAGAAACAGCCGCCGCCGTCAGCACCGAACCTAGGGCCAGAATGAGTATCTTGTCCCGTTCTACCTCGATGCCGACATAGGCAGCACCCTCCTCCCCCAGAGAGAAGGCATTCAGATGGTAGGCAAAGAAACGAGCGACCACTACACCGGCAACCACCAGCGGGGCAATAAAAACCGACCATTCCCAGCCAACCACCGAGATATGCCCCATGAGAAACGAAAAGACCGAGCGGATATTAAGGTCAAGCTGGTCACTTATAGCCATCATAAACGAGATAACCGAGGTCAGCAGGGCGCTGACCACGAACCCGGCCAAGAGCATACTGACAATGGGCGTCTTACCACCGACACGCGCCAGATTGTATACGAGAAGCACCGTACTCAGGGCGCCAATAAAGGCTGCCAGCGGCACCAGTCCAAAACCGAGCAAGCTGAGTTCTACCGGCAACACCATGGCGATGGTTGCCCCCAGGGCAGCCCCGGCCGAGGTGCCGATAATATAAGGGTCAGCCATCGGATTTCGGAAAAGGCCCTGGAACAGCACTCCAGCCGTAGCCAGGGCCGCACCTACTAAGGCACTGGCGATGACCCGGGGCAGTCTTATCTGGAAAAAGATGGTCTCATCGGCAGCACGCCAGGTATCCTGCAAATCAATAAAAGGCAACTTATCTAAAGTCATCTTGACCACGTCCGGTAGAGATAGCATCACCGTCCCGAAGATGCTGGCCACGAACAACGTCAGAATCAACACTGCTGCCAGAAATAGCAAAATCAGAGTAAACCGGCCGCGACCTTTCAGTCTGCCGGACATTTGCTCCTTCACACCTGTGGCAACACCCAGTTTTATCTTCACACCCCCTGAAAAGATAAAATCCCCTCGTCGCTCGAACAAGGGGATTCATAACCTAGCACTTACTTCCCCCATCTCCGCGGAGGTAACCAAGAAAACTCGGGGCTGGTGTTCTGACTTCCGACGGGCTCTTTACCCGTGGTTACAGCAGGCGGAACTGTGCCGGACTCTCACCGGGCTTGCGTTCCATTTAAGCCCTCACTCACGCTCGGGCACCCCAGGGATTTCTTATTCAGTTGTCTTATCTAGAGTAGACGACAACGCCGTAAAAGTCAATATACACAGTCTATCTGGTGGTGTTGGCCCCATCCTCTATATCCCCTTCCCCAGAGGGGAAGGGGAAGATAAGTGTTAAGAGGGCTGTGCCCTTTTAACATCCTTCTACCAGTACTTGAGGCACCGTCCTTCTTCAACTCTCCCTTTACAAGTGCATCGAAGTCGTGACCTTTGCAACGTCCCACCAAAGAAGCTGGGATACTATGAAGACAGAACTCTGTTATGGCGGTGGTAACCGGTGAAGTTAACCAGGGCTCTGGCAGCCCTCTCCAGCGTCAAATAAACAGGTATTCCCTGCTCCAGATAGTAGTCACAAACACGCCGTCGAGCGCCTTCTGATTCAAGCACGTCGGTCCCGATGGCCTCGACCGGCATCACCACAACCACCGACTTTCCGAATTTGTTCCTGACATCTACCGGCACCTGGGCTCGTTCGCTAATCGGTCCTGACGATTGCGCGGTTGAATCACCAGGCCTGGCCATCATTGTCATATCAATCTCATCTACAATGATTATGTCAATATCCGCTTCGACAGCGACTGTCTCCATGGCTGCCCTGAGCAGCGGTGGCGGCGGACCAGGATTGCCCACATCCACCGGGTTCCGGGCGCTGGCACCGGCTGCCGGGACTATCGACATTAACTTCTGCTGGAGCTCGACCGGAAAGACGGGCACTTCAAGCCCCATCCGTTCACAACTATCGCTAGCGGCCACACCGATACCGCCACCACCACCAACAGGACAGACCCTGCGCCCTGTCTGTGGCTCCAGATGGAGAAAAGCCAGCACGGTATCCAGCAATTCTTCAAGTCCGGTAACCCGTATTGCCCCGGACTGGCGGAAAACAGCGTCCCAGATTTGCTCTTGGCCACCCATCGAAGCAGTATGAGACTGTACTGCCCTAGCCCCACCTTCAGTGAGGCCACCTTTCCAGAGTATCACCGGCTTGGTGCGACAGACCTCCTGAAGGAGCTTGAAAAAACGGGGGCCATCTCTAACCCCTTCAATATATCCGGTGATTATTTTAGTTTGAGGGTCCTGATAGAAATACTCCAGGAGGTCACACTCGTTGATATCGCAGGCATTACCGTAGCTAACTACCTTGCTAAACCTGATACCAAAACCCTCAGCACGACGTGGCACCCTGATGGCATAGCCACCACTCTGACTTATAAAACCTACCGGCCCGCTCTCTTTTGGCAGGGTTGCTCCCGGTAAAATGGTAATGCCACCATCCGGAGAATAGACGCCGAAGCAATTGGGGCCGACAATGCGGATGCCTTTAGCAGCTGTCTCAGCCAGTGCCTTTTCCAACCTCGCTCCTTCTTCACCCGCCTCACGGAAACCGGCACTGAGTACCTGCACCGCTTTGACCCCTCTTTCAAGGCACTCGGCAACAACCCCGGGAACTACCGGCGCCGGAACAGCGATAGAGGCGAAATCAACTGCCTCGGGAAGGTCTTTGACACTGGCATAGGTTTTCATACCCTGCACCTCAGATTCCTGAGGATTCACCGGGTAGAGACGGCCAGAGTAACCAAAAGCCAGTAATACTTGAAGTACTCTGCCACCGAATTTTCTTGGGTCTGAGGATGCCCCAATCACAGCATGAGACTTCGGATAGAAGATGGGGGCAAATTCATCCAGCATGTTGTCGGGCATATTGTCCTTTCACGAAACATGCCGGGTATTCATGAAGTGTAATCAACCATTGGCCATACCCGGCACAGGCATGAAACAATAATAATACTAATAGCCTATCTTAGTCAATTTACTCACTATAGGATAAAATGGCTGCTTTTAATGTCAAAAAAGTCGCAAAATCATGTTGACAATAGAAATACTCTACCCTACACTGGTAGCTGGTAGAGTTTGGCCTCCCGGCTAAAGTAAACCAGACCTCTCGCAAAAATCCGAGGCCAGAAGAAGGAGAGTAAGCAGTTGAGAATCCCCTTCCTGCCCCGAGAAGAGAAGTTTTTTGAACTATTTGAGGACAGTGCTCGTAATACCGTAAAAGCAGCCAAAATACTAAATGAACTGGTCGACAACTGGGAACACATTGAGCAAAAGGTGGAGGGGATAAAGGAGCTGGAGCATATCGGTGATACCATTACCCACGAAATCATTGCACGCCTTCACCGTACTTTCGTTACTCCGTTTGACCGGGAAGATATCGCCCTTTTAGCCAAAAGTCTGGACGACATCATAGACTTCATCGAAAGCGCCTCTAATGATATGCTCATCTACAAAGTAAATCCTCCCAGTCGGCGAGCCAAAGAGCTCGCCGATATTATTATTGATGCCACCACCGAAGTCGAACAGGCGATAGTGGAGCTAAGACATAAAGCCAAATTGAAGCAAATTCTGGAACGATGCGTGGAGATAAACCGACTGGAGAACATGGCCGACGTAGTCTACCGGGCTGCTCTGGCAGAACTTTTCGAAGACTCCACCGATATGGCCCACGTCATCAAGTGGCGTGAAATCTACGAGCATATGGAGAGCGCCACCGACAGGTGCGAGGACGTGGCCAACGTCCTGGAAGGGGTAGCCCTCAAGCATGCCTGATTCCTCACTGGTCGCCCTTGTTCTTATCGTCGCCCTGGCGATTGGATTCGGGCTGGTCAATGGTTTCAATGATGCCGCCAATGCAATTGCTACCGTCGTTGGGACCCGCGTTCTTTCTCCTAGAAAAGCCATAGTATTAGCCGCCGTCGCTAATCTGGCAGGAGCACTCACCGGCCTCGAGGTCGCCAAGACTATCGGTACGGGAATCCTCATACCAGAAGCAATCTCAAATATCACCATAATTGCTGCGCTGGCATCCATAATCATCTGGGGTTCCGTTGCCACTTACCTTGGGCTACCTGTAAGCCTAACGCATGGATTCGTTGCCGGCCTGGCTGCGGCCGGGATTGCTTCACCCGTTTCACAGGCAGTAATCTGGAGCAAGATAGGGCTGGTCGGCTCATCTGTCGCCATCGCTCCAGTCCTTGGCTTTACCGGCGGTTTTACTCTGATGATCACCCTACTCTGGCTCTTCCGACAAATGTCGCCCGACAGGATGAGAGTCGTATTCGGCCGCCTGCAATGGCTGACGGCTGCTTTTATGGCTTACAGTCATGGTAAGAATGACGGTCAGATGCCTATCGGTGTTATCACCATGGGTGTGGTGGTCTACAGTGGAAACACAGAACTATGGAATAATGTTCCCTTCTGGATAATTATCGTGTCCGCACTGGCCATCAGTACCGGGACGGCTGTCGGAGGCTGGCGTGTCATTAAAACACTGGGCATGAATGTTACCACCCTTCGCCCGGTCCACGGCTTTGCGGCATCAGCATCGGCAGCTACAGTTATCGAGGTAGCTTCCCACTTTGGCATTCCGGTGAGCACAACTCACTGCACAAGCGCAGCCATCATGGGTGTTGGGGCAACCAAAAGGCTATCGGCGGTGCGCTGGGGGGTGGCGGGTAATATCGTCACTGCCTGGATACTGACCTTCCCCATCTGTGGTGTGCTTGGCTATTTGTTCGCCAAACTACTTTTCTTGATATTTGGCTCAGGATAAGGCAATCCGCCGTGGGGTTACCCGGCACTTTTCCGCGTCAATAATTGCCTGGATATTGGACACCGTCTGTTCAACTTCACCGCTATAATTAACCACCACGTAATCGAACTGGGACAGCTGGTTCATCTCTTCTTCGGCTGTCTTGAGACGCAGGGCCAAATCGGCCTGTGACTCTGTCAGGCGCTGGGTCAGCCGGGCATTAAGCTCCTCAATGGACGGTGGAGCAATGAAGATAAAAACTGCCTCGGGTACTATTTTTTTGATAGTGGCCGCACCCTGGACATCTATCTTAATAATGACATCCTCCCCTTTATCCAGGGCCGCTTTCACCACTGACCGAGGGACCCCGTACCAGTTGCCGTATACGTTGGCCGACTCCAGAAACTCATTCCTGGCCAGCATTTCATGGTACTCCTCGGTCGAGACAAAGTGATAGTCAACCATGTCCTGTTCGTTGTCTCGCTGGGGGCGGGTTGTCAGGGTGGTAATATAGCAGAGAGGATACTTAGTTTCTTTGAGCCTGGTGAGAACCGCATCCTTGCCGACACCAGAAGGGCCGGAGAGCACTATTAACAGCGACCCTGGTGACCGATTCGGTTTACGGAGTAATTCATGCCTGTTAGACCCGGCATTCATCAATCCAGTTAATCCTCTATCTTTATGCCCTCAACTTGATTGTCCTTTACCTGAGTTGCCTGCAACCTGCCGGCGATAGTCTCCGGCGCAAGCGCAGCCTGTACAATGTGCCCGCTGTCTGTGATGAGCACCGCCTTGGTCTTTCTACCATTAGTCAGATCAATCAGCAGACCTTTGGTCCGACCCTCCTGGACCAGCCTTTTCGTTGGCGCTGAGTTCGGCGAAGCTATGGCAACAACCCTGTTCATAACAACAATATTATTGAAGCCAATATGAACCAATTCGATGCCCATTACACTCTCCTCAGAAGTTTTGGTGTCTGGCCAATGACGTTAGTCTCAACAGTGACGGAGCACACAATGCTATATGTTATACCTTTAACTGCCTTCTGGCAAGTCCTCAGGCCTTGAACCACACCCCTTTTCATGCTAAACTATTTCTGGCTTGAGTATTTTTTGAGGGTACCCTATTGGAACAGAATATGCGTGACAGGTTATCACCGATTCTCGAGGGTCACCGAGGACACAGAGAATCCCTGATTCCAGTCTTACAAAAGGTACAAGGAGAGTTGGGTTATCTACCTGAAGAAGCAGTTTCAGAGATAGCCCATTTTTTAGGCCTGTCGAGCAGCGATATTTTCGGGGTCGCCAGTTTTTACGCCCAATTCCGCTTCGAGAGACGGGGTGAACACACCGTAAAGGTCTGCCAGGGAACCGCCTGCCATGTGAGAGGCGCAAAACGTATCATGGAGGCAGTATCCCAGGAACTTGGCATAGAGCCCGGCGGGACCACGGAAGACTATAAGTTCAGCCTGGAACAGGTTGCCTGCTTTGGCTGCTGCGCTCTGGCCCCGGTAATGGTTATCGACGACCAGGTAAATGGCCGAATGACTACTTCCGATGCGAGAAAAGTACTGGAAAACTATTAGACGACTGACCTGACCATAATTATCCCGATTGATGGAAAGGCACGAGACAATGACGTTCGACGAGCGACGCAAGCAGGCAACAGCAGAGTGGGAAACCTTACAACTGAGCGACAAGCCCCGAATCATTATCGGGATGGCCACCTGTGGCCGGGCCGCCGGGGCTGCCACGGTGCTGACAACAATCAAGGACGAGCTTTCACGGCTTGGCATTGAAGCACTGGTTACGGAGGTCGGTTGCATCGGGATGTGCTATGCCGAGCCTCTGGTAGATATCATCAAGCCGGGTCGTTCCCGCATTTCCTACGGTAATCTAACACCGGAAACCGCAAAAAGTCTGATAGAAGATTACCTCGTTAATGATAATCCACGCCCGGACCTGGCAATAGGCACCATCGGAGAAGGCAGTATCGATGATATTCCAAAGCTTGCCGACCTGCCTATCATGAAGCCACAGATTAGAATATCGCTGCGTAACTGTGGGCATATCGACCCGACCGATATCAATCAGTATATTGCTAACGGTGGCTACAGCGGTATCATCCGGGCACTGGAAATGACCCCGAAAGAGGTTATTGATGAGGTCAGTAAGTCCGGTCTGAGAGGCCGAGGGGGCGCCGGTGCCTCGACCGGCTTCAAGTGGGAGAGGCTCTGGGAGCAGCCGGGTGACGTGAAATACCTCATCTGTAATGCTGACGAAGGTGACCCCGGGGCTTTTATGGACCGGTCACTACTTGAGGGTGACCCGCACTCCGTGCTGGAGGGTATGCTTATCGGCGCCTATGCAACCGGGTCATCGCACGGATATATCTACTGCCGTGCGGAGTATCCACTGGCAATACAACGACTCGAAACGGCGCTGAAGCAGATGGAGGAATACAACCTTATTGGTGAAAATATCCTCGGTTCTGACCTCAGCTTTGATTTAGAGATAAAGGAAGGGGCTGGTGCCTTTGTCTGCGGCGAGGAGACTGCCCTTATGATGTCGATTGAAGGTAGGCGTGGAATGCCAAGACCCCGCCCACCCTTCCCCGCCCAGTCTGGCCTGTGGGGTAAACCGAGCAATGTTAATAATGTCGAGACATGGGCTAATGTATCGGCGATATTGCAGAGAGATGCCGAGTGGTATGCCCAGTATGGTACCGAATCCAGCAAAGGTACCAAGACCTTTGCCCTGGCTGGTAAAGTGGTACGCACCGGGCTGGTAGAGGTCCCAATGGGCATCACCGTCGGTGATATCATTTACGAAGTCGGCGGTGGCATCGTCGACGGCAAAGAGTTCAAAGCGGTACTTACCGGAG
>Ga0209536_100009890_pt1 | contig 14115 bp, 8 predicted proteins | sample DeeMarSeWOR28_12_FD_187461 | JGI IMG/M metagenome (GOLD analysis project Ga0209536, IMG submission 187461) | Marine sediment microbial communities from White Oak River estuary, North Carolina - WOR-2-8_12 (SPAdes) (version 2) | ecosystem: Environmental > Aquatic > Marine > Intertidal zone >...
CTGCCCGCAGATTTAATCGACGACAACAAAGTGGACGAGCTTGATTTAGCCGAATTCTGCCGCCAATGGCTAACAATCGGCGAGCAATAGGAATCGGCCATTAAGTCAAAGCTCTATCCACAAATAAAAAGAGGGGTCCAGTCTTAACCGTCACCCCTCATGGATTCATCTTAGTGAGCTTATTGTGTTTAGCTTACCTATTTATAGAATCGGGTATTCTATGGGCAGGCAAGGTTCCGTGCAAACGAAATTCACGTTATTATTGGCAGCATCAAGGGCATCCTTCAGCGCCTCCTGATAGTCTCGCCAATCATCGCCATCCAGAGCTTGACCATGAACACCGAGTTCTGTATTGGCTTCACTCATAAGATCACCTATAGAAGCAAAGCCAGACGCGTTGGCTGAGTCGATACCCGGGGCATAGACCAGATCTTCATCGTTAACAAATCCGTTGAGTACATCCAGTTCCATAGCAGCAAACTGGGCCGACAGCATATAAGCCATATTGACAGCATCAGCTTCTTGGAGCCAATGAGCAAACGTACCTTCAGGAAACTGACCCTGTACTTTGATTCCGTATTCGGTGGGATCAAAGTCATATCCATCTCCATCCCGAAGATTCAACAAACAGAGTGCTGGAAGGTCATCTGCACCATCATCTGCACCATTGTTTGTCCACCAACCCTTGCCGCTGGCACCCCCGTCACAACCTATACAAACATTACCGAAGTTGTTGTCTTCGCTCGATCCGCTCAGGTCTTCAATCGTTATGCTGTCATCGGTGGTGTTGATCCATGTTTCACCGAGGGGCATCACTTCTTTCACCATATATGTTCCAGGATCAAGTTCATCGAATAAGTATTCGCCGTCCTCATCGGTAAGCTGCGTATCAAGGAGTTCATTCTCGGCGTCATAAAGCTCTATCTTGAATCCCTCAATTGCCGGTTCGCCTTCATCCCACTCGCCATCCGTATCGATATCGTAAAACTTCGCGCCGCTGATAGAACCACCGGTTAATGTGTAATAAATTGTTATACTTATAGAATCGAGCTTCCACAGCTCCCCATTCGCTACTACATCATTAGTCGGTCTGATTTTTAACCCGAATTGGTCATCAGCTAAACTGGCCCCAGTTGAGAGATCCCAGTTGTCAATAGAACTTCCTAAGTCGTATAATGCATCTGAGATGGAAAGTGCGTCTGTCTTTTTATAACTTGTCCAACTAATACCTTGGTCGCCTGAAAGACAAACCTCGAATTTGGCTCCTGCATTTGAACCACCACGTAGAGCGCTAAGAGTAACCAGAATACCGTCTATAGTGGCATTCGTAGGAACACCGAAAGAAAAATTATAATATATCTCGGTATCGGGAACATAAGCGGGTGTCGAACCTCCACCACCATTTTTGAATAATGCATATACACCATCATCGACACGTCCATTGTCAGGATTAGTAGCTTCCTGGCCCGATATGGGATCTTGATAGTTCAAAGGAGTTTTTACACCCGTGTCAATAGCGTATGCTGGAATTGCTATTAGCATTGTTGAAAGCATTAGCGTTGCTAACAATATCACCTTCTTTACTTTGTTTTGACTTTTCATACACTTTTTCCTTTCATAATTAGTTTTTCCGTGAAATACTTTTTTCAAAAAAACACAATATTGACATTGAATTATTGCCGCTACATCCTTATGTGACGTCGCGCATCTTTCCCGCTGAAATCTCTATTGCACTTTCTCCCTCGTCCCTCATCTCAGGATCAGCTTTGACGCATAATCCCTATAGCAGATTGTAACACCCTCTAAGTAGATTGAATAATGACGAGATTAAATGATAAGCGCTAATGACAAAATGAGCGGGAATTGCGTTCAACAATCGAGTCGTCTGCGAGCATTAAAGCCTCAACTGACTTTCACATTAAGTGCCCTCAACCGTTGTCTCTCTACACCTCTGCAGAAAGCCGTCACATCCCATACTTTTTGTCTGCCTCATCACCTCCATTTCCTATATAAAGTACCGTCAGTCACACAATCCCATTGTGCGTATACACCAGTACTTTCAGTTAATCTGTAAAATTATACCGAATTTGCCGATTTTGTCAAGATAATACTATACAATTTTAATTTTGTTCACAATTGGTTTTTTGCTCAAAAAATCGAAAAAGCCTGTTTTTTAGGCCTTTTTTACAATTTTTGTAGTAATTTGAGAATTAACAGACGGTAATCTAAATTTTCGATTGGTAGCTGGATTTTGATTGTTTATGTCTGGTTTTGGGGTCGCATTTTAGGTTAATTATTTGTTGTAAAAGTTGAATTGTAATGGCATACCGGCTATAAATTATGCAATTTTTACGACCCGGTAAGAACGAATTTATAAAAGAATTATCGAAAGGTGTGAAAAGATGAAGAGGATATTGATAACCTTATTTGCTTTAACGTTTGTCGCCAACTCAATGGCTTCTGAAAGTGTTTTCACCGGCTTTATTTATCGAGATGGTGACAAGCTGATGGATGAAAACGGCAAGCTTCGATTCATCAGCTTCAACATCCCCAACCTGCACTACATCGAAGATAACATGCCTTTTACGGAAATGAATCCCTGGCAGCTGCCGAACGAGTTTGAGATAGCCGATGCGCTCGAAGCGGTCAGGCAAATGGGCGGCCAGGTAGTGCGCATCTATTGCCTGTCAGTTCGTGTCTCCGGCGAAGATTCGAACATACCAAGACACATAATCGGGCCGGGACAGTTTGACGAAAAAGCCTTCGAGGCTCTCGACATTGTTCTGGCTGTTGCCAATCGAAAAGGCATTCGAGTAATTATTCCTTTCATCGATAATTGGAAATGGTGGGGTGGAATCGAAGCGGCTGCTGCTTTTAGAGACAAAAAACCAGAGAACTTCTGGACCGATCCGCAACTGTTCGAGGATTATAAAAAAATTGTCAGCTTTGTGATTAACCGAACCAATTCGGTCACAGGTGTAAAGTATCGGGATGATAAAGCGGTTTTCGCGTGGGAGACGGGAAACGAGCTTGTCTGCCCTCACGAATGGACTGCAAAAGCCACCGCCTATATCAAGAACCTTGATGATAATCATCTTGTCCTTGACGGCTTTCATACGACAAACCTGCGGGACGAGTCTATTCGGGATGAGAACGTCGATATTGTCACCACGCACCACTATTCGAAGAATCCCAAAGAAACCGTCAATCAGATTAAAAGCAATATTGCCAAAGCCCGCGGCAAAAAACCGTACTTTGTTGGTGAATTCGGTTTCATACCGACCGATGCAGTAGAGACAGTGCTTCAAACGGTGATAGAAGAAAACGTCAGCGGAGCCCTGATCTGGTCGCTGCGATACCGCAGCCGGGATGGCGGCTTCTATTGGCACAGCGAGCCTTACGGCGGTGATTTATTCAAATCCTATCACTGGCCCGGCTTTGCTTCCAATGCAGCATTCGACGAGACCGGTCTGCTCAGTCTCATGCGTCAAAAAGCTTTTGAGATCAGAGGTATCCCCGCTCCGCCGATTGAAAAACCTGCCCCGCCGGTTCTGCTTGATATTGAAGATGTTGCCGCGATTTCATGGCAGGGAAGCGCCGGCGCCCAGAGTTACATCGTCGAAAGGACACAGAGCAAAGAGAGCGCATGGCTGCCCGTTAAATGCAACATATCCGATGCCGCACTTCAATATCGGCCATTGTTTAACGATGCCGGTGCTGAGATCGGCAAGACTTATTATTACCGTGTCATCGCCTTAAATTCCGCTGGAATTTCCAAGCCTTCTAACATCGTTGGACCTGTTCCTGTCACATACAAAACGCTTGTGGATGAAATGCAGGATATGCAATCCATTCACGAATACAGCAGTGATTTGTCACTGGAAATTAAGCAGGCACGTAATTTCAAAGAGGATGCACACAGGCTAAAAGGGACGTCAGGAGACTACCTCATCTATAAAGTCGAGCTGCCGATTAATTCCTGGAAGGTCTATTCGTTCTTTCCCGAAAATATCTCAGATTTCAAGTTCTCCGTCTCAGCTAATGGCCGGGACTTCGAGCAGGTAAAATTCGACCGGCGGGATTACTTCGTCGGCAAGGGCGAGTACGATTACTATAAGCCTGTTCTCTATAACGGAGCCGGCTCCGGTGAAGAAGCGAAATACCTGAAAATCGAGTACACCGCAGAAGCACAAATCTCCTGTGTCGAAATCAAATACGGGAGATAGAAAAAACGAATTTTTCTGGGATTTCTACAGTCTCGTCGATTAATGACAAGAAATTATTCTGTAAATTCATTTATCCATCTTGCTTAATGCCTGTCTGAGGATTTTTGCCATTCTATCAGTCTGCAGTTTTATGATTTCACGGCCGAGTTCGGCGCTGGCGAATTTTCGCGGGTCCCTGCCTCCTACACCGACGGGCCAGGAATTCGGATCTTCGGGCAGTCTATACATCTGAACCAGGTCCGGGCGAAGGGCCATTACCAGAGATGTTTCATTCATTGCCGCGTGGTCCACCATGATGCCCTTGCCCTGCCGGTCATATTCGCTGCCCCAGCAGGTGAAGGTTTCAAGACCGAATTTTTCCTTCCAATCTGCGGCGTTTTTCTGGAAAAAGTTGGTTGACGGTCCGTGTCCGTGAGCGACGACAATCTTAAAGCCCGCCCTTTTGAGCTGCTTGAGTGTCGCTTCGATAATCGTGCGGAATGTATCTTCCGGCACCCAGTAGGCGCTGCCGGCAAGCTGCTGGTTCTTATAGCGTTGGCCCTCCGGCATACCCTCGCCAAGGGTATCCATGCCATACAGTTCTTTGCCGTCCACTTCTTCTATGCGGTCGGGGCCGAGAAACAACATCGGCAGGACGATGCCGCCGACTTCGCGAGCAAGACCGACAAAAAAGTAGTAGGATTGCAGTCCATCCGAACCGATTGGCAAGTGCTCACCGTGCCATTCGAGCGTACCGAGCGGTAGATAAGCGATTGGAGCAGCGGCAAGCCTGTCGCGGAATTCCTGGGGTGTTAACTCGGCATACAGTACCTTTTCCGGCAGTTTTGTTGTAGCAGGATTCGACGCCCCGGTGACTTTCTGCCCGAAAACGGAAAATATCACCATAGTCAGGCAGACAAACGATAAACATATAATCGTTGCGATTTTCTTCATAATACCTCCCCTGCCGCCCTACTGCTGGGCGACTGCCACGGCCGAACCGACGTTGCCGGTTTTATCAAAACTGAGCTTATCGGCAAACGGCAGCGTATCCGGCACGACATGAACCTCGGTTGTGAATTTGTATGGAACCGGGCCGCCACTGTCGAAAGTCAGTTCGACAAAAAATGCCGTCCAACCCTTGTCCGGTTCGGCAATCTTCGCTACATACATCCCGGCGCCGCTTGCGGCGAGGTCAGTGCTATTCCAGACCGGCCCAATGATTTCAAGACGGAAATCCCTTGCTTTGGGATTCGTGGCCTGCCAGAGTTTGACCTCTTTCGGAGGGGTAGTTGTGTTGACCTCTATCGAGCCATCGTCTTGAACCGACCATGTGAACTTAGGCCTGGGCGCATTTTTCAAAACGGACAGAAAGAATCCCAGCAGACTTTGAGGGGCATCCGATCCGCCAAGACTGTGGTCCGTATTTGGAACATACCTCAGGAATTTTTCGCCGGGCAGGTCGTGGAAATAAAACTGTGCCGAATCCGGCAAAAAGAACTGGTCGCCGCTCGAATTTATCAGGCACTTGGGAATATCGACATATCGGTCGCGGTATTCGTACGGATCAACAAATTTTATCAGCGCCTGTCCTTCCGGCGTATCGAGCCTGCTGAAAATATCCATCTCACCGTAATCTTCGATGGCTTGAGAATAAAATCCGTAAGCGGCGAAATGGTGCTTCATCTGCTCATCCATGTTCAGCACGTCGATGACAGCCGGGGCGATGGCGATTACGCGTTTATCGACCGCGGCGGTAAGCCATGTCGTCCAGCCTCGCTTCGAGCCGCCGGAGACAACGAACTGCCTGATATCGAGAGCGCCCGTATCGAGAGATTTAAGATGCTTTTGAACAGTATCCATCGCCCTGACGGCACTTTTTACCATCGGCAGCAAAAGCGGCCAGGTATTGTCACCGGTAGCCACATATTTGCTGAATGTATAAGCTATGATGCCGTCTTCCGAGCGGGGTCTGCCGCCATCCGGGAACATTAACGGCTGGTTCGGCACCATTTTCAGATCTGCGACGACCGCGCCGGAGCCAAGGGCGATACCAACAAGCATCTTATCAGGTGAATCGGGCGCCGAGCGGTTGTTGCTGCCGCCATTAATCCATAGCAGCGCTTTATCGCCGGTTGCTACAGCGGGCTTAACGATTGTAAGCCAGTGTTTCCAGAGCGTGCGGTCAACCTCATCCTTGCTGCGCCAGGACTGCGAGGTCATATCCAGAATATAAGCAGTGTAACCTATGCCGGAAACGGTTTTAACCACACTATAAGTGTAGTTGTCATCCGGCGCTGCAACGTAATCATCCAGCGGCGTGCCCGATGCAAACTGGATTGCTGCGAGGACCAATACAACCAAAACAAAGGAAAATTTAAGTGATTTCATATCAGTTCCTTTCTATGTCATTTCTACACCTTCTTCGGGAAGATGCCGCGCAGATATTCGGCATCATAGCGGCAGCTTTCTTCTACGCCCAGCGGCATTTCCGTGCCTTCCATGACGAGCCAGCCACGATAACCGATATCATCCATCGCCCGGCGGACTTTTTCGAAGTCGATCGAGCCTTTGCCGTACAGGTCATCGTAGTCCTTGGCGTGAAACTCGCAGATGAGTGAACCGAGCTGACGGATTTCCTCGTATATATCGTATCCTGCTTTATGTGAATTGCCTACGTCATAGTACACCTTGACGGCGGGGGAACCGACTTGTTCGATAATATCGATGTGCTGCTCGGCACTGAGCCAGGATTCGATGCCGAGTGTGACACCTGCCATTTCCGCATCGGTAGAGACCTGCCTGAGACGGCGAACGACCGTGTTTACTCCCTGCTGGTCATTCTGGAGGTCACCGGCGCCGAAAAAGGCCAGCAGAATCACTTTAACACCCATTGATTCGGCAACTCTAATACCCTGCCGCACCCAACGCTCTGCGCGCATATCGCTTTTATATGGAACATTGTTGAGTACACCCATCGCCAGCGAAGCGATTTCCATTTTACGCCTGCGGGCCTCCTTCAGCATCATTTGCTGCAATTCTTCGTCGAACAATGGCAGGCTATTCTCTCCGCTGCCAAAATCCACCTGCACACCATCCAGTCCTATCCGTTTGGCAATCTTGAACGAGCCCGGATCAGTCTTCTTTCCAATCGTCCAGTCACAAACGGCCAGCTTAAATCCTTTGGGAACTTTTTCTTTCTCGGCGAAAGGAGCACAGGAGCATGTTACTGCGAGCCCGGCAGCCGCGCGAGCAGCTCCTACCATCATCTGTCGACGAGTTATATGTAAACGTTTCATTTCTATACCTCCGTGAAATAATCCTCGGGACACTGCCCCAATTCACTTATGATTTCAGGCCTTTGAGATTGGCATCGAGTTTCTCCGTACTTTTGACAAGATGAGCCCACATTACTTTCTCGCCCGTGTAGGCGGCGGTCCGGCCAAGGATTGTAATCAGGTTGCTGCGGACACTCGGCTCGACGGTTGGGTTCTCGTAATTACCATCGAGAATGTCCTTGTGGAATGTGGCGATGTTGACGACGGCACCGTCCTTGTATATGCCGGGGCTTTTACCGCCGCGATAGAAATTCTCGCCGCGAATGATTACCTGTCCGCCGTATTCGGTTTCCAGCACACCCTTCGAGCCGAACATCCGGTTCCGAATACCCTCGGGCTGAGTACCGTGACCTTCTATCTGTCTGGAGCTGAACGTAATGCCAATCTTGTTTGGATACTCGAACAGCAGAGCAAAGTGGTCATTGCATGTCCCGACCGGTCGAACTGTTCTGCCACACACACCGACGGCGGAAACCGGGTCTTCACTCATAATCCAGTTCATCACATCCAGCGTGTGAATGTTCTGCTCGGTAATTATGTCGCCGGAAATCACGCGGTCCAGCCCCCACGCCCTGAGACGATTCTCGGGGTTCTTAGGATCGCTTCGCCAGCTATCGTACATCCTCTTAAAGGGGCAGGTTGCATGGTAGATTGCCTCGCCGAAAACGATATCGCCCAGGTCTCCGTTGTGGAGGCGTTTGAGCGCTTCAATATAGAACGGATCGGCACGAGTCTGGAAGTCCACAAGGAAGCAGCGTTTGTTTCTGGCGGCCCTTTTGCCGCTATCGCCTATACTGTGACATCCGGGCACATCCACGGCAATGGGCTTTGCGATATAGACGTGACACCCTGCTTCCACCGCCATAGCGGCCTGCTCGGGATGGAAGTACGGCGGACTTTCGATAGCTACGGCGTCCACTTTCTCCAGCAGCTTTTTGTAGCCCGACAGGCCGGGATAACGATTTGCCGCCGGTACACCCAGTTTGTCGCCGGCGTTATCTACCCTGTCCTGGAAGTAGTCAGCCACGGCCACGACATTGTATCCACCGTGCTGCTGGAACAACTCGGCAATCCATGTCCCCCTGCCGCCGCAGCCTATCAGGCCAAGGTTGACTTTCGAATTTGCTGCTGCTCCGCGAACCATATCCGGCCTGGTGATTGTAAACGACAAGGCTGCAGCACCTGCTCCGGCCATGAACAGGCGACGATCGATCTGTTCTGAATGTACACCATCGATTAAAGTTTTTTTAATTTCCAACATTTAGTTATCCTCCCTTTAAGCAAAGGTTTTTTACAATTTATAGTTTCATGTAAACTTCCCGCCGGATCTTTCCGGTTGACGTCTTCTGGAATTCCTCGATTCTAATTTCAAGATGCTGCGACGAGATTCTCTCAAAGCTGGAGAGCTGCCGGCTGTTCTGCTGATGTTCGTTGATGTTTTCCCAAATTAGTTTTTTGAGGATTTCCGGTTTTTTGATTAAATCATCAGAGCAATGATTGGCATGAGTTTCTATAGCTTCCCATGCCGGCCGGACAATGGCCCTGATGGTCTCCTGTTCGATACCGGTCGGGTCTTTCCAGAAACCTGGTACCACTAAAACCTCGCCGACGAATTTTGCCTCCGAAAGCGCCGACTCAACGTGCTCGGGGCTGACGTTTTTGCCGCCGGGAAGCACAATCACATATTTCTTGCGCCCGGTTATATAAAGATTCCCATCCTCGTCCAGGTGACCCAGGTCGCCTGTAAGCAGCCAGCGGACGCCCTTGTCATCAGTTCTGATTACCGCCTCGGTTGCTTTCGGATTCTTGTAATAACCCTTCATTATACAGGGCCCTCCGAGCGAGATTTCACCCTTTGTGTTGGGCGGTAATTCCTTATTGTCTTCGTTGACGATTTTGACAAGTATCGTGTCGATGGGTTTGCCGACCGAGCCCAAATATTCGACAACTTCGTTGAAGCCGTAAACGGGCGAATTCTCCGTCGTGCCGTAGCCTTCGTACAGCAGCAGTCCCCTCCGCCAGAACACATCCAGCACCCACTCCGGTAACGGCGCCGAGCCCGAAAGGAAAAACCGGAGTTTACCCCAGCCGAGCTTTTGAATGATTTTCTTTCCAACAAGTTTCGGTGTGAAGCGGTCGAGTTGTTTAACGAGCGGCTTTCTCTTTTTTTCTCTTGTAAGACTCTCTTCGAAATTCTTCGCGAGCATAGTAAAAAGAGCGGGCACAGCAACAAAGATTGTAATTTCTTTGTCCCTTATAAACTCGGCCATCTGCCGGTACTTGTTGATATAAACGTTTGTCGCTCCCACACACAAGGGCAGCATTTTTCCTACCGTCATACCGAACGAATGGTGCGGCGGCAGAATATGCCCAAGCGTGTCTTCGTAGTGTATTTTAACTTTCTTCACCGAACCTTGAAGATTGGCGCCGATATTACGATGCGTCAGCTCGACTTCCCGCGGATCACCCGTCGTACCGGATGTGCACAAAATCACGGCGGTATCATCCGGATTTATTTCTGTGGGGATTTTACTCAACAGCTCATCTGCCTGATTGTCACCCAGATCGGTTTTTTCATAGACAGTCATTTCGGTAAAAGACATGCCGTAGCTAGCGGCAAAGTCAATCAATTCCCGCCGGGATTCTGCATCCTGATAGTCATCGGCCATAACAATCAGCTTGCTGTCTGTATGTCTCAGGTGGTTTATTACGCCCTCGACCGGTCTTTCCGGATCGATCAGGACCGGAATTGCTCCTGCGAGTATCACGCCCCAGAGGGCAACGTCCCAGTCGGCACGGTTCTTGCCTACGATAGCGATTTTATCCCCGACATGAATGCTTTGAGACTGAATAAGCCATACGGCAAAATCTCTCGCTCTTGCCTTCAACTGCCCAAAGGTGAGAGTTTCCTGGCGGTCGGCCCTTATGATTTCGAGGCATATCTTGTCCGGGGATTCGATTTCGTCAAGGGATTCGTTGAAAACGTCGATCAATGTTCGGTACTTGGATTCTATTTGCATCTGTTTTCGGCTCTCCATTGGATGCCTTACGGCGTTGTCAAATAACTTCTACGTACCGTCCTTACGGCCGCCCTGCCTCGCAGATACTCATCCGTGAATTATCGTTTGCAAAACTTTACACGCTCACATACAATAAGGCAAGTCTTTTCCCGGAAGCGATTTGAAGATTTTATAACGGGCCGCTAAGCAGCAATATATGCGAGTTTTGTAAAAAATTGTGACTTTTGCCGTCTCTTGTGCCTCTTACTCTCGGGGGTCTTGAAAAAGTGTGCCTGTTTGAGGGACTTAAAGTGAAACCGAACAGACTTTTCTGCCTGATTTTGGTGTTTATGCTTATTTACACTAACTGCATGAAAGCATCTGAGAACCGAGATTCATTGCATCATGCGGCTGCTGCAGGTGATCTTGATCAGGTAAAATTACTAATCTCGGAAGATTACGATGTAAATGCAAAAGGGGATTCTTCCAAACTAACGCCTTTACACTGGGCCGCTCATAAAGGACATAAGGACGTAGCAGAACTGCTTATAAACAAAGGTGCTGATGTCAATGCAAAGGACAAAGATGGTGAGACACCACTACATGCGGCTGCTGAACAGGGATACAACGAAATAGTGGATTTACTTATAAGGAACGGTGCTAATGTTAACATACAAGGAGATACTGGCAACACACCTCTTTGTTACGCGGCTGGAATGGGTCACAAGGATACGGTGGTACTACTCCTGAAAAATGGAGCAGATATCAATGCTCCAGGCACATCTGGTTTCCCTCCAATACACTGTGCGGCCGCCGAAGGTCACAATGCTATTGTAAGACTGCTTCTAGCCAATGGTGCTGATGTTAATATTAAGGCTGTAAATGGCGTCACACTTTTGCACTACTATAGTTCCAACAAAGAACTGGCTGAATTACTTTTGAATAGAGGGGCGAACGTTAATGCGAAAGGCTACGAAAGCGATTGGACGCCGCTGTTTAATGCAAGCGTGAGTGTTGCCAAACTTCTCGTTGCAAGAGGTGCAAATGTCAATGCAAGGGACAAGTACGGCAGGACACCTCTATGGTGGGTGACTATTTGGGACCGTGAAGATATGGCCAGTTTCCTATTAGCTCACGGAGCTGATGTTACCGCAAAAGACGATTTTGGTGACACGCCCTTACACGAAATTCGCAGTAGTAATATGGCAGAACTGCTAATTAACGCTGGCGCTAACGTTAATACGAAGAATAAAGATGGACAAACTGTACTCCACAGGATATTCGCCCGTTTCAGTGATAAACGCGCTATTGAATTGTCAGAGATATGTTTTGCCAACGGTGCTAACGTTAATGAGAAAACTAAATATGGTAACACTGTACTACACCTAATGGTAACCTCAGCCGCTTCTAATAGCCCTGAACTTTTAGAATATCTTGTATCTAAAGGCGCAGATATAAACGCGATTAACGAGCATGGCGCAACACCATTACACCTGGCTTTGTATAACGAGGAAGTGCCCAAATCTCTGATAGAAATGTTGATTGACAAAGGAACTGAGGTCAACGCGAAGGACCAGAATGGGAATACTTCGCTATTGGTTGCGATGCGTCATGCCAAAGAGGATATTGTTGAACTACTTATTAAAAATGATGCAGAAATCAACACAAGAGACCAGCAAGGTAATACACCACTACTGCTCGCGTTCAAGTATGACAAAATTAAAGCGGCCCAAATGCTTATCACTGATGGAGCTGATGTAAAGATACAGAATAATGCTGGCAAAACACCAATCTCTGAAGCACTTAGATTTCACTACATAGAGGTGGCCGAAATGCTAGCAGCTAAAGGCGCTGATGTCAATACACAGGACTTTGAGGGCAGAACGCTCCTACACCATGCTGCACTTGATGGCAATAGTGACTTGGCGGAACTTGTCATTTCCAGAAGGGCTGTCATTGACGCTGAAGACAATGGAGGACGCACACCACTGCATTTTGCTTCGCGTGGGCACAAAAAAGTAGCCGAAATGCTTCTGGCTAAGGGAGCAAACGTTAACGCGAAGGATATAGTTGGCGATACACCCCTACATAAAGCAGCCCTTCGAGGTAACAGGGAGATCGTAGAACTACTTTTAGCTCATGGCGCGGATATCACGTCAAAAGACAACACCGGCCGGACACCTGCTGATGAGGCGGCCCGCCGGGGACATAAAGATATAGTTGAACTACTGCGTATGCACGGAGCAAAAGATTAGTATATGCTGGAGCACAAGAGATGAGAAGAAATGAACTATTTATCTTTTTGCTGGCTTTCATGCTTATACCCGCCGGATGCAGGAAAAAGTCGGCTCCGACTACAACACCGCTCCATTGGGCCGCCAAGACTGGGAACGTCCAGCGCCTCAGTTCGCTACTTTCAAACGGCGCCGATGTCAATTCCAGGGACAATGACACATGGACACCTTTGCATTGGGCGGTTAAAAATGGACATAAAGATGCTGTCGAACTGCTAATCTCGAGAGGCGCCGACGTCAATGCAAAAGACAAAGACGGCTGGACGCAGCTGTTTCTGGCACTGCCGGAAGGTAACGAAGATGTGATCACAATGCTCATAGACAAAGGTGCCGACTTGAATGTCAGGTGCGGCGAGAACCGAGAGACCCCATTGCACTTTGTGCTTCGAAAAGGTCGCAGGAAAATAGTGGAATTGCTAATTGACGGCGGTGCAAATCTAAATGCAGAAAGCGCTGGCAATCCTTTATCGAGCCATAGGAGAAAATATACGCCGCTGCTCGAAGCGATCGCGGCCTATCGAGTAGATATGGTGGAACTGCTTATTGCAAAGGGTGCTGACGCCAATGCCGGCAGTGCCCCATACGTCGGATGCCCACTTAACTTCGCGATACAAAGAAACCAGGAAAGCATGGCAAGGATCCTTCTGGCCGGGGGCGCAAATCCGAACTTTATTAGTTCGGGAGGATATACTCCACTGCATATAGCAGCGGCGAACATCAATACGAATATAATGGAATTGCTCATCTCCGCAAATGCCGACGTTACCGCACAGAACGATTGGGGCAGGACACCGTTACACGAAACACCACTCCACGCCTCCGACCTTAAAAGTAGAGATGCAGCTATACTCCTCATAGCTCACGGCGCTGATATAGAGGCAAAGGATCATGATGGTGTAACCCCTCTGCATATCGCCGCTTCCAGGGGCAACCAATACGTCATTGAGCTGCTTGTGGGCAAAGGCGTCGATGTCAATTCAAAAGACAACAAAGGTGACACTCCACTCGCCCATGCAAGGAGTGCAAAAGTGATTGCATTCTTAATCGAGCATGGCGCTGATATCAATCTTAGTGGCGACAACAAAACAAGATTGCTGTCTATTGTTGCCAATGTGGGTATGAAGGATTTGGTCGAACGCCTAATCGCCAGTGGAGCAGAATTAAATCCAAAGGATAGAAAAGGAAATCGAATTCACGGGCCCCTGTTGGAAGCGATTCGTGGCGGACAAGACGAAATAGCAAAATTCCTGATAACCAACGGTGCCGACATTCACAACGT
>Ga0209536_100009891_pt1 | contig 14115 bp, 13 predicted proteins | sample DeeMarSeWOR28_12_FD_187461 | JGI IMG/M metagenome (GOLD analysis project Ga0209536, IMG submission 187461) | Marine sediment microbial communities from White Oak River estuary, North Carolina - WOR-2-8_12 (SPAdes) (version 2) | ecosystem: Environmental > Aquatic > Marine > Intertidal zone >...
ACCGACTCCAATGAGATGTGACTTCCTGATTCGTGCCAAACATGACCAGGGATAGTTATTGATTATTGATTATGCGCCTTTATTCTGTAACACCTATTTCACAAAAATAGTATAATCTCTTTCCCATTAAAACAGGATTTTTCAACCAAATCTGATTTTTATGAACAGTTTGGGGTGGCCGGCCCGGGATATGGGACAGTTTTTCTTTAAATCTATTAATCTATCGGAATCTATGTTAAAACTGCTTTAGATTGAAACGGATGGTCGTTAAATCTTTTGTTAACAAGCGGTCATATACCTTCAGATTAATCTTTTTTAACGTCTATTTACAAAATCAGGATTATCTTTATACTAACTTTAGAAGTATCTTTATTAAACTATTTGCAGGCAGAACTTTAAAGAATCGGTTTTAGATTTGGCACATTGTAGAAAGTGGACAGAAAATAGATTTGGAGATCGGGGAGTTTACCTGAGTGGTCTGCTTGCCTGGATGATTATCGTACTGGTTTTTCAGAGTACCGGATTGTCTGCCTTTTCTCAAACGGGCCCACCCGATTCCCTTCGCATCCGAGAGGATACATTGAATATCCAGAACGACACGGCGATAGCAGATACGTCTCTGGCAGATACCACCCGGGCAGATGAATCCATGCTGGATGCCCCAGTCGATTATCATGCCAAAGATTCCATCATCTTTGATGTGACCGGCCAGATGGTGTACCTGTATGGTGATGCCGAAGTGTTATATCAGGATATCACTTTGAAATCAGAATACATCGAGATGGATCTTGAAAAACGGGAGGTATTTGCCAAGGGTCTGCCGGATTCAACAGGGCAAATTGCTGGCAAACCAGTATTCTCAGAAGGTCAGGAAACTTTCGAATCGAACACATTAACTTACAATTTCAGTAGCAAGAAAGGATTGATTACTGGTATTGTATCCCAGCAGGAGGGTGGATATCTTCATAGTGAACTGACCAAACGCGAAGCCGATGGTTCCATTAATATTGCCCGTGGAAAATACACCACATGCGATGATGAAGATCCTCATTTTTATCTGGCACTGACCAAAGCCAAGGTCATCCCGGAGGACAAGATTGTATCAGGTCCCGCCTACATGGTTTTGGAGGACATTCCACTGCCATTGATCCTGCCATTTGGATTCTTTCCAAATCAACAAACCCGTACATCCGGGATCCTGATCCCCGAATGGGGTGAAGAACGCAACCGTGGTTTTTTCCTTAGAAATGGCGGGTATTATTTTGCGCTGGGCCAATACTTCGATCTGGCCGTTACCGGAGATATCTATTCAAACGGAACCTGGGGTATACGAGCTACCAATAACTATCGTGTGCGCTATCGTTTTAATGGGAATCTGAGTTTACGATACTATAAAAATGTGGCGGGCGACCTGGATCTGGGTACCTATACTGCCAATCGCGATTATAATATTATTTGGTCGCATCGTCAGGATGCCAAAGCCAATCCAACCAGTACATTTTCTGCCCAGGTGAACATGAGCTCATCTTCTTATGACCGTAATCACAGCTATCAGACCCCGGGTGATTACCTGACCAATACCAAACAATCCAGTATCTCCTATTCAAAGCGGTGGGAGGGAACACCCTTCAACTTTAGTGGCAGTTTTACGCACAGTCAAAACAGTACCAATAAATCAGTGAATCTTAATTTTCCGAAGATGACATTCAATATGAACCGCATTTATCCATTTCGCGGATTATCAAAATCGGGAGCTTCAAAATGGTATAGCAATATCGAACTGAGTTACACATCGCGCTTTGAAAACCGGATCAATACCTTCGATTCACTACTTTTTACACCAGAGGTATTTAAAGATATGGATATGGGATTTCAGCATCAAATCCCGTTATCTGCCAATTTTAAGTTATTCAGGAATTTCAATATTAGCCCTCGGGTCCAATACACCGGTACCATTTATCCGCAGTCGAAACGGCTCCGGTGGGATCCGGACTACGTTGATCCGGAAACCGGGGTGCCCGATCCCAAGGTAATCCAGGATACTGTGTATGGCATTCAATATGCGCACTCCTACCTGCCGGCTATCTCGATGTCGTTCAATCCTAAAATTTATGGCCTCTTCCAGTTTAAAAATCCGGAAGCCAAGGTAGTGGCTATCCGGCATGTTATGAGCCCCACCCTTGGATTCAGTTTCGTGCCGGATATGAAAGGCCTGGTGCCCAATTATTATGATACAGTGCAAATCGATACATTGGGTAATACGCGGGTATATTCCTACTTTGAGAATGGCATTTACGGGACACCCTCACTGAATGGAAGATCAGGGTCCATCAATTTTTCCCTGAACAATAATGTGGAAATGAAACTGCGATCGGCCTCCGATACCACAGAAGAAATGAGAAAAATAAAACTGCTGGATAATCTTCGGTTTTCAACATCGTATAATATTTTTGCCGATTCATTAAACCTGGCACCGGTCTCGTTTTCAGGTTATACATCTATTCTGGAAGGAAAATTCCGCTTGAATTTCAGTGGGTCACTCGATCCCTATGCCCTGAATGAGGATGGGCGCCGCATCAATACATTTGAAATTCGACAATCCGGTAAACCCTTGCGCCTGACCCGGTTTAATGCCGGACTGGACTTCAGGTTAAGTTCAAAACAAAAACCGGGAGCGGAACCCATGGAAGCATCACAGGACCGTGGTATATCGGACATGCCCATGACGATGTCACAACTCGGGCAGGAGGAGGAAGAAGTGGATATCATCCAGGCCATGGAGGCGACTTATAGCGAATACGTTGATTTTAGTATTCCATGGGACCTGTCGATCCGGTATAACTTCAATTATTCCAAACCCCAGTTTGAATCGACCATTACCCAAACTCTGAATTTTTCAGGAAACATCAGACTCACAGATAAATGGAGAGTGGGTGTGACGTCGGGATGGGATTTTGAGAGAAATACGTTGACATATACATCGGTCAATATATTCAGGGACCTGCATTGCTGGGAAATGCGGTTGTCATGGATTCCCATTGGATACCACCAGAGCTATAACTTTAGCATCAACGCTAAAGCATCCATCTTGAGAGACCTGAAGTATGAACGTCGTAAAAGTTGGTATGATAATTAATCATGGCATTGTTCCGTTTTTTTTATTAAATTAAACCCTCCATCCCATGCCAGATTCAATTTTTAAATCGGTTCATATTACATTCAACCATGAAAAAGAAAGTCATTAAAACATCAAAAGCTCCCAAAGCCATCGGTCCCTATAGTCAGGCCGTGGAAGCCGGAGGAATGCTATTTATTTCAGGACAAATACCCACGCATCCAGATACTGGAGAGGTGGTTCCCGGGGGTATTGTTGACCAGACCCTCCAGGTGCTGAGAAATATTGAACTGGTATTGTCCGCCGCAGGATACCGAAAAAAAGACGTGGTTAAATCCACGGTCATGCTGGATGATATCAGCGATTTCGAAGCCATGAATGAAGTGTATGCCCGATTCTATGATGAGGACCCACCGGCGCGTTCTGCCTTTGAGGTGGCGAAATTGCCGAAAGGTGTGAAGATCGAGATTGAGACCATTGCGGTAAAAAGTTGAAAAAAAAAGCCCCGGGATTCAGGGCTTTTAAATATGTTAAACACAAAATTGTTATTCGGTTACGACTTCAAAATCAATGTCCACCGACACATCACGGTGCAGTTTGATGGTGGCTTTATAGTTTCCGACATTTTTAATCTGGTCTTCCGGTAGGGTAATATTCTTTCGGTCGACCTCAATACCTTCTTTTACTAAAGCTTCAGCGATCTGAATGTTATTCACACTGCCAAATATTTTTCCAGAACTGCTGGTTTTTGCTCCGATGGTCAGGGTCAAGCCTTCCAGTTTTGATGCCAGAGCCTCAGCTTCCTCTTTGATCTTGGCTTCTTTATGAGCCCTTTGCCTCAGATTTTCCTCATGAATTTTCCGGTTCAGCGGCGTGGCTTGAATAGCCAGTCCGCTGGGAATGAGGTAGTTTCTGCCATAACCATCCTTTACGGTAACAATATCGTTTCGATGACCCAGACTGGGGATGTCTTCTTTTAAAATGATTTCCATTTTCAGGCCTCCTCTTATTTTAACATATCTGTGACATAAGGCAAGAGTGCAATATGACGCGCACGTTTGATGGCCTGAGCCACTTTCCGTTGATATTTGAGCGATGTACCGGTAATTCTCCTGGGCAGTATCTTTCCTTGTTCATTCAGGAATTTCTTCAAAAATTCAGGATCTTTGTAATCAATGTATTTAATCCTGTTTTTCTTGAAACGGCAATATTTTTTCTTTTTTACTTCAACTGACACCGGGGTCAGATACCTGATCTCTGATTCGTTCTGCGCCATATTTTATTCCTCCACGGTTTTTTGGTTTTGTTCTTTTTTTCTTTTTCGTTCACTGTATTCAATGGCATACTTGTCCATTTTAAACGTGAGAAACCGGATGATGCGTTCATCCCTCCGGTATTCTGTTTCAAGTTTGTTGATCAGTGAACCTTCCGCTTTGAACTCAATCAGATAATAAAAGCCAGTTGATTTCTTTTGAATGGGATAAGCCAATTTTCTAAGGCCCCAGTTTTCTTCATGAACAATCTCACCGGTATTATCGGTGATGATTTTCTTGAACTTTTTTACCGCTTCCTTCATCTGGGTATCAGACAAAACGGGAGTTGCAATGAAAACGGTTTCGTACTGGTTCAACATGATATTTTAATTAAATATAAAATGAATTTGGCCTGCAAAAGTAGATTTTTTTTTTAAACAATCCAAAATACTGAATTAAAATATTTTGCGTGTCTAATAACACCAAGGAAACGATCAGGGAGGATGTACCTCCGACAGGAATGATTTTATAAGAAACATTGTCCTGAGGATCAACGGGAATTGAGAAGACGCCGTACCCCGCGGAATTTTCTTGCCAGAAACCACTGATTTCATCACTCAATATGTATATTTGTAGGCGGCATCCCGCAGACGGTTTGCAGCCTGCTCATTCAGGATTCGGATCCCGGAAAACGATACCATATGGAGAATTTTATTGTTTCAGCGAGAAAATACCGGCCCATGACGTTTGATGCGGTTGTGGGCCAGGATACAGTGACGACCACACTCAAGAATGCCATCAAGTCGAAGCACCTGGCCCAGGCCTACTTGTTTTGTGGCCCCCGGGGGGTTGGAAAAACCACCTGTGCCAGGATTCTCGCCAAAACGATCAATTGTGATAATATTACTGATAATGTGGAAGCCTGTGACCAATGTGAGTCGTGCAAGTCATTCAATGAATGGCGGTCTTTTAACATTCATGAACTGGATGCCGCTTCGAATAATTCAGTGGATGACATCCGAAACCTGATTGACCAGGTGCGCATACCTCCTCAGGTAGGGCGGTATAGTACCTATATTATTGATGAGGTCCATATGCTTTCAGCCCAGGCATTTAATGCCTTTCTGAAAACACTCGAAGAACCTCCGGCCCATGCCATTTTTATCCTGGCCACAACAGAAAAGCATAAAATCATCCCCACCATTTTGTCCCGCTGTCAAATATTCGATTTCAACCGCATCCGTTTGGATGATATTGTGAAACGCTTACAGTTTGTAGCTGGAAAAGAATCCATTCAGACCGATGAGGATGCTTTGCATATCATTGCCCTCAAGGCAGACGGAGCCATGCGCGATGCACTTTCGATTTTTGACCAGATCGTTAGTTTCTCGGGGAACCACGTAGGCTATCAAAATGTCATAGAAAATCTGAATGTGCTGGATTATGAGTATTATTTTAAACTGACAGATACATTTCTACATGAAGATGTGTCAGGGAGTTTATTGCTGCTGGATGAGATCATTAACAAAGGCTTCGATCCACACCATTTGATCACGGGTCTGAGCAGTCATTTGCGCGACCTTCTGGTGTGTAATGACCCGGAAACCATTTCCTTACTGGAGGCCGGAGCCAGTTTCAAAGAACGATATGTAGCCCAATCAAAAGCGTGTGACACTCAATTTTTATTTAAGGCATTGGAGGCCTTGAGTTTGACAGATACTCAATTCAGGTCCAGCCGGAATCCACGATTGCTCACAGAACTGACATTGATCCGTTGTTGCAGGATGGGGACTCAGGATACCACAGGCAAAAAAAAAACTGAATCGCACCACACACCAGAAAAACGAGCCGTGAACAGGGTCGAGGAACCCCGTTCAGCGTCAAAAGTGGACCGGGAGCCTGAGGATATTCCCAAAAATATACCATCTGAAATAGCACCGTCCGAAACACATCCCCCGGTTAAAAAAGATGCCATTCCACCCGATGGCGATTCGGCACCTTCAGGAACAGTGACCCCTGAAACCTCCAGGGCCAAAATAACCATACCCCCAGAGGCGGTGGAGTTGCCAAAAAAAACCGGTAATGAGGTCTTGGTCAAAGCATCAAAACCAACAACAACTGGTCAGCCGGCGCCACCAGGTTCCTACAAATCCCAAACACCATCCATTAAAGACGGTTTAAACGGGTTGGTCGTCCGCAATGGTACCGAGGAAATAACGCCAGATACAGCAGGAAAATCAAGGGGTGATCTTCCTTTTACGCTGGACCAACTGGTCGGGAAATGGCTCGATTATTCTGAAAAAATTAAGCAGGACAAACCACGCCTGGCCACCACTTTAAGGACTCAGATCCCCCGGCTTGAAGACAAATGGCGCGTTATTGTAGAAATGGAAAATGCCAACCAAAAAGAGGATTTTGTGACGTATCTGAAACCGGATATCCAAAAATACCTCCGAGAAACACTACGGAACGACCGGATATCTATCAATGCCATTATAACGGAATCGGGTCCGACAGATAACAAACCCTATACCGATGAAGAAAAATTCAAATACCTGAGTGATAAGAATCCAAACCTAAACCTCTTGAAGAATAAACTTGGTCTTGATTTTGAGTGACTTACGCTTATAATATAATGGGTATTTGATGGTTTACAATATTGTAATACTAGTCGGCTTTTATTAATTTTGCATTCTTAATTTTATCAACCAATAAAAACAGATCCAAACATGATGACCGGAGAAAAAATTACCATTAAAAACGGAGCTTTGAATGTTCCTGATCATCCCATCATCCCATTTATCGAAGGTGATGGAACCGGCCCTGACATATGGGCTGCTTCCGTACGGGTATTTGATGCCGCTGTTGAAAAAGCATATGGTGGCAAAAGAAAAATTGCCTGGAAAGAGGTATACGCCGGGGAAAAATCATTCCAGCAATCAGGAGAATGGTTACCGCAGGAGACGCTCGATATGATATCACAATACCTGGTTGCCATCAAAGGGCCCTTAACCACTCCCGTGGGAGGTGGTATTCGTTCATTAAACGTGGCCCTGCGTCAGAAACTCGACCTTTATGTATGCCTGCGTCCGGTCCGTTATTATGATGGTGTACCTTCTCCGGTTAAAGATCCGACCACCACCAACATGGTTATTTATCGTGAAAATTCTGAAGATATTTATGCGGGTGTGGAATGGATGGAAGGAACCGCGGAGAATACAAAGGTGAAAAACTTTCTTATCAAAGACATGGGGGTTTCGAAAATACGTTTTCCAGAATCCACATCCATAGGGGTGAAGCCCATTTCGCGTGAGGGTACTGAACGCCTGATGCGGGCGGCCATAAATGGTGCTATTGAGGAGGGACGGCCCTCAGTCACTCTGGTGCATAAAGGGAATATTATGAAATTTACTGAAGGCCAGTTTAAACAATGGGGTTATGACCTGGCCGAACGTGAGTTTGCCGATCAGACATTTACCTGGCAACAGTACGACCGCATAAAAGAGGACCGGGGGCTGGATGCCGCGAACAAAGCCCAGGATGCGGCCATTCAGGCAGGTAAAATCATCATTAAAGATGTGATTGCCGATGCATTCCTCCAGCAAATCCTTACACGTCCTAAAGAATATTCTGTGATTGCCACTATGAATTTGAACGGCGACTATATATCGGATGCCCTGGCAGCTGTGGTGGGTGGTATTGGAATTGCACCGGGTGCCAACATCAATTATGAAACCGGGCATGCCATTTTTGAGGCCACACACGGCACGGCACCAAAATATGCCGGGTTAGATAAGGTCAATCCGGGTTCCGTTATCCTGTCAGGGGTCATGATGTTCAAATACCTGGGTTGGAAAGAAGCGGCTGATCTTATTGTGAAGGGACTTGAACGGGCCATTATTAAGAAACATGTAACCTATGATTTTGAGCGTTTGATGCAAGGGGCCACCTTGCTGAAGTGTTCAGAATTTGGGACCGAGATCATAAAAAATATGTCATCGTAAGAGTGGCTATTAAATTTCACTTATAAATTGAATATACCATGTTATCGTCAAAAATTGAAGAACTATTAAATGCACAAATTGAAAAGGAATGCTATTCTTCGCAGCTCTACCTGGCTATGGCATCCTGGACTGAAAATCAGGGATTCAGCGGGGTATCCCAATGGCTGTATGCACAGTCTGATGAAGAGCGTGATCATATGATGCGACTCATACATTATGTCAATGACCGTGGTGGCAAGGCGATCGTCGCGGCCATCAAGAAACCCCCTGTGGATTATCCGGGAATTCACCAACTGTTTGATGATGTAATGAACCATGAACAATTTATCACATCATCCATCAATGATATCGTTGAAGCCTGTGTTAAAGAACGGGATTTTACGACACATAACTGGCTGCAATGGTTTGTATCCGAACAAATCGAGGAGGAGGCATCCGTGCAAGCCATACTGGATAAACTCAAACTCGTGGGCGATCACCATCTTTATATGTTCGACCGGGATATCTTGGGGATGCGTTCTAAAGAAACCGGGGACGATACCACAGAATAAAAGAACCTTTCTTAAACGTGAAAAAGCCTTACCGCAGGAAGGCTTTTTTTTATGAATTACGTAATTAATTACGTAATTATTAAGATCTCTCTTTGTTTTATAGTGTTAATTTTCAACCTATTGTGCCATGACCTGATTTGGTAATAAAATTATATTCAGAACCGAATATACTGTGTGGAATAAAATATACTGCCAGGGTTGCAATACCGGCGAAATAGATCGAATAACGGTTCCGTCGTGTCCCCCGGTTCAGATATGCTGCAATCAACCAGAATATCAGTTCCACAACCACTTTATTATCGGTCCAGTCATGCCCGAACGGGATCCCCGACCAATAAACACCAAATGCATAATACTGAACAATGGGTCCAAATACAAATCCTCCCAGTATAAAGGAAATGATTGTGGCCCATAACATCCACTTATATTTCCCGTTTACAATGGCTTCAAGAATCGTCCTGATGGCAAATGCCATGGATAAAAAGATGATAAATACATGAACCAGTAAGGCCCAGCCGGGTACTGTTGCCTTATACCTGGCATAAATGGGTTGATCACCTGTGACCGATTCCGGCTCTCCGTCCCCTTCTTTGATAAAAACGAAAAATTCATATTTACCAGCTCGAACATCCAGGCTTGGCAACAGGGCTCCCAATCCATCCACCGACGCCACTTCCCATCGACGTTTGAATTCAAAGGAACCCGCCTCCATATCCACTACGGACCAATCATCATGTGATTTAAAACGGCGGTATTGAACATAACCGCTGATACCCGAAGGAACCGGATCCAGTAGCATGATCTTGAGTTCGTTACCGATGGTCTCACTTCTCAGAAATTTAAAATTAACAGGCCCTTCAGAGGTCTCCAGACGGCCTTCAAGCGGATATGTCGGGCCGGTTTTATCCTGATATGTCAAACACCCCAGAGTAATTACTACCGCCAAAATCCAGAATAATACAGATCGTAACATAGTTTGATTTTTAAGTTGAATAAGCCGCAAAAATAATGTTTTATTTCAATCCCGTTATATAATTTGAAATTATGAGCTATATAATTTGGAGAATAGAAATTTCTATTATATATTTGACCAAGTAGTTAAACCATATGATTAAACTGTATAGTTAATTGTCCATGGATGATTTGAAAGATCCCTCCGCAAAAACACGCAATCAGATACTGGAAGCTTCACGAAAGGTATTTTCCAGATACGGGTATGCCGGTGCCAGGATGCAGCAGATCGCAGATGAAGCAGGCATAAACAAAGCTCTCTTACATTATCATTTCAGGAATAAAGAAACTCTGTATGGCATGATTTTTAAGGAGGCCCTGGGCACCCTAAAGAATACATTGTTTGAAGTCTTGAATTGCGACAAACCCCTATTTGATAAGATCCGGATCTTCTGCAATGAATACATCAACCTGTTACAGCAAAATTCGTTTTTCATTGGATTTGTTGCCATGGAGTTGAATCATAATCCTGATAAACTCCTTGGCTATTTCAAAGAAACCGGTATCCGGCCACCACAGATTTTTGTTGAGCAGATCAACGAGGAGATCAGGAAAGGAACCATTATCCATATCCAACCCCAACAGTTGATAATAAATATTCTTAGCATGTCGGCATTTCCATTCATCGGGAAACCGGTCATAAAAGGTGTGATGGGTATGGATGATGAACAATTCAATACCATTATTGAACAACGAAAAAAAATGGTTTCAGAGTGGATCATTGCCTCAATTGAAAAGCACTATTAATAGAGACGACCGAAAACATAATAGCCCATAAATATCATGTTACGAGATATGAAACAGAAACTTCAGTCCTTGATCATGGTCCTGTTGCTGATCTCATTCGCCGGGATGGCCCAGGAACCATCGGTCCTCACAATCGAGGAATGTTATGCCCGGGTGCGAACCCACTTTCCACTGGTAAAAAATCTGAGTGTGCTTGAAGAAGAAAATGCACTTAAGATGGAAAATGTAGGCAACGGGTACCGCCCCGAATTGCTTTTTAATGCCGAAGGGAAATACCTCTCAAAAGTGATCGATCTGAATAAGTCGATACCGGTACCAGGCTACGACATACCCTCACCGCCCAAAGACCAGTATAATTTTGTGGTCATGTTGAACCAGCTCATATACGACGGGGGCATGATCAAACACAGCAAAGCTGTTGAGAGTGCAAAAACCCAAACCAGTAAGCAGGCTTTGGAGGTGGAACTTTACCAGCTCAAAGCCCGCGTTAATAGTGTGTTTTTTTCCATCTTGTTTTTGCAATATAATGACAGCTTATATGATCTGACAATAAAGGAATTGGAGGAACGGATTGTCATTGCGGAATCCGGAGTTGAAAATGGCATCCTCGTTTCTGCTGACCTGGACCATCTGATGGCCGAAAGAATACATATTGAACAGAGCATCATTGAGAATGCCCATAATATCCAAAACGGTCTTCAGGTTCTGCGAATCCTGATCGACTCGATACTGCCAGCCAATGTCATATTAAAACGACCACACATAACCCTGGATTATGGATCGTCCCTAAATCGGCCTGAAATCCAGCTGTTTCATTACCAAAAACAACTGCTTACCCAAAATCAGCAATTGGTTTCATCGCGGCGATGGCCCCGGCTTTCTGGATTCGGACAGGTGGGCTATGGTCAGCCCGGATTGAATCCTGTGAACATTGGATTTGATCCATACTATATCATAGGACTCCGTTTATCCTGGAATTTCTGGGATTGGAACCAGGTCCGGCGAGAGAAGGAAATTTTGGAACTGGCCAAAACAAAAATTGATAACCAGATGGATGTGTTTGAAAAGAATATCTCAGTCGACCTGGTCAGGGAATTGGAAAATATCAGGAAATATGGGGAAATGATGGAAAAAGATGGTGAATTGATACTGTTGCGAAGACGCATATTATCCACCACATCCTCGAAACTGGATAACGGCACCATTCCGGCGGCTGATTATATTCACGATTTTAATCAATATGTTTCTGCCCTGATCAAACAAAATATCCATGAACTTTTTCTCATCCAGTCCAAATACAATTATTTAACAATCAAAGGAAATACTCATGACACCTTATAAACTTTATTCAGTTGTTAAGTCGGTCCTTTTTATCGGGATCTTACCAGTATTTTTCAGTTGTGAGAAGAATCACGTTGTATCTGATGCCTTTGGCAATTTTGAAACAACACCTGTATTCATTTCACCCGATGTCTCGGGAAAAATCATCTGGCTTTCAATGGAAGAGGGAGAATCGATCGATAGTGGCCAGCTGGTCGCCATCATTGATACGACGAGTTTTTACCTGAGCCTGCAGGAACTCGAAAGTCAGCAAAGGGTGGTGCGCTCCCGGATCCATACTGTGGAAGCCCAGGCTGAAACGTTGGATGAACAATTGAAATCGCTCATGATTGAATTGCATCGTGCCAGGCGCCTTTACCAAGACGGTGCGATTACGGAACAGGCTCTGGATGACCTCGAAGGACGGAAGAATGTGCTGAATAGTCAGATCCGGGCCTTGGATGTTCAAAGAGGATCGATTCTTTCGGAATGGGATGTTCTGGAGCAAAAGAAGCTTCAGGTCCTGGATAAACGAAGTCGATGTTTCATACGAAACCCGTTCGCCGGAACGGTGCTAGAAAAATACATGGAACAGTTTGAAATCGCGGTTGCCGGAAAGCCTATTTATAAATTGGCAGATTTGCGGACTCTGGAACTAAAGATTTATGTGGATGCTTTGAAACTGAAGCAGGTGGCGATTGGCGATACGGTCATTGTTCGCATTGATGAAGATGAAAAAAGCAATATTGAAATACCCGGGGTGGTCAGCTGGATATCCTCACAGGCAGAATTTACACCTAAAATCATACAGACCAAGGAGGAACGTGTCCACCTGGTATACGCAGTAAAGATTCGGGTTCAAAACGATGGACAATTAAAAATAGGATTGCCGGGAGAAGTGGTATTTCAATTACCCAAAAAAAAATGATGTTGATGAGGGGGAACAGATAGGCCGTAGTGAATTCCCAGGCCATTTAAAGTCATAATGATGTCTTTTACTATTTCATTAAGAAAAATATACAAAACATTCGGTTCGATCCAGGCATTGGAGTCGGTCGATTTGGGCGTTCAGCAGGCCGAAATATTTGGTGTTATTGGACCTGATGGAGCTGGCAAAACCACATTGTTCAGAATCATCACATCATTGATGCTCCCTGACTCCGGGACTGTTAATGTATGTGGATATGATGTTCTGAAAGAATTTAGACAGGTTCGGAAAATGATCGGATACATGCCGGGCCGGTTTTCACTTTATCAGGATTTAACCGTTGAAGAGAATTTAACATTCTATGCCACTGTGTTCCATACAACGGTGGAACAAAATTACCACCTGGTCAAAGATATTTATTCACATATTGAACCCTTTCGAAACAGGCTGGCACGGAAATTATCCGGGGGTATGAAACAAAAACTGGCATTATCGTGTGCCCTCATTCACAGACCCAGCCTCTTGATCCTCGATGAACCAACCACCGGTGTGGATGCTGTCTCGAGAAGGGAATTCTGGGAAATGCTTAAAAATATTCAGCAAGAGGGTATTACCATTTTGGTGTCCACACCATATATGGATGAAGCCATGCGATGCGACCGGGTTGCCTTCATGCAAAATGGTCGGGTATTGAGGGTTGACCCACCAAAGAAAATCATCGACTCGTATCGAAGAAATATTATTTCAGTAAGATCCGTTGATCTGTACCGTTTGGTCATGGACCTGCGTCAGTATCCCGAGGTGTATACCGCCCTTTTGTTTGGACAAGAGGTGCATTTCACATCCCGTTCAGGGGATGTTGATATGGACCATTTAAAAAAATACCTGACTGAAAAAGGGCATCCGGATATCATTATGGAACACGTTGAACCAACTATCGAAGATACCTTTCTTGACCTGATGGAACAGAAGAAACCATGATATAAAATCAAGTACGATACAGACACGCAGTAAAAACCGTAAAACAATTTGTTTTTATTTTTCCTAATATGAAGCATTCTGAATCCGTAATACAGGTAAGGGGACTCACAAAGAAATTCGGTGCGTTTATGGCCAATGATCATCTCGATTTTGATGTTTACCAGGGAGAAATATTTGGTTTTTTAGGGGCGAACGGTGCCGGAAA
>Ga0209536_100009892_pt1 | contig 14115 bp, 13 predicted proteins | sample DeeMarSeWOR28_12_FD_187461 | JGI IMG/M metagenome (GOLD analysis project Ga0209536, IMG submission 187461) | Marine sediment microbial communities from White Oak River estuary, North Carolina - WOR-2-8_12 (SPAdes) (version 2) | ecosystem: Environmental > Aquatic > Marine > Intertidal zone >...
GCCGGCCCCTTTTTGGTCGCAACTGTTGCCCTGTACGGGCAACCAACGGACAACAGGTTCAACTGACTGGTGCCGTTCGTCTGTAAAGAATCGGCTTGGGACTTCCGGTCGCAAACATCCTGACACACGACGCAGTACCGCACTTGCTTCGTTTACAAGCTTCCGGACGATAGGGCAAGGTGCCTTGTGCACACAAAAGTAATAAGGACGGAAACAATGATAGTAGTGCTTCCAATCGCAACGAAACCCTATATACAACGCTATGGCGGCAGACTTCCGTACTCCGTCACCGGGTTAAGATTCGGTATTCTGCTAGACCACTCTAGAGTCCTGAGCACGGCGACCAGCGGGAGCTAAGGTTTTCATTATGAGAGAAAACCTTAGTCACATCGGTATCGATGCAGCTACGGCAGACTGCGTCGCCGCTATAACTATGGCTGGCCAGACAATCGCTATACTTAGTATTCGTTACATGACTTACTAGACGTTATGTTGGCAGCCGCCCCGATGCGAAGCGAATACCCCGCCAAGAATTACACTTCGATTCTGATCGTTGTTACGCTGATCCTGATCGGCTATTACCTGTTCTGGTATGTGAATAGGAGCCATGAAAGCTATCTCAACAGCCAGCAGGCCCTGATGCAGCAGTCCACCAGGGGTGCGGCACGGGCCATTGAGGTCTATATCAAAGAAGCGCGCCGGCGCGTCGCGCTGTTTGCCGACGAGGAAGCGGAAATCATCAGCTATCTGTCCCATAATCCGGCTGATGATGAAATGCAGGAGAAGTTCACGGCTAAGGTTATACGACATTTCCCGGACTTCTTCGCCTATACCATCACCGACCATGTGGGGCAGGTCCGCCTGGATGATCTGGAGGGCAAGGTGTCCGGTCTTTGTCAGACCGACATCCACAGTTTCGCCGCCGGCGGAGAGCAGGACGTATTCCTTCATCCGAATCCGCTCGGTTACCATTTTGACATTATGGCCAACTGGCAGGATCTTGCCGGAGAACGGGGTATCTTCTTTATAAGTCTGAATCCGGAGGTTCTGGCACGCATCATTGCCAACAGCCAGTTGCACGATCATCAGCTCATGTTGCTGCATAGAGAAAAGCCTGGACTGATTGAAATTGCCGCCGATGGCACACGGGCTGAGCTGCAACGCGAAATCAATCTGGACCCCGAGGAGCTAGCGCGCATCGGTTTCGCAGCCGACGTTGAGGGTAGCCTGTGGTCACTTGCGGACGTGCCAGCGGTCACTCTGTTTAGCGCTCAGAAAAATCTGCTGTATCGACAGGCATTGTCAATCTATCTGGTATTTCTGCTTGTCATCGGCTTCATGTGGGTCCTTATCAGGCGGGCAGACCAGCAGCGTAGTCGCGCCGAGCAGGCTGTGCGTGATTCCCGCGACCAGCTGGAAAAACGCGTCGCCAGCCGCACGCAGCAGTTAACAGCCATCAATTCCCAGCTGGAATCCGAGATCCACGAACGCCAGCGGGTAGCCAAGGCGCTGAAAGAGGAAATAGCCGCGCGCAGAAAAATGGAGCGCGCACTGCGCACAATGCATGAAATCACATCAGCGCACGGCCTGTCGTTCAGTGACAAGGTCAAGGCACTGCTTGAAAGCGGTTGCGAGCAACTCGAACTTTCGCTCGGAATACTCGCACACGTTTACGATGACAATTATGAGATTGTTCAGGTCATCTCGCCTGACGACTCGATTGTTCCCGGCACGGTTCTACCGCTGGGCAACACCTATTGCCGTGAAACGCTGAAGGCCGATGGGGTCATCGGCTTCGAACATGCTGCGCAATCGAACTGGAAGAATCACCCTTGTTACCAGATGTTCAAGCTTGAAAGCTATCTGGGAATACCCGTGCTCGCAGGTGACAAGGTCTACGGAACGCTCAATTTTTCCAGTCTCAGCGCGCGCGATGGCCGCTTCACAGCTGCCGACGCGGAAATTCTCCGGCTGATGGGTCAGTGGGTTGGCGGCGAAATATACCGACAACAGTCTGAGCATGCCCTGAAACAGGAGAGAAACAAGGCGCAACGCTATCTGGATATGGCCGGCGTCATTATGCTGGTTATTGGTGCCGACCAGCGGGTCAGCCTGATCAACAGAAAAGGTTGTGAGCTGCTCGGCGGAAGTGAATCAGATATCGTCGGCAGGAACTGGTTTGATGATTTCCTGCCGACAGACAGCCGGGAGGAAGTCAGGGAATTATTCATCAGGATGATATCGAAGCAGGGAGAGTTCCTCGAATACTATCAAAACTCGGTTATGACACTCGGTGGCGAGGAACGGCGGATCGCCTGGCACAACAGTATTCTGTATGACGATGAGGGCAACATCACAGCGTCGCTTAGCTCCGGTGAGGACATCACGGAGCGTCAACAGGCCCAGGAGAAGCTCAGACAGCACGAGGAGCAATTGCGCCTGACCCTGGAGAATGCGCCTATTGGCATCGTAACTTCCGATCTGGACGGCCGTTTGCTCAGTGTGAATCCGGCGTTCTGCAATCTTCTCGGCTATACGGCTGAAGAACTCACGAACCTTTCCATCGCGGACATCACCCACCCTGACGACCGGGAGGAAACGAGCAAAAGACTCCAGGCCCTGGTGCGGGGTGATGTCGACAGCTACGAAATGGAGAAACGCTATATTCGACGTGATGGCACCGTCATCATCGGACGGGTCGGTGCCGGTCTGGTGCGGGATGCGAATGGTATGCCGTTGATGCTGGTGGGGGAAGTCGAGGATATTACCCAGCGCGAACGCACCGAAAAGATGTTCCAGCGGGTTGTGGAATCGGCGCCAAATGCCATAGTAATGCTGAACTCGGAGGGTCGCATCGTTCTGGTCAATTCACGGACCGAAAAATACTTTGGTTACCAGCGGGACGAGTTACTGGGCAAACCGGTCGAGCTCCTGATCCCCGAGCGCATGAGAGCCCACCACCCGGATTATGTCAGGGAGTTCCAGGCCGAGCACCGCGCCCGGCCCATGGGGCTTGGACGCAATCTGTTTGGCCTGCGCAAGGATGGCAGCGAATTTCCTGTCGAAGTGGGTCTAAGCCCGGTTGAAACAGGCCAGGAACAGCTGATTTTGAGCGCTATAGTCGATATATCCGAGAGGATTCGCATTGACCGAGAGTTGCAGCGCATGCGTACCTACCTCAAGAACATGATCGATTCCATGCCATCGGTGCTGGTCGGGGTGGACAGGAACGGCAAGGTCACGGAATGGAACCAGAGCGCCGAGAAGACCACCCGCGTACCGCCCGGCAGCGCAATCGGTCGGCCGTTCAGTGAGCTGTTCCCGGAGCTTGCATCCCAGCTGGACAACATGCAGGAGGCGATCCGCACGCATACCCCGATCCGACGGGAGCGCCTGATTACGGAGAAGAACGGGGAACCACGCTATTCGGACGTGATGGTTTATCCGTTACTTGCAAACGGCTCTGCCGGCGCGGTAATCAGAGTTGATGACGTCACCAACCGAGTGCGTATAGAACAGATGATGGTGCAGACTGAAAAAATGATGTCCGTAGGCGGGCTTGCTGCCGGGATGGCGCACGAGATAAACAATCCCCTGAGTGGAGTGCTGCAAGGTTGCCAGAACATCCAGCGCCGAATCTCGCCGCAGCTGGAAGCCAATCGTCGTAGCGCCGCTGAGCTGGGTCTCGACCTTGAACTGATGAACCGTTACCTGCAGGAGCGTGGCATCGTAGATTTTCTGGACGCTATACGCCAGTCTGCCAGCCGCGCAAGCCGTATTGTTGCCGACATGCTGGCGTACAGCCGCGGCACAGGCGCTGACTTTCAACCCGCAGTCATCGAGGAAATGTTGGATACCGTGATCCGCCTGGCTACCAGCGACTACGATTTGAAGAAGAAGTATGATTTCAAACAAATCGAGATCGTGCGCGAATATGACCCCGCACTCGATACCCTGATTTGCGACCAAACGGAAATTGAGCAGGTGCTGCTGAACCTGGTCAAGAATGCCGCCCAGGCCATGGCCGAAGGTGGTACCCCACGCCCGCACCGTATTACCCTGCGCACTCGCAGAGGGCATGAATACGGATGCATCGAGGTACAGGACAATGGCCCCGGAATGAACGAACAGACACAACGCCGGGTATTTGAACCGTTTTTTACCACTAAGGCAGCGGGGGTGGGTACCGGCCTGGGCCTCTCGGTGTCCTATTTTATTGTCACCGAGCACCATAAGGGTACGATGGACGTTGTATCGAAACCAGGCGAAGGCGCCTGTTTTACCATTTGCCTGCCAGTCAAAGGGAATCTCCCCTCATGAATCCACGTGTGCTGGTAGTGGACGATGAGCCGGCAATAGCCACTGGATTGCGGGTGTTTTTGGAAGACGAAGGCATGCAGGTAGACTGCGCAAGTTCCGGGGAAGAAGCAGTGGATATCGCACGTAGTAAATCCGACTATGATGTATGTATCATGGATATGCGACTCCCAGTCATGAATGGCGACGCAGCGATTCGCGCCTTGCACCACATATGCCCGAACCTCAAGTTCATCATTCACACAGGGTCGGCAAACTACAGCATCCCGGATGATCTGCGCGCGATGGGCATCGATGAAAGCCGATTCTTTGCCAAGCCCATGATGGACATGAAGCCGCTTGCGGAATCGGTGGAAGCGCTTGCGAGCGGCAGGGACCGGCGCAGTGAGCAGCCTGACAAACGCCGCGGCTAAGATCCTCACTATCGAGGATGAACCACTGATCCGCGATGGAATCGTCGCCTACCTTGAGGACAGCGGCTTTGCCATGCTCGAGGCCAGGGACGGTCTCGCGGGCCTGGAAATATTTCGGAGTGAACGTCCAGACGTCGTGTTATGCGATCTGCGCCTGCCCGGCATGGACGGCCTGGAGGTTCTCTCAGCAATCACTGCTGAGTCCCCGGAAACTCCGGTGATTGTGGTGTCCGGCGTCAACCGGCTCCATTACGCCGTACAGGCGCTCAAGCGAGGCGCCTGGGACTATGTCACCAAACCCATCCAGGATATGGGAGTGCTGGAAAGCGCCGTGCGCAGGGTGCTCGAGCGTGTGGACCTCCTGCGCCAGAACCGGGAATATCGCGAACACCTCGAGAGGCTAAACCGGGAACTGACCCAGACGCTGCATCGGTTGCAGGAGGATGAAGAGGCGGGACGCAATACCCAGCTGCAGTTACTACCGGAGGACAACCGCCGCTTCGGCAGCTATACCTTCCGGCGGCGCTTGTATCCGTCCATGTATCTGAGCGGAGACTTTGTCGGCTATTTCCCCATCGATGACGAGCATGTCGGCTTCTACATGGCGGATGTATCAGGCCACGGCGCCGCATCGGCATTCGTGACCGTGATGCTCAGTACTCTCATGATGCAGTACCGCGATGCATTATGGCAGGCAAATGACGATAGAATCCTGCACCCGCAGGAGGTCCTGGGCCGTCTCAATCAGGACATATGCCGACAGAACCTGGACAAGCATCTCACCCTGTTCTACGGGGTTGTCGAACTGGAGCAGCACGCGATGGTTTACAGTAACGGGGGGCAATTTCCTTACCCGTTACTGTACGATGGACATGAGATGCGAACGCTCGAATGCCGGGGGCGGCCAATCGGACTGTTTGAAGATGTGGAGTTCAAGGCTTGGCGGTGCGAGCTACCGAGCGAATGCGTACTGGTGCTGGTATCAGACGGGATTCTTGAATTGATGCCCAAAGACGTCATGTTGGAAAAGTACAGCAACGTGTTATCAGATATGCACGGGGCAGCTCCGAGTCTGGACAGACTGACGGTCGGCCTCGACGTTCTGGCAGACAAGCATCTGCCTGACGATATTGCCTTCCTGATGATCAGCAAGGGTCACGATGATGGATGACGGAAGAGTCCTGCATGCCTGCCAGGATGGCGTGCACGTGCTGCGTTTCATCGGGGACATCCGCTACACCGTGAGTCCCTCCATTGCGCGCTATCTGGAGGGGATTTTTGCCGGCCCGGAACCGGCGGGTTTTGTCATCGATCTGACTGAAACAGACAGCATAGACAGCACCAATCTTGGCCTGCTGGTGCGTGTCGCAAAGCGGATGCAGACACGCAGCGACCGGCGAATCACAATCGTATCGAACCGTGATGATGTCAACTCGGTGCTGAACAGCATGGCGCTGGACGAGGTATTCGACATCGTAGAGGATAGCAGTTTGGAGGCGAGTCCGGGGAAGAGGATCCCGGACGAGAACGCTAACAGGGAAAACCTGGCGCGCACCCTGATTGATGCTCACCGTGCGCTTATGGACCTCAGCGAGCACAACAGGGGAATGTTCCGGGACGTAGTCGCCTCCCTGGAGAAGAACAGGGTCAGCAGTTAATGCACAGCATTCTCTATGGCCGGTTGTCTAACCAAGACGCGGTCTCTAGTGACCGCGAGAGGCTAGGACCTGATGCTGGCGACAGAGTATCCACAGAGGTGGTCGGGTATCAACCGTCAAAGCTGGTGAAAAAAGGATAGCTCGTGGAGGGCATGGTAAAATCGCGGGGCTGGTAACGAGATGGAGTCGAGGTAGCGGATGGATACCACCGGGTGTGCAGCGGGTGAGCCTTTTGCCCTCAGGGTGCTGGGTGACATGATGGAACCCGAATTCGAGCACGGCTGCGTAATTGTGATCGACCCCGAGGGCCACGTAAAGGATGGCTGCTTTGTGGTGGCTCGGCACAATGATGAGTTCTTCTTCAGGCAGCTGGCCATCGAGGGCGATCGCTACCTGCTGAAGTGCCTGAACCATGCCTATGACGAAGTCGTCGAGATTTCGGGCATGGAGGCCATCCACGGTGTGGTAACCCAGAAAGCCGGCAAACGGCGCAAGGATCGCAAGCGCTACGATTGAAGATCCTTACCTGGTGCGAGTTTCCATTCGTTTCTGAAACGAGATACAGCTGTCCGCGATCCGTCACCTGAAAGACAACGCGAGCCGCACAGAAGAGAATCCTTTCCTTCAGCTTTGTGTCCGTTCGTGTCCCTTGGGGGCAATGCCTTAAATACTCGCGCTGCGCAGCCCTATGGCCTGACACCTCATTTTCTGCTGAGCTGCTCCGGTCGCAGTTTCGGCGTGAAGTAATCGATGGCGGTGTCTTCGTCCACGACCTGGCCGCTGGCGTCGACCATTTCCTGCTCGTAGTCGCTCCAGCCACGCAGACCGGTCTTCAGAGACCTGACCTTCGAATAGCCCATTTTCTGCATCACGTCGGCGGCCAGCACGCTGCGTTTTCCGGAGCGGCAGATCACCACGATGTCGCGCTCCCGCGCCTCGACCAGTTCCGGCACGGTTTCCTCGTAATCGTATTCGCAGGCGGATTCCAGCACGCCGCGCGGCACGTTAACGGAATCCCTGATGTGCATGGCGTCAAACTCGTAGGGTTCGCGGATATCCAGGATCAGGATGGCGGGATCTTTCTGCAGCAGTTCCTCCAGGTCCCAGGGGAACAGCTCTTCGACTTCGTCAAGACAATCGCTGACCAGTTCCTCGAAGGACTTTACCGTGCGCCTGGATCGCCGGTCGGCGGCCATCAGGCGGCACCGTCGCGGCTGGTGCGCATGCCTTGCTCCACGGCGATCACGGCGGCCTCCACGCGCGAATGCACGCCCAGCTTGCGCAGAATGGCCTTCACGTGCAGCTTCACTGTACCGTCGGAAATGCCCAGGTTGCGGGCGATGACCTTGTTGCTCTGGCCCTCCGCCAGCAGGGCGAGAATCTCGCTCTCGCGCGGCGTAAGATCATCAAACGGCGAAGCTTTTTCCGGCAGCGATCCGTCGCCCTTGACGACTTTCGCCAGCACTGGCGCGAGGTCCGGCGCAACCACGGTTTTCCCGGCCACGATATCGCGCAACGCCAGCACCAGTTCGTCGGGTTCCATATCCTTGAGCAGGTAACCCTGCGCGCCGTTGCGCAGCGATTCGACCAGGTCGCGTTCCTCGGTGCTGGTCGTCAACATCACAATCGGTTTGTGAAAGCCGCTCTCACGCAGCTTCTTTAGCACGCCGATCCCGTCGATATCGGGCATGCGCATGTCGAGCAGGACCACGTCGGGTTTGAGCTCCTCGGCGCAGCGCAACCCCTCGCGGCCGTCACCCACCGAGGCGACTACCTCGATGTTGCGGTGCGCCAGCAGTCCTTCGAGCCCGCTTCTGAACAGGGTATGGTCATCGATCAACAGGATGCGCAGGCCCACGGTCAGTTTGCCGCGCGCTCGGGGAGCTCGACTGCGACCGTGTGATTGATGGGGGGTTCTTCCCTGGGTTGCGGAAAACACAGGATGACCCGGGTGCCTTCACCGGTTTCAGTCTCGATTTTCAGTGTGCCGCCGATGCGGGCAGCCCGCTCCTGCAGGATCTTGAGGCCGAGGTGCTCGCCGGGACCGCCGGTGACAACCTGATCCTGAAAGCCGATACCGTCATCTTCGATCAGGACCATGTAGTCGCCGCCGTTGCGGCCGGCACGCATCAGAACACGCACCGTGTTGGCTTCGCTGTGCTTGCGGATATTGGCCAGGGCCTCCTGCACAATGCGCAACACCTGGATTTCGACCTCGGCCGGCAACTGGGCGCCGTCCCACTCCAGTTGTAGAAAAGCGCTGATACCCGAATTGCGCCGAAACCGCTCCACCGCCTGCTGGATGGCTGCTATCAGGCCGCGCTTGTCGACCGGGGCGCGGAAGTGTGCGATCAGTTCGCGCAGCTCGGTGTAGGCCTCGTCCAGGCTGTTTTCGATGCGCTCCAGCTCCTGCCAAAGGGCAGCCTCCTTGCCGCTATGCAGGGTTTCATCCAGCACGCGCACCTGGAATTTCAGGCTGGCCAGGCTCTGCGCCAGCGAATCGTGCAACTCGTTCGCCAGCCGCGTGCGCTCTTCCATGATCGACAGCAGGTTGGCCTCTTCGTCGAGGCGGGATTTTTCGATCGCCATGCCGAGGTGGTGGCCGATACTGGTGAGCAGGCTTTTCATGTCTTCCTGTTCCACCAGGCCACGCTGTTCGGTAAACAGGTTGTATACCCCCAGCGTCTTGCCGCGGTAGCGCAGCGGCACGGCGATGATCTCGACATTGTCGTTATCGAAAAAAGGCCGGCCAGCGTAGCGGCCGCAGCTCTGCACGTTATCCAGCGCGTACACCTCGCCGGTCTGGGCAGCCTTGCCGCACAGGCAGCGGTCGACGCTGACGAGCTGTTCCTGCTTGACCACTTCTGGCGCCAGGCCGCTGCTGGCGATCAGCTGCATGTTGCCATCCGCGGTCAGCATGCGCACCGTCCCGGCGCGTGCGTCCACCACGTCCTTGAGGGTGTGCAGAAAGCGTGTCAGGAGGTCCTCGAGATCACGCGCCGCATTGATATTGGCCGCAACATCGTAGAGGATTTCCAGCGAGTGGGTTTTCTGCTGAATACGGTGCGTCTGCTGTTCGACTTCCGATTGCAGGTCCAGCGACAGCGATTCCAGCCGTTCGCCGAGTGCATTGATATCCTGGTACAGCTGACTGAACTTCGGCTGTCCGGATTCGGGCAGGCGCGCACTCAGCTGACCGTTGCGCATCTGCATGACCCAGTCGCGCAGCTCTGCGAGTGGCGCGAGCAGGTCGCGGCGGGCCAGGTGGAACGCGAAGGATAACAGCACCACACCGGCGATCAGCAGCACGCTGGTGGCGAGGTGCAGCCAGTTGCTGGCGTCGGCACGCAGGAAAAACCAGGTGTTGATGATGCCGAGCACGAACAGCAGAATGCCAAGGGCCGAGAGCGCACCGAGGAACTGGCGGGTGGTCGGCAGGTCGAGCGGGCGCATCCAGCGGGGGCGCCGCGGAGGCCCTGGCGCTGCTTGGGCATAGTCGTGTTTGGCCTGGGTTTCGGTATCCATTGGTTAGGGGTCGGTATGACTCAGGCCATTATAGCGTTCAATAATGGGGGTATCAGCAGATTTGGGACCGTGGCGGCATTACCCGATTAACTTTCCGGTTGCTGCTGAGCCGGATCATTCGGATTGACAAAGATGATCTCATTGCTACCGTCGATCTCTACATAGTCAATCACAGTGCCGTCGAGCATGGGCAGGCTCTGGGGCGCGACAACAATATCGATGCCCTCTGAAGTAAACATGTTGTCACCCTCGCGGCTGGTGTCGTCGAAGCCCAGAGCATAGTGAAAACTGCCGTCCTCGAGGCGGGTAACTGCGATGCGCAGGGCCATGCCCTGCATATTGCCCTGTCTGGCGGATTCCCGGATCTGATTGGCGGCTGCCGGGGTTACGCTAATCATTGCACCTTTCCTCTGACAATCAGTGCATTGTATTTAACCACAAAGGGACAATAAGGAACACGAAGGGTGTGTGCGGGAATAGGGGGCTGGCGGGAATACCGAAAGAAAGCCTAATTTGGCCTGCCGGCCTCCGGACCGGGTTTCTACGCCTGTATCTTGGCCAAGCCTTCTCCTGCTCGATATGTCGCCGCGCCAAACGATTTTATATCTTGTTTATACCTTACTTTTCCTTAGTGTTCCTTTGTGGTTAAAGAGGATTTCAAGCGCCGCGCTGCGATTTACAGCTGGCCACGAAACCCAGGAAGTGCTCGGTCCAGCGGTTGTGGCGCGTGGTGCGCTGGTGTGCGTAACAGGCCAGCAGGTTCTTGTACACATAGCCATCGTGGTGGCCGTCGATGCCGGCACCGCGTAGCACATCGAAAGCATATGCCCGGGGCGGCTCCAGGTTTTCCAGTGCCGAGTAATGAAATTCGTGCGCGGCGATCTGGGCATCTTTTTCGCCGCTCGCGTGCCAGGGCAGGGCGGCGGTTGCCTTGAGCCGTACATAGCCGCGCCCCTGCGGACGCCGGTGCATGACCACGTCGCCGGGAATGGCGCCGACCATCTGGCACTGCGTCTCGTTCCAGCGCAGGCTGCGTGCCAGGTACATCAGGCCGCCGCACTCGGCGTAGGTCGGGAGACCCGCTTCGATGGCAGAGCGGACGCTGTCGCGCATGGTGGCGTTGGACTGCAGCGACTGCATGCTGCTCTCGGGAAAGCCGCCACCGATGAACAGGCCATCGACGGCGGGCAGCCGGGTGTCGCGCAGCATGTCGATCCAGACCAGCTCGGCGCCGGCATTCTGCATTGCCTCGAGATCGCCGGGGTAATAGAAACCGAAGGCCGTATCCCGGGCAACGCCGATGCGTAACGGTTGCGCGAGCGGCGCAATGGAAAACGGGGACGCGCTCGGCGCTGCGGGTGCGGGACAGTCGGCTGCGAGCGCGATCAGGGCTTCGAGATCGACCTGGGTGCCGATCGCAGTACCGATCTGTTCGATGTGCCGGTCGGCATCGCCCTGTTCGTTGCTGGGTATCAGGCCCAGATGCCGTTCCAGAATCTCCAGGTCGGATTTGCGCGCCACGGCACCGAGCACCGGGACGTCGGTATAGCGCTCTATGACGGCGTGCAGCTTGGCTTCGTGCCGGCTGCCGCCGAGCTGGTTGAGGATGACGCCGCCGATGCGAATCTCGGCGTCGAAACTCTGATAACCCAGAATCAACGGCGCGATGCCGCGTGTCATGCCGCGTGCGTCCAGCACCAGCACCACTGGGGCATTGAGCAGCTTGGCCAGCGCCGCATTGCTGTTGCTGCCGTCCAGGTCCAGGCCGTCGTAGAGCCCCTTGTTGCCCTCGATGATGTTGATATCCGCACCCTGCGCGTAGTACCCGACGGCGTCGATGATTTCATCGTGCTGCATGGTGTAGAAGTCGAGGTTATGGCAGGCGCGGTTGGCGGCCCTGCCGAGCCACATGGGATCGATGTAGTCAGGGCCCTTCTTGAACGGCTGCACCACCAGGCCGCGCGCGCGCAGTGCGGCGCACAGCCCTAGCGAGACGGTAGTCTTGCCTGACGACTTGTGGGCGGCGGAAATAAAGATCTGCGACATTGTTGAGGGTATCTGCCTTTAACCGCAAAGGACGCTAAGGACGCGAAGGGATACGAAAGCAATAACAAGTCATGGGCCAGACCGGCGACGGCAGCTGCGTAGCAGGGTGTCGGTATGCCCGAACTACCCTGCGCTTTGATGCCTTATGAACGGGCGCAGCAGCAATACGTCGTTGCCTGCGCCGAAAAGCGTGCCCCAAAGCCACAGGTCAATATGACTTTATGACTTCGCGTCCTTAGCGCCCTTCGCGGTTAAACGCCTTTTCCCACCCGGCAACGCAGAGCTGATCAGTCAGCCTTGGCAGCCGCGTGCGGGTCGATGGCGCTGTCTTCCAGAGTGTCGGGCAGGAAGCGCAGCAGCCGTACCGCGACCTGCACGATCAGCAGCGCCAGGGCGATGCCGCCGACGCCGAGGGTGATTTCCCAGATCGTAGGACTGTAGCTGTTGACCTGGCCGTCGAAGAAGGAACTGGTCACTTCGTAACCCGGGAACAGCTCCAGCGGATAAGCCTGGCCGCCGATCAGAATCACATACAACTGGGCGAAGGCCCCGACGATGACCAGCCCGCAGGCGGTGGCGATAGCCGGGCGCGATTGTCCGATGCGCGGATGATAGATCATCGCCAGCGGCAGCAGGCTGCCTAAGCCGATCTGTACTATCCAGAACAGCTTGGTGTAGATGCCGCCGTCCAGCAATATGAAGCGCTCCACGCCGTGGTGTTCGGTCGCGTACAGATTGGTCAGGTGGTAGACCAGCACGAAATAGAGCACCGCCCCAATGAACACGCCGAGCAGGTTCTTCAGACGGTACAGCACGGCATCACCCAACGGCCGGTTGCTCCACGCATAGCTCGCCATCAGCACCAGAATGAACACCGCCAGTCCGTAAGCGAAGGACATGATCACGAACATCGGTGCCATCAGCGCGGCATCGTAGGCCTGGCGCGCGACCAGGAAACCGAAGATGGAACCGGTACCGGTGGTTAGGATCAGGCGCCAAACGAACGCTACCAACCCGGCCGGCGGGTAATAGCGGTTCATGCGGCGTTCCATCATCAGCCACAGGTAGACAATCGTTACAGCCATGAAGCCGGTGTAGAGAATGATGTTCCAGGCAAAAATCGACTTGAAGTTGTAATAAGTCATGGCCACGATCAGGCGGTCGGGGTGACCGAGGTCGAGTACCAGGACCGCCAGCCCGCCGGCCAGCAAGGCGATTGCCAGCAGGCCGGAAAGCCGCCCGAGCGGCTTGTACAGCGGCTTGCCGAACACCGTCCCGATGGAAGCGACATTCAGGGCGCCGGATGCCGCGACAATCAGGAAGATCGCGAACACGTGGGGCATGCCCCAGACGATCTGATTGGACATCCCGGTCACATAGTGTCCGGAGTGCTCCATATGGAAAGTGGCACCGAGGGCGAGCGCGATCAGCAGCCCGAGGCCACCGAGCAGGACCCAGAATCCCGTGCTCTTGCCTTCAAGTTCGCGGTAGTTCAGCGCTAGTTTCATGGGTGATTCGCCAGTTCCGTGTAGGGTTTTTCAGATGCCGCGATAGCGGACGCCGGTGTTCAGCCCCAGATCGCCACGGATTTGTTCACCACCGTGTTCTCTGAGTTGCTGGGAAATTTCGCTGTTGTCGTCGTACAGGTCACCAAATACCAGCGCATTGTGGTTTTCTGCGCTGCAGGCCTCCACACAGGCGGGAGTACCGCCTGTATCTACGCGGTGTACGCACAGGGTGCAGGATTCCACGGTGCCCTTGCCGCGCGGCGCCCAGGGCTTCTGGTCCTTAAGGTCTTCGTGAATGAAGCTGCGCGCCTTGTAGGGGCAGGCCATCATGCAGTAGCGGCAGCCGATGCAGATATGCTTGTCGACCAGCACGATTCCGTCGGCGCGTTTGAAGGACGCACCGGTTGGACACACGTCCGCGCACGGCGGGATTTCGCAGTGCTGGCACATCAGCGGCAGGGTGGTGACGTGACCGGTGGCCTTTTCCCGAATCTGCACCTTGCGGATCCACTGCGCTTTCTGCTCCGGGTTGGAGCGCTTTTCGCTGTCGATCGCACTGCCCCAGCCGTTTTCGGTTTCGCAGGCCGAGACGCAAGCGGTGCAGCCATCGGCGCACTTGCTGGTGTCGACCAGAACGCCCCAGCGCTT
>Ga0209536_100009894_pt1 | contig 14112 bp, 11 predicted proteins | sample DeeMarSeWOR28_12_FD_187461 | JGI IMG/M metagenome (GOLD analysis project Ga0209536, IMG submission 187461) | Marine sediment microbial communities from White Oak River estuary, North Carolina - WOR-2-8_12 (SPAdes) (version 2) | ecosystem: Environmental > Aquatic > Marine > Intertidal zone >...
TATTGTTATTTTTGCCGCTAATAATATCAAGCGCGAAAGGGGTATGCTTTCCGAAGGTCTTTTCCGAAAGGGTGAGGCAATAATCCGTTTTGTGGAGGCAGGTTTGCGCGCTTCCATGATCACGAACATGATGGGAGGCATGATGGGGCTTAATATACCTGATGCTGAAGGTGTAGCCCAGACTCAGCACCTGATTGAACAGGCATCGGAATCACCTGATATCCATTATATCGCCGTGATTGATGTTTCAGGAAGAATACTGGTTCACAGTAATTCTGATATGGTCGGCAAGAGTATCGAACGGGATTTCAATCTCTTAAACGATGCTGATCCACAGGGCGCATTCCATATTGTCAACCAGCCGGATCGCAATCAGAAGGTGTTTGAGGTGATTAGCCCCTTCAGGCCTTTTCGCGGCCGCGGCGGTCTTCGGAACTGGCGTGAACAGTTCAGGCAGCAGCACCCCCCTAAAACAAATGAATTCTCCCAGGGCGATGCCCCGCCCGACAGCTGGCATCAATCCCCGCTCGGTTCGGAGACGCATCCGCAGTTTATCCTTGTAGGCCTGGATATGACGGAACTGGAGAAAACGATCAGGCGATATCGTTTTCAGATGATATTCATGTCCCTGACACTTCTTCTGGTGGGGCTGGGAGGTTGGATATCGCTCATGGCTGCCCAAGGATACCGTATATCCCAGGAAACTCTCAACCGGGTGCAGGCCTTTACCGGCCTCCTGATATCGAGATTACCGGTCGGTATCATTGCAACGGATCAGGATGGCAGGATACGGACTTTCAACAATGCCGCCGCCGCCATGACCGGTAAAAGCCCGGAAACTGTTCATAACAGTGAGCCCAAGAGAGTACTGCCACCGGAAGTTGTCCGGTTTTTCTCTCCACATGACGACAGGGAGGAAATAACGGACAGAGATGTGAGTTTAACCGGAGCTAACGACGTAGGCTATTCTCTTCATCTGAGTTCGGTGCCTGTATATAATCAGGATTCTGTTTTCATGGGCCGGGTACTGCTGATGTATGACCTGTCAGAATTAAAAAAACTGCAACGGGAAATACAGCGGCATGACCGGTTGGTCGCCCTTGGCAAGATGGCGGCAGGTGTTGCCCATGAAGTAAGAAATCCCTTGAGTTCAATCAAGGGCTTTGCCACCCTGCTTGGTACCCGGTTCAAGGATGGAAGCCGGGAACATGAAGCTGCGGAACTCCTGGTCCAGGAAGCGGAGAGACTGAATAGAAGCATTACCGAACTTTTGAATTATGCACGACCGACCGCTTTGCAGAAACAGGAGGTCAACATTGGTGACCTCGTATCCTCGTCATTGAAACTGATCAGCAGTGACGCTCAGGCTTTGGGTGTTAAAATCTCCCTGGATATGGCAAAGGATATTCCAGGCATCTTCGCCGACAGGGACAGGATTAACCAGGTTCTGCTCAACCTGTACCTGAACGGTTTGCAGGCAATGGAAGATTCCAGCCGGGAAAAACTGTTAAGGGTCTCTGTGCATCCTGCTGAGGCTGAAGGATTTATCGAGATTGAAGTGCAGGATAATGGCAAGGGTATACCCGGTGAAGATCTTGAAAAAGTACTTGATCCGTATTTTACAACCAAGCCTGATGGAACAGGCCTGGGATTGGCACTGGCCTACAAGATTATTGACGAGCATAACGGAACCATTCGTTTCCAAAGCACAGAGGGGCAGGGGACAACAGTTTCTGTAAGGCTCCCTGTTCGATGATACTCTTATTCTGCTGACAAACGCGACAAACAGGTACAGGCATGCATTCCATAGAGCTTTCATCGCTGCAGCATACGAAAATTCTGGGGGATGTGCTGGGAAGAATTGTTCAGCCGGGAGATGTCATCACCCTTACAGGAAGTCTCGGCGCAGGGAAAACAGCCCTGACCCAGGCCATTGGTCGTGGACTGGGAGTCGACCCGCGTATATATATAACCAGTCCAACATTCAGCCTCCTGCATGAATTTAAAGGACGCATCCCCCTGTATCACATGGACCTGTACCGGATGGGAAGCGAAAGCGAGATCGAATCGCTCGGTCTTCCGGAATATTTCTATGGTGACGGCCTCACAGTTATCGAGTGGCCGGAAAGACTCGGAAACCTTATGCCTGAAGAACGGCTGCATATCGATCTTGTCATATCCGGCGAGTCTTCCCGGATCGCGAAGCTGACCGCCCACGGTGAATATTGGCAAAAAAAAGTGGCTGATATTCTCTCCATGTTGTAAAAAGATTGATTTTCGGAGCAGAATTGTATACCACATTGTGGCATGACTATTTTCAGTCATCGTAACCATGCAGTATATAAAGCTGGGAACAGCAGAAAGTCATCATGTTATAGATTTCATTCAGGTTGGAGAGTGATCATGAAAGTAAAGCCGATACGTCTGGAGAACTGTTACAAAACATATACCTATGACCAGGACAAGGTTTTCTCACCCGGTGAAACGGTTGAGCGCTTTAAAAAACGTCTCGGGGAAGTAAGCCTGGATATCTTAAAGGAAGTAAAGCGCATAGATAACGGGCGTCTTGATATCCCCATCTATTTCAGCATCACCGGTAAGGATGCCAGAAGGATCATCGGCAACAAGAAGCAGATGGGGAAGGGCAGCACACCTGAGCAATCCCAGGCAAGTGCCTGCATGGAACTCGGTGAACGATTCAGCTTTTTCAGCTTCATTAAAAATCCTGACAACTTTATTACCGACACCTACCCCAATCTGAAAGCTGCAGGGTATAATATCCTGCCGCTTAAAAAACTGCTGCAGTCAGTTCATGATGAGACCATGGATGAGGAAACGCTCGAACTGCTCCTTGCAGATATTCCCATAAGGTGGACCTGGGCTACCAATCTGAACCGGCAGGAAGAGGTCCTGATCCCGTTTTCCTGGTTCTACGCCATCAACGAATTCAACGGACCCTCAAACGGCAACTCCTATGAAGAATCAATCTCACAGGGAATATGCGAGATCATAGAACGCCATGTCTGTGCAGTTGTCAGCCAGGAGAAAAGACAGGTTCCCCGGATAAGACTTGACTCTGCCAAAGATCCTGTTTCCCGTGAACTTATCGAGAAATTCACCAGAAACGGTATACAGGTATATTTGAATGATTTTAGTCTCGACACCGGGGTGCCGACCGTCAGCGCCCTTTGCATTGATCCTTCGACATTTCCGGTCATGAGCGAGATTGTCTGGACAGCAGGGACTACCCCAAATCCTGAAAAAGCCCTGATCCGTGCACTTACTGAAGTGGCCCAGCTTGCTGGAGACTTTAATACCCATGCAAACTATGTGGCCAGTGGTCTGCCGAAGCCCCTGTCCATGGATGAGGTTGAATACCTTATGAGCGGCCCGGAGATAGATTTGCATGATCTCCCCGACCTTACCGACAACAATATGAAAAAAGAGGTGGAGAGCTGCCTGGCTGCCCTTGAAAAGCTTGACATGGAAGTTTTTATCGTCAACACAATACATCCTGAGCTGAAAATGCCATGCATCTATACGATAATTCCAGGGGCACACTTCCGGGAAAGGGCGTCAAGCAGGAACGCGGGGCTTTTTGCTGCAAAACTCATGGCTGAACTGGTTGAAGACCCTATTGAATCAAATAAACACCTGTTGAATATGCAGAAGATTTTGCCTGATGCCTATTTCATAGAATTCTATCAGGGCCGCAATCTCCTGTCCCTTTACAGGCATGAGGAAGCCCTCGTGCATTTCAAGAAGGCACTTGATATGAATCCGAATGATGAGGATATTCCGTACATATACTCTTATATTGGAAATTGCCTCAAGGATCTTGAGAAATATCCGGAAGCTATCTCCATTCTTGAAAAAGGAGCCGAGATCGATAATACCAGGCCCGACATTCACAACTTGCTTGGTTTCTGCCATTTCAAGCTGGGAGAGTATGAAACCGCAGTTTTTCATTTCAGCAAAACCATTGAGTTGAATCCTGCCTCGGCAATTGATTATGCCAACCTGGGAGTCAACTATCGCAAGCTCGAAAAAACAGATGAAGCCATAAAATATTTTGAGCTTGCCCTGTCGCTTGACCCGAGTATTGAATTTGCCAGGGACCACCTGGCTCAGCTCACCAACATGGCCCCGTAGAAGAAGAGTCAGGCCGCAACTTTCACAATCGTGAAGCTGCGACCGATATTACTTTCCCGCCAATTGCAAATTGTTGTAATCCGGAGTATCTATTTCCAATCATGACAGCCTGGTTTCCGGAAAGGCCCGCAACTTATTTATTTTTAGGGAGTAGCTGTGCTCCCACAACCCAGATTAATACATGAAGCCACTTTCTGTTGTTGCCTATTTTGACGGGCGGCCGGGGCATGAAAAGCAGACCCGGGGCATTTTGCATGCATTGTCAGCTATGACTCCTGTCGAAGTAGTTTCCTTAAAAGTCTCCATGGCTCCTTCTGCGTATGTAAAAAACTGGGCTGCGTATTTCTTTTCCTTTTTTCTGCCTTGGCGATCAGAGGGTAATGATCCCCCTAGTAATCTTATCATTGGCACTGGGAGCCACACACACATTCCCATGTTGCTTGCCAAAAAGTCACGAAGTTGCCGGTACGTTCAGCAGCAGCGTCTTGTTACCTGTATGACTCCCGATGTGTTGCTGCGAAATAAATTTGATCTGTGCTTTGTTCCTGTCCATGATGAACCTGCACCAGAAAACAATATATTTCTAACGGTCGGGCCGCCCAATACCCTGAAATATGAGGGGAAGCACCAGGATGACAGAGGTCTTATCCTGGTTGGGGGAGTGGATGTCAAAAGTCACATCTGGAAATCAGAGGAAGTCGTTGCAAATATCCGGACTGTTATCAACAGGAATCCAGCGTTGCACTGGACGATGTCATCCTCTCCCCGTACACCGGAAAAGACATGTCAATCCCTGGAATCGATTGCTGCATCCATGGGGAATGTATCTTTTTACAGGGCAACGGAAACTCCGCCAGGGTGGATTGAGGAGCAGTATGCACTGAACAGGAACGTATGGGTGACTGCCGACTCTATTTCCATGGTGTACGAGGCTCTGACGGCAGGGTGTTGCGTGGGTGTGCTACCAGTGGAATGGGTACGATCTGATAATAAGTTCAATAAAAGCTTAAATTTTCTGGCTAAAAAGGAACTGATTATTGCTTTTGACGCCTGGCAGCAAGGTGCACCCATGCCCGACCGAAAAGATGAACTGCTCAATGAATCAAAGCGTTGTGCCGAGGAGATTTTGCGGAGATGGTGGCCAGAGCGCTTAGAGTAATGCATATACTGCCCGAACTTGAAGAGGGAGGGGTGGAACGCCATGTTCTTATGTTGTCAGGACAGCAGCGCCGGGAAGGCCTTGAAGTCCACGTTGTCTCCGCTGGCGGGAAGCTCGTTTCGCAACTTGCTGAAGGAGTTCGCCATATTCAAATGCCGGTCCACCGGAAGAATCCTCTGACCGGAATTAACTGTGCCGTACGACTGGCGGCCCAGTGCAGAAAAACAAAGATTGATATTATTCATGCCCATTCAAGAGTCCCCGCCTGGGTTGCCATGTTCACCAGCAAATTCTGCCGCAGACCATATTTAGTCACTGCACACGCTTATTTCAGTACGCAGGCCAGATGGATATATATCCCTTACAGGCGGGCGAATAAGGTTATTTGTGTCAGCAAAGCAGTGGAAAAGGGTATGAAAAAATGTTTTGCAGGCAATACAGCAGTGGTTCGCAATGGTATGCCACCGATAAAAAACAAATGGCAGGGCTCTGGTGGCTCACAGGTAATCTTTCTTTTTGTGGGAAGATTAACACAATTGAAGGGATTGCAGGATATTCTGCAGGTTTTAGCCGCATTACGGGGTAACTGGCAGCTTGATGTCCTTGGTGACGGGCCATGGCGCAAGCAGCTTGAAGAAATGGCAAAATCGTTCATGCTTGGTGAAAAGGTCATATTTCATGGTTTTCAGGATGATCCTGATGCATGGATGGCGAGAAGCGACTGTCTCCTATTTCCATCTTACATTGAAGGCATGCCCTTGACTCTAGCCCGGGCAATTCAAATAGGTATCCCTGCAATTGCCTCTGATATTGAACCGGTGAGAGAAATGTCCATTGACAGGAATGGCCTTGTCAGGCCCGGAGACCTTGAGGCCTGGAGAAAAGCTCTGGAAACATTTCTTGTGACGAAAAAATCCCCTTCGCATTTTGACAGGGATGCCATTCCCACTATTTCTCAAATGACCCACGAAGTACAGTCGCTGTATGAGTCTGTGATTTTTTCCGAGGATGACGCACGGTGAAGATACTTCATTATGTAGATGAAAACCGTCTGGTTTGGGCAAAGCCCTGGCTGCAGCTCATAAAATACCTGGAAAGTTCCGGCGTGCAAAACCATATTTTATGCAGGCCGGGTGGCACGCTGGACCAGCTTGTGCAGGAATACGGCATCCCACTTTCGACATACAGACCTTTTATCTCATCACTCCCACATTTATGCCTGGGGCTTTCCGGTTTAATTAAGAGAATTGAACCTGATATTCTCCATACCCGTTTATCATCTGCGGCCATGATCGGAGGATATTGGGGGAAACGTCTGGGGCTTCCTGTCGTTTCAACCATTGATAAATATCCCAAGAAAAAATATTACCTTAACAGTGACAAGCTTATTCCCTGTTCTTCAGCAGTGGCGTCTCATATGAGAACTCAGGGATTTTCCGAATCTGATATGGAATTGATATATAATCCCGTGGATATTGATATATATCGCAGGGATTTAACCCAAAGGGAAAATTTCCGACGAAAACATAACATTGCTCAAGATGATTTTATTATTTTAGGCGCTGGAAGATTTGTTGACTGGAAAGGCTTTGATTCCCTGGTCAAGGCATGTGCAATACTTCAGAAAACGAAAGAAATACGGAGAAACTGGAATCTCTGGTTAGTGGGTGATGGACCCGAGATGCTGAATTATCAAAAATGTGTATCTGCTTTTGACCTCAATGATAGAACCACATTCTGGGGCTTTCAAAGCGATATCAAGCCGTTTTTGTGGGCCGCCGACCTTTTTGTGCAACCCTCACGGGAACCGGAGGGATTCAGTCTCATGCTTTTAGAAGCAATGGCTGCGGGGCTGCCAGCAGCTGCCACCGCAATTGGGGGGACTCTGGATATAATTGACGATAATCAGTCCGGCTGGCTGTTTGAGCCGGATGATGTGCAGAACCTGGCGGCAATATTGCACAAAATCCTTCTGGCAGACACTTTAAAAAATTATTCAGGCAGGGCAGAAACAAAGGCGGAAAACTTCTCAATTAATACGATTGGGGAGCAGACTATCCTGTTTTATAAGGAGATTATTTGTTCTAGATAAATACCGGCATATGAACATTTCAGAAGAAAACAGTGCTCATAGTTAGCCATATGCATTTATGGTTAGTTATTTCCAATATTCTTCTATCCATTTGGTTGGTTTAACAGTTTTATAAAACCGTTTATACCATTGCACCGGGCCCCCCCACGTTCCGGCGATGGCATCCGGAGGCTTGGGGTTCCCATGGAAAACAATGATTTTTGCGCCCTTAGGAATTTTTGTAGGGGTTATAAAACTGTTCAGGATACCGCCGGGCATACAGTGATCTTTAAAGCTTCTGCACCATTCAACAGGAAACCACTCTATATTTTCCCTGCCTAATTCCTCGGGAATATAATTTTGTTCTGAGTCATGTTTTTTGTAGATGGATGCCGGATCATCCCGCCATTTTTGCAAAAGACGAGGATATTTGCCAATATCAAAACAAATAACCGATCCCTGCCCAAAAAGCCTTCCGGGTTTGGACCAGTTTTGCGGCATAGCCAGCTTGTCGGAAAATGTAAAAAAGCAATCTATGTTGTCAATTATAACCAAATCGATATCCAACAAGAGAACTTTTCCTTTAAGATCAAGAAACTCCTTATCAAAGAGGGCGAGTTTACGCCAGCAGAGGCATCGCCACAAATACTCTGGTGGCGGCTCTTCAAAATCTGGAAGTGGAAAGACCTCGATGCCTTCTTCCAGGCCATCTGTTATCTCTGTTAGACAAACAAAACGAAAAGGCAAAGTAATGTTTTTCTGGCACATATGATATAATTTATTTACATATTCAGGGCCATAGGCTTTCCCGAATTTGAAACAGACAACATTGACGGTATCCATGATTGTTCCTCAAAAATAGTATATAACACCCATCTGAATTTCAGAGTTTTTTATAAAAATTTATTACGTTCAATATTCAGGCGAAAATCTGGGTAGTGTTTTTATCTTTTAGTAGTTTTCTGCACGGTTTTTATGGTAGTTGAGTAGACTAAATTTTATATAATATATCAACATGATATTATTGTTGACAACTTGATCAAGGACGGGACTTGTACCTTCCTTGGTTTTGCAGGAAGAGAGCAGGGAGAGAAATTTTGCATATTCTATTTGTGGCTGATGGAAACCTTAAACATTGTGGTGCACGGTATCATTTCACGTATCGAAGACTGCAGAATGGTTTTATCCGCAATGGCCATAATGTCTATTTTTTAAGCAGTACTGATACTGCAAGGGCAGGAAATATTTTTCGTTCATCGAAACTGGGATGGCGCTTTTGCAATAATGTCTTTCTCAAAACATGTTATAATTTTCAACCTTCCTTGATAATTCTTGGACAAGCCGATGCTATCCAGCCAGAATCTCTTACAAAAGTTAAATCTTTTTTGCCGCATGTGAAAATCATACAATATAATGTTGATCCTTTATTCAGCCGGCATAACATTAATATGTTGAAAAAACTGCTGCCGTTTATGGATGCTACCTTTGTGACGACTGCAGGAACCGTTTTAAAGCGCCTCAGTAATTCACATGGGGTTGTAAGTTTTATTCCCAATCCCGTTGATAAATCCATTGATTATCCAAAATGTCATGAACGAAGTGACCAAGAATATGATGTCTTCTGGTCAATGAGAAATACAAGAATCCATGAAGGAAATCCACGTATCGAGATACCATTATTTCTGGAAAAAAGCGGGAAAGTAAAAATCGATTATTATGGTATGAACGGGAAGCCTGAGTTATGGAGTGCGGATTACTATCTGGCGTTAGAAAATGCCAAGATGGGTTTGAATATCAGCCATACGTCTTTAGAAGGAGATTATATTAATAAGGAAACGACGAATGAGGAGTTATATCTATATTCCTCAGACCGGATCTCACACTATATGGGGAGCGGTCTTTTGACATTCAGTACGCGAGGGCACAAGATAGAAAATTTGTTTGAGGAAGACAAAGATATAATTTTTTTCTCTTCGAAAGAAGAGCTGCTTGAAAAAATTCTCTATTTCAAAAACCACGATGCTGAACGTCGTGAAATAGCTGGTAACGGGTGGGAAAAATCCCATGCATGTTATAATGAGCGTCTCGTGGCAAAATATATGCTGGAAACCGCCTTTGGTCTGCCACTGTCGGAAGTGTATGCCTGGCCGACGCAAACCTATTAAAAAGGATGTGAATTGTAACTGAACAGACTTTCTTCTAACTTTTACAATAAAATGTAAGTTTAAGAGCGGAGCTATCCATTTCCACCTCCGCCCCAACAGGCAGGGTAATATTGCGCCGGCTGTGCCCTGTTGGGAAATTGGCCCAGACAGGGATATCTTTAACGGCAAAAAGTTCTTTTATTCTTTCATCCACACCTTTCTGTAGGGATAACCTCTCTTTTCTGGCTTCATCACTGAACGTACCCAGGATAAGGCCCTTGATTTTCTGCAACCGTCCTGCTTTGCATAAATATGTAAGCAACCGGTCAAGGCTGTATGGCTTTTCACCAATATCTTCGATGAACAGGATTGCATCCTGCCAGGGAATTTCATAAGGGGTTCCAATCGTATGTGCCAGGGTTGTCAGGTTGCCTCCCATCAGGATGCCTTTTGCCTTACCCTCCCTGATTATCTTAATGCCAGCAGGGGTGAGCTGTGGTGGAGCCTGGCCGAGAAGTGTATCAAAGAAACTTTTTTTCGAGTACCTGTCAATATCGGCAAGTGTGGTTATGACTGGCCCATGAAATGTAACAAGTTTTGTTCTTTTATTGATCGTGTTCAACAAAACGGTCAGATCGCTGAAGCCAATAAGGATTTTCGGATTTTTCCGGATCTGGTTCACATTGATCTGGTCAACCATGCGGAGGCAACCGTATCCTCCCCGTGCAGCAATCAGTGCTTTCACTTCAGGGTCGGCCCACATCGTGTTGAATTCATTGGCACGCTCCTGGTCCGTACCCGCAAGATATCCCCTGCCGTTGAGGATTTTTCGGCTAAATCTGACCCTGAAGCCTTTTTTTTCAAGTAATTTTACACCTGTGAAAAATTTTTCTTTATTAATGAGTGAACCTGCAGGTGCAACAACTCCAATGATATCGCCTTTATTTATCGGAGATGGGTAAACAGTCCTGTGCTTCTGAGAAGGTTTTGTTTTTTTAGCTGTTCTTTTCATGCAAGAGAAAAAGCCCTTTCAATGTTAACATTGGATCAACAGTCTGGATGGCTTCTGAATACCTGGAAATAAGTTCCGCCATGCCGCCGGTGGCGATAACATGTGGAGTATCGGGGAATTCTGCCGAAAGTTTTCTGATAAGGCCATCCACCATGGCACCATAACCGAAGAGCAGTCCGGACTTGATGGCATCAACAGTGTTTGGACCAATAGCCTTTAGGGGAGGGGAGGATATGTCAATCCTTGGCAGTTTTGCCGTCCGACTGGCAAGAGCATCTAGAGAGATATTCATACCGGGCATGATAGCTCCTCCCAGATACTCACCTTTACTTGAGATGCAATCAAAGGTTATAGCGGTGCCGAAATCAACGACAATGGCGCTTTTGTGATATTGTTCAAATGCAGCCACTGCATTTACTATCCTGTCCGCTCCAACTTCCGAGGGATTGTCGGTTGCTATTGCGATGCCTGTTTGCAGGTTGCTGGCATTAACCAGCAGGGGAACACACTTTATATACCTTGTGGAAAATTCCTGCCAGGCTTGCTGTTGGGTTGGCACAACACTTGCGATTATTACGCCGGTAATGTCATTAAACTGTATATCCTGCATGGCGAAAAGGGATAGAAAACGGGCGGCCAGTTCATCGGCTGTTTTCTCCCGGTCTGTTTTCAAACGCCAGTGACAGAGCAAGTCATTATTGGAGAAAATGCCGCAGACTGTCTGCGAATTACCAACATCAATTGCGAGAAGCATGGTAGTTGCCGGTTGGCTGAATTTTGCTATCTACAAAACAAATACCTGAAACTTGAGAAAATGAATGTGAATTATAGTCAAAATATAATATTCTACCAACGTATATGCTTTATTTTTGTAAATATTTTTTCAAATTCCCGCTGCAGACCATACAGAGGTTTTCTGAACTTTAGCGTCTGCCGGTCCATAATTTTTCCTCCAGGGATACTTTCTTTCATCGTGCCCTCACGCTTGGTGATCTCCCTTTCTAACACTGCGAAAAGGTTGTACTCTTCCAGCACACGTCTTCGCGCTTCGATTATGTATGGCAGTCTGTCATTATACTCATGATTTGCTAATGTGCTGCGTATGACGTCAACAGTCTGGTCAAACTCATTTATATCAATGGGAATAAAGCTCTCAGGCGGGAAATAGTCTGTTGCATTTGGACATCCATGGTAAAAGGGAAGGGTATAGCCCAGGAAGGCATCAGGAAGTTTTTCTGTCAGGTGATGGGAGTAAACATGATTTTCAATAGCTATATGATGCTGGTATGGATCCAGGGCCTCCGCTTTATCATTTATTGGCTTGACACCATGCCCAAAAATATCTAACTCGGGAATATAGTTTTTCAGCAGTGCCGTAAAATTATATCGCCTGAAATGTAAGGTGAGCCTGCCCTGCCTTATAGAACATACGGTTGAGATGGTTCTGGTTTTAGGAATGGGTGGGATTTGTTGCAGGTCGTCATAGGTAAGCATTCTGCCCCCGGTATTGGGCGCACCATAGTACCAGATAAGACCGGGTTGGGTAAAAATAGCATTCGGGTGTTTAATGACCCAGGGTTCCTGGCTTGTGATTATAAAACCAAACTGGCTGAGATAATAGGTGCCGTAAACTGTAATAGAAGAAGGTTCTCCGGTGATCAGGATAGTTTTTTCCCGCGGACATTGTAAGACTTCAATACTTGTTGATTTCAATTCCCGCGGCAGGTCGTGATAAACCACGAGCCAGTCATAATCCAGGGCACTGGCATCAAAAACAAAACAACATTTCCCCCATTGTGAATTATTCCCTGGAAGTTGGCGGGAATAACGTGAATAGTCTTTACTGTTGCGTGGCAGCCCCTTGGAGAGAAACTTGACAATAATCGGATTATCTTCTTGCTTTAATTGGTGTTGCACCACAATAGAATCAGGTCCCTGCATAATAGTATTTTCACTGCTTTTAATTCATATTTTACCATGGTAATTATATTTTGAGGTAAAGATTCGGTATATTGCTATTCATAATTCATGAAAATAACAAGCCAAAATACAATTACTTGCCAGAGGTTATACCATGGACAGGAGAAAATTCATTCTATCGGCTGCTGGCACAGTATTGAGTATGGCAGCAGGTGATTATAGCCAGGCAGAGGTCAGAATGAGCCCGCAGCAAATTAAATCAGGTGTTGCACTCGTCAAAGGACAGAAAAGATCTGTAGCAATCTCAAGAGCACTGGACATGCTTGGCGTCAATCCTGTTGCAGGATTAAAGGTTCTTATCAAGCCGAATTTCAATACCGCTGATCCCTTCCCGGCATCTACCCACAATGACACCCTTGGACTCCTGATTGAAAAGTTGAGGAACATGGGGGCAGGGGAGTTAACGATCGGTGAACGATGCGGTCCTCCGGATACAGCAGACGTGATCCGTGAAAAGGGTATTGATTTGCTCTGCAAAGAGTACGGAGTCAAACTCGTCAATTTTGAAGAACTGCCAGAAAGTCAATGGAAGCATATAAAACCAGAGCAGAGCCACTGGCAGGATGGTTTTGCCGTGGCGCGCCCCATACTTGATGCAGAATGTGTTGTCACGACCTGTTGTCTGAAAACACACCGTTACGGAGGGGTGTTTACCATGTCGCTCAAGCTGTCGGTCGGAATTACCCACAAGAAAAACATGGGCGAGCTGCACGGTTCCACGAGGAATATGCGCAAAATGATTGCCGAGATCAACCAGGTTTACGAGCCGTCTCTGATCCTTCTTGACGGGATGGAGGTTTTTACGGACGGTGGCCCAATGAGCGGGGAATTGAAACGGGCTGATGTCATTCTTGCAGGAACTGACAGGATTGCCATCGATGCCGTTGGCCTGGCAGTTTTAAAGGAACTCGGGGCAAACCGGCACATCATGCAGACCAGGATATTTGACCAGGAACAGATCGCCCGTGCTGTGGAACTGGGATTGGGTGTGAGCCGGCCCGAGAATATTGAGTTTCTGACAGATGATACGCCCAGCAAACGTTATGCAGAGAAGTTACAGGGTATCCTGCTGCAGGGATAACGGCTGGCACTTTAATATAGGCTGTATTTGACCAGGCGGCCATCCAGGCCTCCACTTATAAGGATTTTTTTCCAGGTCGGCTTAAGACCTATACTTTTAATCAGCTCGCGATTGCCGAAATAGAGATAGGCATCTGATCCCTTGCATCGCTGTTTCAGAAAATCCCCTAGCTGTTTCATGAGTTCCCTGATGTTCGCATCGGTATCAAGCCGCAGTCCGTAGGGCGGATTACAGATAATTATAGAATTTTCCAGGGAATCGATATCCTGAAAGTTTTTTACTGAATACGTAATGTTGGTTCCCTGGGGGCAAACGTCACTGTTCGTCCTAGCTGCAGCAACAGCCTCTCTGGATCTGTCACTGCCCCTTATAAGTCCTGCCGGAAGATCTCGGATCATGCTGTCTACCTCGCTTTTGACGGATAACCAGGTTTTGGCATCATAATCAGGGAGCACCATAAAACCGAATTTTTTCCGTAGATACCCAGCCGGGATCCTGCAGTAATGCATCATC
>Ga0209536_100009896_pt1 | contig 14111 bp, 12 predicted proteins | sample DeeMarSeWOR28_12_FD_187461 | JGI IMG/M metagenome (GOLD analysis project Ga0209536, IMG submission 187461) | Marine sediment microbial communities from White Oak River estuary, North Carolina - WOR-2-8_12 (SPAdes) (version 2) | ecosystem: Environmental > Aquatic > Marine > Intertidal zone >...
CTATCTTAAAGAGGAAGCGAACTTACCTGGGGAGCCGATCATCCTATTGACGGTCGCTGCGACCGTTCTGCTAAGCGTTTATGCCCATGGCATCAGCACCGCTCCAGCCATCAACCGATATGGTGCGCAGGTGGAATCGCTACCGCCCGGGGCGCCCGAGTTTTACGAACCGGCAGCTGTATCCAGTGTTGAGCTGTCTTGAGTATCCCTAAATAATCCTAACCCCGGATATTCCTGGCGACCCTAATTCTATCCGCTGGTTGTATGAATGATAGAATTGATCGCAGCTTATTGTGACCGAACATGATCGATATGAAGGAGTTATTTGAAGAGTGAAGAACCTGAGTATTATTTTGTCACTGAGCCTGCTGGTGTTTGTTATCGCGGGCTGTGTGGGGGCACCTGCTCCACCCCCGGTAACGCCCGAGCCAACAGCAACGCCGCAGGTGGGTTCTAAAACTCCCACCCCTGTGCCAGCCTCTGATCTGGAACTTGCCGACCAGGTTGTTATCACTCCCACACCGGCGCCAACAGCCACACCTGGTGCTATTAATGAGACAGTCGCTGAGATCTCTGATGCCACCGGTATTAACAGATATTTCCTCCTGGGTCTAAACGGGGAGGATTGGCTCAATTTGCTGGTTTCGCTGCTGATTGCCCTCTTGGGCATCTTTATCATTGTACGCCTGGTTTACTTAGTGATCGAGAGGATCGTTAAGCGCACACCCTCACCATATGATGATCAAGTTTTAGATGCTATTGGTAATTTGGTCAGATGGTTCCTGGCGGTGCTGATTGTAGAGTTCGCCACCTCCCGCCTGCTTTTCTTGTCTGTTGAGTGGAAGCAGTCGCTTAACCAATTCTTCAGCGTTTTGTATATCGTGCTCATAACCGCGGCACTTTGGCGCATTATCGACTTGAGTGTCGAATGGTACCTGGAACGGCATGCTGACGACGAGGATGGTGGTCGCTATAAAGGCTTCTTACCGGCCTTCCAGCGATCGGCGCGTGTTTTATTGATTATCCTGGCCATTTCGGGCATATTTAGCATCTATGGAGTCAACTTAACCTACCTGGTTGCCCTGTTGGGAGTTGGTGGTTTGGCGCTTTCCCTGGCAGCGCAGGATACCATCTCTGATGCGATCAACGGTTTCTTGATCCTGCTGGATCGACCTTATCGTGAGGGCGACCGCATCCGCATCCATGAGATGGATACCTGGGGAGATGTGGTCGAGATTGGCACCCGCACCACTCGCATCCGCACTCTTGACAACCGCATGGTGGTGGTGCCCAATTCGAAAATCGGTAAGAACCAGGTGGTCAACTTTTCCTACCCCGATCCGCGCTACCGTATCGAAACCGAGGTTGCGATCGCCTATGGTTCCGACCTGGACCAGGTGCGCCAGGTGCTCAAGGGGGCTGTCACTGGCATTGAAGGTGTACTCCCAGACAAACCGGTAGAGGCCTTATTAGTTGAACTGGGCGACTCAGCCTTGAAGTTCAGGGTTCGTTGGTGGATCGAATCATTCACCGATACCAGATATATTTTTGATCTGGTGCACGATGCCATCTATGAGGCTTTGAACGCCGCTGGTATTGACTCGCCTTTCAACACCTATGATGTCAATTTGAGGCTCTCGAGCGAGCAGGTTGGCAAATATTTGCGCGAGTTTCGAGATGATGAGACTGACTCAATTGACCAAGTCTAAAGAAGAGGCAAGGACTTTCACTACAAACTGTTTGCATAATGCTCAATCGCCTGCCTCAGGAAGGTTTCGTCGAAGGTTCCAGTGGGTGCCGGGGTCTCGAAGATGCGCTGCGGCAGACGCAGCTGCTCGAAGGTGAAGCCCTCGCGCTGCTTGTAAGCATACTTGATTTGTAGTGTCTCCCGTCCCAAACGATCCAGGTCTTCATAGGTCCACTCAATACCCAGCGTACCCAGCGCTTTCAGCACCACCTCGGGGGTGTAAACCCCGCGTGCGAACAGGCAGATCGGCAAACTGGTGAGCACCTGCCGCCAGCGTTCCTCTACCAGCAGGGAGTCTGCCAGACTTTGCGGGGTAATCGCTTCCCCAGAGCGGGCGGCGTTTTGGTCCAGGCTGTAACCGGCACTGTCCAGGTGGCTGTGCCGTGCGCCAGTCAGGTATCCCAGGTGCGCTCCAGGTCCGGTGTGGTAGCCGGGCATCTCGTTGCCGCCAAAGGCAAGCGCAAAATCCGCACCTCCATACTGAGAGGCGGCATGATCGACACCGCGAGCGAGGGCAGTGTAGAAATCGGTGGGTTGGCTCACGATGCGCTTGATCGCCTGGAGGTATGCCTCGGCTTCCCCCCAGGTCATTTGTAATCCATCGGTGTCTTGGGTAGAGATCAAACCGCGCTCCAGCGCTTCTGTCGCCCAGGCCAGAGTCACCCCTGTGGTCATAACGTCCAGACCCTGTATCTCTGCCTCATCGATCAATTGCAGCATGCCGGAGACATCCTGGATGCCCAGCATACTACCCATTGCGTAGATCAGTTCGTGATCGTAACCCAGCATCAGGGTTTTATAGAAATAGGGATCATTCGGATAAGGGATGCGCAGCGCAGCCAGGTGGATGCAGGCGGTAGGGCAGTGGGCGCAGGCCACCCGTCTGCCCAGGTAATCCTCAGCCAATCGTTCACCGGAGATCGCTTCAGCACCCTCGAAGCGCCCGCTCTGCAGATTGCGTGTTGGCAGTGCGCCAATCGTGTTCAACGGCAGCACATTCATGGGCGTACCCAGGTCATGATATTTCTTCATCAGTGTCGTTTTTGTCACCGCCTCGAACAGCTCATCGTAAATCTTGCGGTAAGCGCGCCGGTCCGCCACTGGCAGGCTGCCTTTACCGCAGATAGCCAGCGCTTTAAGTCCCTTGCTGCCGAAGACCGCGCCTAAGCCGAGCCGTCCGAAGTGGCGGTAGGTCTCGGTAGTCACGCAGGCATAGCTGACTTTCCGTTCACCCGCTCGCCCGATACGCATGATCGAGCGCAGCCCGCTGCCGGACTCTCGCACTCTCAGCACGGAGCCGACTGTGTAGCTGCTGCGCATGCCCCACAGCGCAGAGGCGTCGTTGAAGTGCACCTGGTCGCCGTCAATTACCACATAGATGGGCAGTTTGCTCACCCCGCGTATCACGATCGCGCCGTATCCTGCCATGCGGATGGAGATGGCACTGCGACCACCAGCATGGCTTTCTCCCAGGTTGCCGGTGTGCGGCGACTTGAACATCGCTACCGTCTTGGACGCCAGCGGGTAATGCCCCACCAGCGGACCGACCGCAAAGACGATGGCGTTGTGCGCACCCAATGGATCAGCGCCTTGAGGGGTCTCCTCAGCCAGCAGTTGGATGCCTGCAGCGCTGCCGCCCAAAGCGCTCTCGAAAAGATTGGGGCGTTCCTCCACCGAAGAACTGAGCCGGCTTAGATCAATGTACAGCACGCGATTCAGTGGATCACCCGGTAACATGGCTCAGTTCCTTGATCTCTTCTAATGCCAGAACGTCGTATGGGCAATAAGGTGCGCAGTAACCGCAGTAGACGCAAACCTCCGGTTTATTTTGATGGAAGTCCCAAAAGATCGCTCCGAAGGGGCACGCCTCCACGCAGTTTTCGCAGCCGATGCATAATTTAGGTTTAAGATGCACGCCGCCTCCCTCCCGGTAGACCAGTGCGTCCGTTGGGCAGACACGTGCGCATGGCGGGTCGTGGCAGGCCCGGCAGACGATCACCACAAAGCCTTTGCGGATGCCCCCAGCTGACTTCACATGAATGCAGGTGCCCTCCAATCCGCCTTTTCCCAGCCGCCGGACGCAGGCGAACATGCAAGCCTGACAGCCGACACAACGGTTTACATCGATTACGCTCAGTCGTTTAGCCATAGAAATTATTTATACATGCATCAATAATGCCATCTGTCAAAGTCTGATGGATATAAACGCCTAATGTGAATCACCAAAAACTTGATCGCGGCTACCCGAGAGCTCAAAATAATCCTTCAGCAGCCAGCGCGTTCGTTGATAGCAGGCCTGTTGAGCCTTTTGGACGTCATTTGATCCCCGCAGCGCCTGTTCGTATGCCTGGCGGATTTCCGTGCCGATGTTCACTTTGGAGATTCCATTCTGGATAGCCTCCATCAGGTACCTGCGCTGCACACCCGAGCCGCCATGTAAGACCAGTGGGATGTTGGTTGCCCCGTGTAGTTTCTGCAGGTGCTCGATATGTAACCTGGCTTCAAGCTTCTTTTGATCCTTGAGCACGCCGCTGACAGCTCCATGCACACTGCCAACCGCCACAGACAGCCAATCACAGTCCGTCTCTGCCACAAACTGCTTGGCTTCTTCGACATCCGTGAAACCTTGACCGGAGATATACAATTCCTCGTAGGGTGGCAGGGGTCCCGATTCGTGACCCAAGACCGCGCCCAGCTCGGCTTCACAGGGTATTCCGGCTGTGTGGGCGAGCGCCACTACCTCCTTTGTGGCAGCAATATTATCAAACAGACTCAAGCGTGAACCATCGATCATCACCGACTCGTAGCCCAAATCGATGGCTTCCTTGATGATCGGCAGGTAATCCACCTCAACGTCATCTTCATCGATCACCGGCACGTGGTCTAGGTGCAGGCGAACATAGTCGGGCTGTTCCCATCTGGCGAATTCTTCGGCGATAGCCTGCAACCCTTGCGCCTCAAACTTGAACCACTCAAGTCTGGCTGTTTCGACCAGACCGAAGGTATCTTCATCCATCAAGGCCTGTATCACCGGTTCCATCATCGGCAGGTATGGGATGTTGAAGGCAGGCACGACCAACCCCGCCTGATTGGCGTTGTTCATCAGATCTGCTGAGTTGAGTGACATTATTGAATTTATGCCTCGTTACAATTTCAGTGTACGCAGGTACTCCAATAATCCCTGCTGCATATCCTCACGCCGCAGGCCCATCTCGATGGATGCTTTTAATTGGCGCAGTGGGTCACCGGCAGCCATCCACAGGCCGTCAATCGGCTGTACGATCACCTTGGAGCGGCTGGCTAGGCGGTCAATCGCGTCCGCCATCCAGAGCTCACCCCCTTTACCCAGTTCGGATCCCTGCAGAACGTCAAACAGTTCGTAGGTCAAAACAAAGTGGCCGATCTGCACCCAGTTGGAGGGCGCTGTGCCCGGGGTTGGTTTTTCGACGATGCGCAGCATCTCGTTTTCAGAACCGGGTTTGAATTCGATACACCCATACAGATGTGTCTCCTCGTCTGGCACCTCCTGGGTAGCCAGCGCGGCGCTCGGCTGGTATTTGTTAAACGCCTGCAGCAGCTGCACCGGCACTGGGACCTCTCCGTTGACAAGATCATCACCAAATAAATAATAGAAGGGCTCACCTGGGTTCAACCAGGGGCGGGCAGCCAGTGCTGGAGAGGCATTGCCATAAGGCAGGCTCTTGGGTTGGCGGACTAAGATGATATCTGCCAGACTGGAGAGACGCCGTACCGCTTCCAGCTGCTGGTGCTTAGCAGCGTTCTCCAGGTGTTGCTCCAGATCGGTGTTCGGAGCAAAATGACGCTGGACGATGTCGCCGCCCTCCCGCACCACGATAATGATCTCTGTAATACCGGCAGATACCAGGTCTTCGACATGGTATTGGATCAGAGGTACTCCGGCAATCGGGATCATCTCTTTGGGAACAGCTTTCGAGGCTGGTAGGAAACGGGTGCCGTAACCGGCGATGGTGATCACACCTTTCATGTGGTCTCCTTGTTATTGGATTTGGGTTTCATCAATTCTGGATTGGCAAGATATTGCGGGGTTTTTCCATGCAGCGCGTCCAGCACCCCCTGGGCAGCCTGAAGAGACATATTCTCTAAGGATTCTTGGGTGGACGATGAGATGTGGGGCGTGAGCAGTGTGTTGGGTGCCTTCAACAGCACATTGTCGACCGGGAGCGGCTCCTCCACGAAAACATCGAGCGCTGCTCCAGAGATCTTTCCGCTTGTCAGCGCGTTTGCCAGAGCAGCCTCATCGATAACAGAGCCACGCGAGGTGTTGATGATCCTGCAGCTGGGTTTCACCCACTCCAGGCTCTGCTCGTTGATCAGGTGTCTGGTGCTTTCCGTCAAGGGAACATGCAATGTAAGGAAATCCGCGGTGCGCATCAACCTTTCGAGCGTTTCCTCAAAGGTAACCAGGTCCGCTTGTGTATCCCGCGGCACAAAAGGATCGTGCACATGCACACGCATCTGCAAGCCCTGGGCGGCTATCTGGGCGACCCGCTTGCCGATTCGCCCAAACCCAATGACTCCCAGGGTTTTTCCAGCCACTTCAACGCCCTGGAATTTACCGCGTTCGTGATAGCGACCTTGCATCAGTGCATTACTGGCCGGGTTGATCTGCCGTGCCAAGGCGAGTATGAGGGCGAGGGTATGTTCAGCGACTGCATTGGCGTTGGCTGTGGGCGTGAATACGACCGGGATCCCTGCGGAAGTGGCAGCTTCCAAATCAATATTGTCCACCCCAACCCCGTGCTTGCCGATCACCTTCAGCCGCTTTGCCTTGATCATATCCTCCTGAGTGACCTTAAACAGTCGCACAATGACCGCATCGGCATCGAAAAGGGGAGCTCTGAAGCTGCTGCTCTGCAGGTTGGCTGGTGTGGTGGGCGCCTCAACCCAGGGGATCAGGCACTCGCACTCATTCCGCAGCAGCTCCAGGCCGATCGCGGCGATTGGTTCTGGTATGAACACGACCGGTTTCATAGGTCTTGTTGTTCTCCAGGATTAGGGTTATTTTCTAATCCACTGGTCTCCAGATTGTGGAGATAGTTGAGCTGGTGGATGATCTGCTCGTCGCGGCGCGAAATGAGATCATCAGCACTGCGTGAATCCCAGTCATAGAATCCCTGCCCGCTTTTCACCCCCAGGTTCCCCTCCTGCACGCTGGTCGACAGGTATTCAGACGGTCCGTGGTTGTCAGCCAGATCGTCCAGCAGGTACTGGTGGATCCTTTCGATCAGGTCAAGTCCAACCAGGTCCATGTTCTCCAGCGGGCCCACCACCGGCATACGCAGCCCGAAAGTCAATCGGGAAACCAGATCGACATCCTCCGGTTCTGCGATGCCCTTCTCAACCAGGCTGATCGCTTCACGCCACAGCGCGTGCAGCAGCCGGTTTCCGATAAAACCTGGCACATCACGGTGGACCCTGACCGGTGTTTTTCCAATCGATTCGATCAGCTGGCAGACTCTATTGATCACAGAGTCAGGCGTGTCCTCCCCACGAATGACTTCGACCAGCGGCATCAGGTGTGGCGGATTCCAGAAGTGTGTGCCAGCCAGCAGGTGACCGCAGCCGCTGCGCCGACCCAAACCTGTAATGCTGAGACCACTGGTCGTTGTGATGAACAGGGCACCGCGTTCCACGCTGGCAGGAAAATTCCTGAACAAGGCCACCTTCTGATCCATATCCTCGCTGATGCAGTCCAGGATGACATCGGCTTGCTTGTCAATCGGAGTCGGTGAAGCGACGATCTCAATGCTCCCATCCATGTTCTGCGCGGGACCAACATGCTGGTCCAGCCACACTTCCAGCTGATCCGCTGTGGCGGGTAAGGCCTCCAGCTGTGCGGGATCATTGTCCCAGGCTAAAACCTGGTAACCCGCCCTTTTGAAGGAGACCGCTCCAGCGGCGCCCATCTGGCCAACGCCGCAAATACCGATCGTATGTATAGATTGCATCGCACTCACCTGCTAAAACTGCTGACATCTTGGCGTGTAAATTCCTCTCACTGCTTAGCACGTTTTGGTGGTGCGGCAGACACACCTTCCAAGCCTCCACTGACGCGCAGGACTTCGCCCGTGATCCAGGAAGCTGCCGGGCTGCACAAAAACGCCACCGCCTGGGCGACATCCTCCGGTTCCCCCCAACGTCCCAGCGGGACCGCTTTACGGATCCGTTCAATCATCTCCTCGAGTGTAATATTCAGGCTTTTGCGGCGCTGATCCATCACCGATTTGTTGAAATCGGTGTAGACCGGGCCAGGACAGATAGCGTTGACCCGTACTCCGTAAGCCGCTAATTCCAGTGCCAGCGTCCGGGTCAGCATGATCACTCCGGCTTTGGCAACATTATAAGCCGCTACCAGGACCGCCGGGTTCTGGCCGTTGATGGATGAAACGTTTACGATGCAGCCCGATTCCTGCGCTTCCATGATCGCACCAGCCGCACGGCAGCAGTAAAAGGTCCCATCTAAGGTGTTATGGATCACCCGCTGCCATTCCTCGTCGCTCAACTCAACCGTTGGCGTGACGGTCTGTCCGACACCAGCGTTGTTGACCAAAATATCCAGCTTGCCGTGTTCGTCTACCACAGCACCGAAGAATTTGGTTACTGCAGCGCTGTCGGCGACGTCCAGGTAGCTGGCCTGCACATCCAGGTTGCGCTGGCGCAAATTGGCAGCTGCCTGCTCAGCCTTCTCGTGCTGCAGGTCGGCGATAATGGCGGTTGCACCGTTGCGAGCGAGTTGTTCAGCCACCCCTAACCCCAGACCTTGGGCGGCGCCGGTTACCACTGCAACCAGGTTGTCCAGCTCTTTCCCATCAGCTGGATGGGTCGAGGTTGAATCTGTACTCATGTACGTACCTCCTCAATAAACCGTTTAGAACCATCTACCATTTGCTTGATAGCATGAGTAGCTAAGTAGCGGACACCAAGATCAATGTACTGTCTGGCGGTTTGCACGTCGGTGGTAATGCAGCCGGCAGTCTTTCCAGCAGCCACGATGCGTTTAATCGTCTGCTCAACAAGATCAACAACCAGTGGATCTTTGGTCTGTCCTGGGATGTTCAGGCTGTTGGAAAGGTCAGTTGGCCCAATGAAATAAACGTCAATGCCATCCACACTTAAAAGGTCCTCCAGATTTTCGATCGCCTTGACGTTCTCGATATGGGCGATCGCCATCGTAGCGTGATTCGCCGCGCTTGTGTACTCCGCTAAGGAACCTTTCATGCCGTATTTTGAGGCTCTGGTACCCGCCAGTCCCCGGTCCCCCTGTGGACTGTATTTCACGCTGGTTACCAGGGTAGTGGCTCCTTCAAGGTCGTTGATCTCCGGCACGTGCACACCCAAAGCGCCGGTGTCCAAAGCGCGCAGGATCAGGTGTGGAGTGTTGTGCGCTACCCGGATGATGGGAGTCACGCCAGCCCATTCAGCGGCGCGCACCATATCCTCAGCAGTCTCAGTGTCTATCGGACCATGCTCAGTGTCGATGACCACGAAATCATAATTGATGAGGCTGATTATTTCGGTCAATTTTGCAGATGGGATATACACAAAGCTTCCGATGACCAGCTTCCCCTCTGCAAGCTTCTCTTTTACATTGTTTGTAATCATGGTTGATGCCTTTTAAAAATCATAAATCCAGGGAACTTGCGACCATAAGCCGCCGTCGACGTATAGCGTTTGCCCGGTGATGAATTTGGCGTTATCGCTGGCGAAAAAGATTACCGCATCGGCTACATCTTCAACGTGACCGATACGTCCCATCGGGGTGCGGGAACCCCATTCACCGGCGTAGTCCGGGTCCTCCAGCTTGGTTCTTTCGATTTCGATCGTGCCCGGCGCAATGCAGTTAACTGTGATGCCATAGCGCCCCAACTCGACAGCCACTACCGTTGTGAGCGTTTCAATCCCCCCCTTGGAGGCGCAGTAGTCGCTTAAACAGGGGAATGGGGCTTTGTTGGACCCTGAACCGATGTTGATAATGCGACCGCCGATCTCTTTCATCAGCCTGGCAGCCTGCTGGGTGCACAGGAAAGTACCCTTTAGGTTCGTCCGTATGGTTCGGTCCCAGTCAGACTCTTCCAGTTCGAGAAACGGCACCCAGGTCTGCACCCCCGCGTTGTTGACGAGCAGGTCAAGCTGCCCTGCCAGCTCAATGAACCGCTGGAACATGGCTTCGACCTGATCACTGTAGCCTACATCCGCCGGTAGCACCCAGGCCTGTTGACCGTGCGCTTCTACAGCCTGTGCGGTAGCATCAGCGCCAGCCTGATCCTGGAAATAGTTGACGCCGACGTTCCAGCCGTCTTCGGCCAGGCCAATGGCGATACCCCGCCCGACTCCTTTGCTGGCACCGGTAACCAAAGCGTTCCTGGATTTGTTGATCATGAGAACTCCTTTTCAGTGCTTCACATATTCGAGTTCTATGGCTGGTCTTTGAAACCCCCTGATTTGGGTTTTCAAGTGAATAAACAAGGTTCTAAGATCATGTGTCCATCCACTTGGGAGCCCACCCCCGGGCAACCAGTTGACCTGACCTACCCGTTTGTTCGGGAGCCCGTCCTTTGGCGACCACTGACCGGGCCTATGAAAGAATAATTCATGCTCCAAGACCCCTGCTCAGCTCTGTTGGGGCTGTCCCAAAAGTAGTATTTAACTCTGAGCGAAGCGAAGTTTCTCACATAAATTTCATCAGAGATGCTTCGCTTGCGCTCAGCTGGGTAGGATTTGAGACAGCCCCATCTCGATTGAGGTCCGATCGTTCCCAGACCGATGGTTACATCGAGACCCACTTTGAGTTGTGATCAGCAGATTCGACCGCTGCATAAATGAACTGCATGCCTCGCAATCCATCATATACGGTGGGGAAATTGTACTCTTCGGTTTTCATCGGGTTGCCGTCGATATAGCGACGGATGGCCTCGACGACACCCACATAAATATTGGCAAAAGCCTCCAGGTAACCTTCTGGATGGCCTGTCGGAATGCGTGTTGCGTCCGCAGCCGCATCGGACAGATAGTCCTGGCCGCGGGTTAACGTCTGTCTCGGCTCGCCATAGCGGTAGAGTTCCATGTAGTTGGGGTTCTCCTGAGCCCATTTAATCGCGCCTTCGGAGGCGTAAACCCGTAAGGTCAACCCGTTTTCCTCCCCGACGGCAACCTGGCTGATGGTCAGCACTCCTTTGCCGCCGCCTTCGAACCTCAGCAGTGCATTAACGTCCTCATCCAGGGTGCGGTTCGGCAGGAAGGTGCTCTTATCTGCAGCCAGCTCCTTGATGGGATCTCCGGTGACGTACTCCAGCAGATTGACGCAGTGCGTGCCTACATCGCCCATCGTGCCACCGATGCCGGAGCGCTTGGGGTCGACCCGCCATTCGGCCTGCTTCTGTCCCAGTTTTTCTTGCTCAATGCTCAAAAATTCCTGCAAATATTCAACGATAACCTTGCGAACCGTGCCCATCTCGCCGGATTTGAACAGTTCCCGGGCATGCCGGATCAGCGGGTGACCGGTGTAGTTGTGGGTCAGCCCAAAAACTAAGCCTTTCTCTTCGACCAGCTTGACCAGCGCTTTGGCCTCGTCGAGTGTGTAGGTCATCGGTTTATCTAATACAACGTGGAAGCCTGCATCCAAGAATGTTTTTGAGATGGGGAAGTGTGAGACGTTCGGTGTAACGATGGAGACGAAGTCGATGCGCTTATCCTCAGGCAGCTGCGCCTCAGTGGCAGCCATCTGTTCGTAAGTGTCATAGCAGCGGTCGGGATCCAGATACAGCTGCTCTCCTGTGATGCGTGTGTTCTCTGGGTCTTGCGAGAAGCAACCGGCAACCAGTTCGATTTGCCCGTCCAAAGCGGCGACCATACGGTGAACACCGCCGATAAAAGCATCCTGGCCTCCACCGACCATACCCATTCTCAGTTTACGTTTCCATGAATCCATTTTTTATTCTCCTTATTAAATATGTTTTGTTTTTTATGGTTCAACTGCAGCTGATGCATCTCCATGCCTCTGTGGGGTGTAGGGATACCCCAGCTACGTCTTATACCAGGAACTTGAAATCTTTTTAATGCCCTTAGCTCAGACCGAGTATCCGCCGGTTAGCCTCTTCATCTGCGCCAGTAGCAGCGAAATCGTCAAAGGCTACCTCGGTTGTCTCGATAAGGTGCTTGGCGATGAAAGGTGCGCCTTCGGCAGCCCCTTGCTCCGGGCTTTTTACCGCGCACTCCCACTCTAAGGCTGCCCAACCGGTGAATCCGGCTTCGGTCAGCAGGGTGAATACTCGCGTAAAATCAACCTGACCATCCCCAAGCGAGCGGAAGCGACCAGCCCGTCCAGCCCAGGATTGGTAGCCGCCGTAGACACCCAATCTTCCGTTGGGACGGAACTCGGCATCCTTGACGTGGAAGCCCCGGATGCGGTCTCCATAAAACTGGATGAATTCCAGGTAATCGAGCTGCTGAAGCACGAAATGGCTGGCATCGTAGTTCAGACAGGCCGCGGGGTGATCATCGGTGTAATCGAGGAATATCTCGTAGGTCGCGCCGTCATAGACATCTGACCCTGGGTGCAGCTCGTAGGCAAACACAACCCCCTTCTCATCTGCATAGTCTAGTAAGGGGAGCCAGCGGCTGGTCAGTTCTTTAAAGGCCTCATCAATAATTCCCTCCGGGCGCTGCGGCCAGGGATAAACCATGTGCCAGGCGAGCCCGCCGGACAGGGTTGGGACCACATTGGTGCCCAGATGGACGGAGGCATCGACGCATTTCTTTAGTTCACCGGCAGCCCACTCGGTTCTCTCTTTTCCTTTCAAACCCTTGGGGTGAAACCCTTCGAACATGATTTCGTAAGCGGGATGGATAGCCAGTACCTGCCCGGCTAAAAATCCCCCCAGCTCGGTAACCTCAAGGCCCATCTCCTGGAGCTTGCCGTTATACTCATCGCAATAGGTCTTGGATTCCGCCGCTAAATCACGGTCGAAGACGCGCCCATCCCAGGAAGGGACCTGGACTCCCTTGTAGCCCAGCCCGGCGACCCACTTCCCGATATTCTCGAGGTTGTTGTAGGGTTCTTCGTCTCTTAGAAATTGCGCCAGACAAATAGCTGGACCTTTGATACTTGGCATAGTTATCTCCTCATGAATAGATTAATGGTCTCATCAGAGCGATCCGCTTGAGACCCTGGATGAACTTCAGGCGCTGGTCGAGATCGGGTACCTGATGCAGGTAGTATGCGTTGAAACTGTCAACCGTGATCAGTTTTTCGAGCGCTCGATCAGCTTGAGCGATTGCGTGTTTGACAGCGCGCAAAAAAAAAGACAGCTCAATATAAATTATATGAGATTGCAAATGCATGTCAAGCAAGATTGTATGTGCATGAAGATTTTGGTCTTGTTCCAGTAAAATTATGTTTCTGCTGCTTCAGACCGACAACGGTTTCATTGTAAAATAAGACTGGTCGTCTGATGATCAATGTTGGACGCGCCGGAGGACAGGATTATGCACCAGGAACAGCGCGACAAAGCGCAAGAATTGCTCAAAACTAGGGGAATTGACCGGGCGCTGTTTGCCCGCCCAAACAGCGTAACATGGCTCACCGGGTTTGCGCCGCCCATCCAACTCGGCCCCCATCTCTTCGCGGGAGGCCCGCCTTTGGTCTGGTATGAAGACGGTCACTTTACCCTGTTCGTGGTCGATGCCTATGGCACTGCTGCCAAAGAGTTCGGAGACCAGCCTGACTGCACTGTCGCCACTCATCTGGGTTACACGTATGAGCGGCCTCTTTCAGGCAGCGAACAGCTGGCGGAATCGCTCCGTCAAGCGCTCGGCTCCTCGGGTGGCTCCAGCGGTGTGGTGGGCATTGAGGAGAGAAACCTGCCGCTCACTCTTTCAGCTATGGTCTTCGATGTGTTTGGAGAGCACGGGGTTGATGAGTCGATCGATGGCTGGCTTGAGCCGCTACGAATGGTCAAAACCAGCGAAGAGCTGGGCAAACTACGGCAGAATTTCGCGCTGGCGGATATTGGTCAGGCAGCTGCACGCCAGGCCGTCCAGGCAGGCAGGCGGGAGATCGAGATCTGGAACGTCGCCCACAGCGCCATCCAGCGAGCCGCCGGTTGCCGGGTGCCCCTGGGGAACGACTGCGTCGTCGGGCAGCGCAGTGTGAATTTCACCGGTTGGCCGCGGGATTACGAGATCCAGCCGCACGGGTCTTTGATCGTCGATTTGGGCACGGGTCTGGACGGGTATTGGAGCGATGGCTGCGGGACTTATTACGCTGATGAGCCTACCTCCCAGCAGGCTGCCATGCATCAGACGGTTGCTGAGGCGCTGAAGC
>Ga0209536_100009897_pt1 | contig 14109 bp, 16 predicted proteins | sample DeeMarSeWOR28_12_FD_187461 | JGI IMG/M metagenome (GOLD analysis project Ga0209536, IMG submission 187461) | Marine sediment microbial communities from White Oak River estuary, North Carolina - WOR-2-8_12 (SPAdes) (version 2) | ecosystem: Environmental > Aquatic > Marine > Intertidal zone >...
CGCGGTCCTTCCCTTCCTGTTCCAACTGGATCGTGCGGAAGTCTGCAACGCAATCGGGCGTGATGTACTCGGAGGGGTCGCCCATCTCGTAAAGCAGCTGCTCGGTCACGGTGGCGACCGTAACTCGGCCGCCCAGGGTGTCGTGCTTGGTCACGACAAAGTCGCCGCCAGGGTGCGACTCGACGATGGGGTAGCCGATGTCGGCGTAGTCGATGCTCTGCCAATCGACGCCGGTGTTTCCGCCCGTGGCCTGGGCCCCGCACTCGTTGATATGACCGGCCACGACCCCGGTCGCCAGCTTGTCCCAGTCGTCAGCGGCCCAGCCGTGCTCGAACATCATGGGTGCGTAGGTCAGGGCCGTATCGGTGGTGCGTCCCGCCAGCACCACGTCAGCACCTTTCTGAAGCGCCTCGAGCATGGGCTCGGCGCCGATATAGGCGTTGGCCGACTGGATCTTGTCCCGAATCGACTCCAGCGGCTCGTCCGTCTCCATGTTGCGGAGCTCGATCCCCTCGGCGAGGAGGTCGTCGAGGCGATCCATGAGGTCATCACCGGTGATGACTCCGATCCGCGCCCTGCCCTCCAGCCCGACGCGTCGGGCCAGCTCGCGGACCGATTCGGAACAAGCCAGCGGGTTCACGCCGCCGGCGTTGGCGATCACGCGGATCCCTCGCTCGATGCAGGTGGGCAGAATGCGACCCATGAGGGGGACGAAGTCCCGGGCGTAGCCGGCGGAGGGATCGCGATTCCTTTGCTTCTGGAGGATAGACATGGTGACTTCGGCCAGGTAGTCCATCACCAGATAATCGATCGGGCCCGCCTCTACCTGGCGCACCGGGGCCTCGAGCCAGTCGCCCCAGAACCCCTGCCCTGCGGCGATGCGAACGACTTTTTCGCTCACTTGAGGAAGGACTCCAAGGAACCGGGAAGCGCGAAGGGGCCGATATGAGGTCCGGCGTTCTGGATCGCCGATTTGAGAGCCAATGTCAGGGCTTCACGGGTCTTCTCGGGGGCGATCACGGCATCGACATAGCCCCGGGCCGCGGCGAAGCGAGCGTCGAGCTGACGATCGTAGGTGTCCTTCGTTTTTTGCATCGCCTTCCGGGTTTCCTCGTCCAACTCGCGACCCTCTTTCTCTGCCTTGGCGATGGCTCGGCCGTGCACGGCGATGGCGGCCGACTCGCCCTCCATGACGCCCATACGTCCGGTGGGCCAGGAGAAGATGAAGTCGGGGTCGAAGCCCTGCCCGGCCATGGCGTAGTAGCCGGCGCCGCTGGCGTGGTTGATGGTCAGGACGATCTTCGGCGCCGTAGCCACCGACATCGCCTCTACCATCTGGGCCCCGGCGCGGATGATGCCCGAATGTTCGGCATCGGTCCCCACCATGAACCCCGAGACGTCCTGGACATAGAGCAATGGCCGGCGGTGCCGGTCGCAAGTTTCGATGTAGTAGGCGTTCTTCTCGGCGCTCTCGGTGTAGATGATGCCGCCGAACCGGGGCGTCTTGCCCTTCTTATCCTGGAAGACACCACGGTCGTTGGCGAGGATTCCCACGGGGATGCCGTTGATGCGGGCGTCGACGCAGATCACCTCCTGGGCGCGTTCGGGCTGGAACTCGTTCCACTCGCCGTCGTCCACGATGGTTTCCAGTAACGCGCGCATGTCGTAGCCACCGCGATGGTCCTCGGGGATGATGTCGTAGGCTTCCTCGGGTGGCCGTTTGGGCGGCCGCGGTTCGGAGAGAGTGATGGGGAGCCCCTCGGTAGGCGGCAGGTCCGCGATGTAGTCGCGGATCATGCGGACGCAATCCTCGTCGTTCTCGGGTTCGTAGTGAGCCACGCCCGAGATCTTCGTGTGTGTGTCGGCGCCGCCCAGCGTCTCGCCGTCAACCGATTGACCGGTCGCGCCTTTCACCAGGTTCGGGCCGCCCAGGCCCATGAAGCTGGTACCCTTCACCATGAAGATCACGTCGGAGAGGGCGGGCAAGTAGGCGCCGCCGGCGATGCAGTTCCCCATGACGGCGGCGATCTGCGGCACGCGCAGATAGCGACGCATGAGGGAGTTGTAGTAGAAGAGCCGGGACGCACCGTACTGGCCGGGGAAGACGCCTCCCTGGTAAGGCAGGTTGATGCCGGACGAGTCGACGAGGTAGACGATGGGGATGCGGCAGCGCATGGCGATCTCTTGCGCTCTGAGCATCTTGGGGATGGTCTCGGGCCACCAAGATCCGGCCTTCACCGTGGCGTCGTTGGCCACGACGACAACTTCGCGACCGCTGACGCGACCGTATCCCGTCACGACTCCGGCGCCTGGTGCGGTACCGTCATAACGGTCGTACGCGACGAGAAGTCCCACCTCTTGGAAGTAGGAGTCCTTGTCCAAGAGCAAGTCGAGCCGTTCACGGGCTGTCAGCTTGCCCTCGCCGTGTTGCTTGTCGACGTACTTCGGGCCACCGCCCATGCGCAGCTCGGCTTCGAGTAGTTGCAGCTGCTGGACGAGTTCCCGCATGCGTGGTTTGGTTTTGGGTTTCACGTCTTAAGCTTCTCTCATCGTACTCGGACTCGTGATCGTTATCGCTATCCTTAATCGCACTCGCACTCCAGCCTGTTCACGAGCACGATTACGGGTACGATTACGAGTCGAGTAGGGGCAGACATCACTCGTTATCGGATCTGTTCTGTGCGAACCAGTCCTCGATGTAGGCGACGGCTTCGGTAGTCGGAGTACCCGGGCCGAACAGCCGCCCAACTCCCATCTCGAGCAGCTGCTCCATATCCTCAGACGGAATGATCCCTCCGCCGGTGACGAGAACCCGGTCCGCACCTTCTTCGCGAAGCAAGCTGAGGACCCTGGGGAACAGAGTCATGTGCGCACCCGACAAGATCGAGAGCGCAACGACGTCGACGTCTTCCTGGATCGCCGCCTGGACGATCTGCTCGGGTGTCTGGTGGAGGCCGGTGTAGATCACCTCCATGCCGGCATCTCGAAGCGCCGCAGCGATGACTTTGGCGCCGCGGTCGTGTCCGTCAAGGCCTGGCTTGCCCACCAGCACGCGTATCTTACGTTCTGCCATAGCGTTACAGATTAGGTTCAGATTGTGGTTCGCGGGGGGATAATACCTGCCCTCTGGGGTAGCGGCAACCTAAGCCACCCCTTCCCTTAGACGGGCTGCCGCTTCTTCCGGCGTGGTGATAAGGATATGAACCCCCACACCCAGCTCGAACCCTGCGGCGAGAGTCCGGCGCGGGATGATCTGGACATACCAGGGAAGCGCACTCTCGGCACCGAGCAACGGCGGAAAGTGCAAGACGTAGTTGTAGTCGGGCCCGTTGAGCGAGGTTTCCAAGGCCGACAATGCCTGGCGGAGCGCCAAGCCAAACTCGGCCAACGTGTCGTCGTCCACACGGTCGAAGCGGGGCGGAACGAACCGGGGAGCGACCCAGACCTCGTAGTCGTGCATCGGCGCGAAGGGAGTGAAGGCGGCGAACCGTTTCGTCGAGACGACCAGTCGGTCTCCCTTGTCCACTTCGTCCTGGACGATATCGAAGAGCAGCGCGTGGCCGCCGGCACCGCGATGCTCCAGTGACCGTTCAAGCACCTGCTTCACATGGGTCGGCACGAAGCTCAGCGCAGCCATGTGGGTATGGGGGTGCATGATCGACGCGTTGGCCAATCTGCCCTGGTTCCGAAAGATCACGACGTGCCGGGTCTTATCATACTCGGCTGCCGCCGCAAATCGCTCGCGATACGCTTTCATCGCGCTCAGAGCATCTTCATCGCTGTACTGCACATACGTGATGTCGTGACGAGGGTGCTCGATGATGACTTCGTGCCGCCCGAGAGCGGGCTCGGCGTAGCGGTACGGACCCAGATCCTCGACGCTGCCGCCGGGCACCTGTTCGACAAGCGCCGGATACTTATTCGCCACCACCCGCACCTTCCACTCGCCCTCCCCTTCCGGAATCCGAGACACCTCGGTCGGCGACTGCGCCTCGTTTCCGGGACAGAAGGGACAACTGGGATCGTAGTGGGGCAGTTGCTCGGAGTCGCTCGGCTGGCTTGGGAGGTTCGGGCGCACGGCTCTGTTCGGAGCTATGATGACCCTGTCACCGGTGAGAGCGTTGAAACGTATTTCTGGAGTCACGGCTTGGTCTTTCGGTCGAGTTCTGTGACGGGCTGCCTGTGATCAGTGATCAGTGATTAGTAATAAGTAATCCGTTCCTAGAAGAATACAGGCTCTCTGAACCTGCCGTAGATGCGCTCGAGTGCGTGGCGCAGTTCGCCTAGCGTTGCATAGGCGCGAACCGCATCCAGCATCGGTTCCATAAGGTTATCATCGTTCTGAGCCGCAGCTACCAGTCGATCCAGCGCGTGCGCCACCGCTTCAGGGTCCCGGCGTGCGCGCAGGTCCTCGAGGCGCTGGCGTTGTTTACCCTCGATTTCCGGGCCGATGCGCAGCAAGTCGATGGACAGGTCCTCATTGCCGCCGGTGAATTCGTTGACGCCGACGACTACGCGCTGGTGTGACTCGACCTCGTGCTGGAAGCGCTCGGCGGACAGAGCGATCTGGCCCTGGAAGTAGCCTTCTTCGATCCCTTTCACCGCGCCGCCCATCTCGTCTATCTCGGCAAAGATCCGCTCGGCATCCTCCTCCATCTTGTCGGTGAGCCACTCGACATAGTAGGAGCCGGCCAACGGGTCGATCGTATTGGCCACGCCGGTCTCGTAGGCGAGGATCTGCTGCGTGCGAAGCGCAATGCGTACGGCTTTCTCGGTCGGCAGGGCCAGCGTTTCGTCCAGCGCGTTGGTGTGCAGCGACTGAGTGCCGCCGAGAACCGCCGCCAGCCCCTGATAAGCCACGCGGGCGATGTTGTTCTCCGGCTGCTGCGCCATCAACGACACACCCGCCGTCTGCGCATGGGTCCGCAGGCGCCAGCTGTCTGGATTCGTCGCGCCGTAGATATCCTTCATGTGCCGCGCCCAGATGCGGCGCGCGGCCCGGAACTTAGCGATCTCTTCGAAGAAATCGTTGTGCACGTCCCAGAAGAAGGACAGGCGTGGCGCGAATTCATCGACGTCCAACCCGCGCTTGATCCCGGTCTCCACATAAGTGAAACCGTTCTTGAGCGTGAAAGCGAGCTCTTGTACGGCGGTGGAGCCGGCCTCGCGGATGTGGTAGCCACTGATGGAGATCGTATTGAACTTGGGCGCGTGGAGCGATGACCACTCGAAGATGTCGCCGATGATCTTGAGCGCCGGTTCGGGCGGATAGATCCAGGCGTGCTGAGCCTGGTACTCCTTGAGTATGTCGTTCTGGATCGTACCGCGAAATTGCTTGAGGTCTACCCCCTGCTTCTCCGCCGTCACCAGCAGAAAGCAGTAGAGCATCATGGCGGGGCCATTGATGGTCATCGAAACCGAGACGTCTTTCAGCGGGATCCCGTCGAACAACGTCTCCATGTCGGCCAAGCTGGATATCGCAACACCGCAAACGCCGACCTCACCCTCGGAGTGCGAATCGTCGGAGTCGTATCCCATGAGCGTCGGGAAGTCGAAGGCGACAGACAATCCAGTCTGACCGTGGTCGAGGAGGTACTTGTAGCGCTCGTTCGTCTCTTCCGACGTGCCGAACCCGGAGAACTGGCGCATCGTCCACAGCCGGGTCCTGTACATGGTCGTGTAGGGACCGCGCGTGAAGGGGTACTCGCCTGGGAACCCGAGCTTGTCCGCGTACGACGGATCGTACACGTCGGTATCCAACGGCGTGTAAATCGGCGCCAACTCGCGGCCCGAGAGTGAATCAAAGGTCACCTCATCGCGTACTGGAGTCGCGCCGTACTTCCCGATCCAGCTCGCCCGCTCTCGACGAAGCTTTTCTACCTCGCCCTTCAACTGCTCGTTCTCAGCTGTAAGATCGTCCAACGACGGCTTTTTCTTCTTCGGTGTCATATCGTCTACCCTAGCGCAATCCCACTGATCACTAACGACTAATTACTGGTGACTTGATTACTCCTCGGCCCCAGCACCGATGTGCCTCAAAATCTCCCCTGCTACATCGTACGGCGATCGCCGCCCCGTTTCCAGGTCCTCTCTCGCCGCCTCCAGGATCGCTGGACCCTCGCCCTCTTTCCAGACCTTGTTCTTGAGCCCACGGTCGACCACGGCGCGAACTCGCTCGAGCAAGCGCTTGCGGCGCCGCTCTTGCAGCCCACCGGTGGCCTGGAGCCACTCGAAGTGTGCGTCGAGGGTCTCCAGAAGCTCGGGCACACCATCGCCGCTGTGACCCGTGGTGAGGAGGACCGGGATCTCCCAGCCGCTTGGTTCCTCCGCTGCCTGCGCCCTGCCCTCGTCCTTCTTCGCCCCGCGCTTCGCCATCTCGGTCAGGTCGACCCCATGGTGTGCGGGAACTCGGTCGTAGACCTGCCCCTGCCGCAGACGCAGGATCGTCTTCAGTTCGCCGGCGGCCCGGGTCGCCTCGGGGCGGTCGGCTTTGTTGACCACGAAGATGTCGGCGATTTCCATCAAGCCGGCCTTCATCGCCTGGATCGAATCGCCCGACTCGGGCGTGAGCACGACGACGGTGGTGTCGGCCGCCTCGGCGATCTCCAACTCAGACTGGCCCACTCCGACGGTCTCGACCACGACACGCTCGAAACCGAAAGCGTCCATCAGATCGGCCACCTCGCGGGTCGTCGTTGCCAGACCACCCATCGACCCGCGGCTAGCCATGGAGCGAATGAAGACGCCGTCGTCCCCAGCCGCGCCGGTCATGCGGATGCGGTCACCCAGTAGCGCACCGCCGGTGAACGGAGAGGTAGGGTCGACCGCGACAACGCCGACCCGCTCGCCCCTCTCGGCGCGCACTAACCGCGCCAACGCATGGATGAGCGTAGATTTGCCGGCTCCCGGCGGTCCCGTTATCCCGATGCGTTGCGCCGGGCCCACGCGGTCGTGCAGCGAGCTGAGCAGCTGTTCGAACCCGGGGCGGGCATTCTCCACCCACGAAATCGCCCGAGCCAGAGCCCGGGCTTCGCCCGCTTCGAAAGCCGCCAGCAGGTTGTGCTGGCTGGACTTAGTATTCTCTGTCGTCACAACACTGAAAGTTGTCCGAGCGTTTCGCGCGGGTCAAGTCACCTAGTATTCCGGCTCGATGCGCCGGATCGAGGGAATTCGATCGAAGTCGCGGTCGTAACTGCAGATGGCCTCGAGGCCGTGTATCTCGGCGACGGCGGCGTGAACGGCATCCCGCGCCACGAGCCCCTCGTGCTCGTCTAGGATTGTGCGCGCCCTGTCGAGAACGTCGGAGGAGACAGGGAGAACGAGAGGGAATATCTGCCGGGTCAGGTCGAAGACCGCGCGCCCTTCCTCTGCCTGACCGAGGCTGCTGTAGCGATGCAGGATCTCACCTAGCACCTGGGCGTCGGTGACTGCTTCCACTTCGCCCTCGGCGACACGTTCGAGGAATTGCAGACTGAGACCCTTGTGCGGGTGCTCCAAGCCGGCCGCGCACATGATGATGTTGGAATCGACCAGGATCATGGCAGCATCTCCCCTGGGCTGGGTACGGCCTGGTCTCTCATCACCTGCACGTCATCGACGGGCAGGGTCATGGCCCCGAGTTGACGAACCGCCTCGAGGCGGCGCTCGCTGGAAACCAGTCCGTACTGTCGTTCGCAGGCCTCGCGTACGAGGTCGCCGAGGCTGGTGGCCTTATGTTCGGCGAGCCTGGAGAGCTGGTGATGCATGTGAGGGGAGAAGAGAATCGTGGTCTTCTTGGAAAGCTCCATATCCACCTCCATATATGGAGCAATATATGGAACAGGTGGTCGCCGTCAACCGGCCTGGCAGACCGACGACCCACCCGCTCTGTCTATCCAGGCGGCCGCGCGCTAAGATAATCCCGATATGACACACACCGTCGCCGCTCTCACCGCTCTCCAGGGGCTAACAGACGCGCTCCAAAGCAACCCGCTCGTCGCCGTAGCCCTCCTCTTCGGCGCCGGAGTGCTCACCAGCCTGACCCCGTGCATCTACCCGATGATCCCCATCACGGTCGGGGTCATCAGCGGGACCGCCGGCAAGCGTCCGACCCGGCGGCGAACGGTGGTGCTGACGCTGACCTATGTCACCGGGCTGGCCGTGTTCTACGCCCTCCTGGGCCTGTTGGCGGGGCTGACCGGCCAGCTCTTCGGAACCATCAGCGCCAGCCCCTGGGCGCGGCTCGCCATCGGCAACCTGCTACTGGTGTTCGGCCTGGCTATGCTGGACGTGATCCCCGTGCGAATGCCAACGCGCATTACGGGCTGGGCCTCGCAGATGGAGGGCGGCTCGATTCCAGCGGTGTTCCTTCTCGGCGCCACCTCCGGAATCGTTGCCGCACCTTGTGGTGCTCCGGCGTTCGCCGCCGTCCTGACCTGGGTCGCCGGAACGGGGAGTGCCGTTCTCGGGTTCATTTACTTGTTCGTGTTCTCGCTCGGCATGACCGCCTTGCTGGTGGTCGTGGGCCTTTCATCCGGTGCCCTGGCGGCGCTACCGCGGTCCGGCAACTGGATGGTCTGGGTCAAGCGTGTCGCCGGCGTGATCATGATTCTGATGGCCGAGTACTATTTTGTTCAGGCAGGAATGGTGATGTGATGACTCGATACTTCTCCGGCGTGATCTTCGCCGCTTCCCTGCTCTCTCTACAGGTCGAGCCTTTGCTGGCACAGGATCAAATCGGCATCGCTGTGGGCGAGGTGCCGGAAGCCGTCGAAATCGAAGACCTGGAAGGCAACGCCGTCCAGTTGGCAGATTACATCGGCAAAGGCAAGCCCGTCCTGCTGGAGTTTTGGGCGACGTGGTGCTCGCTATGCGACGAGTTGGAGCCGAAGATGGTGGCGGCGTCAAAGAAGTTCGGCGACGAGATCCAGATCCTGGTCATCGCCGTAGCGGTCAATCAGAGCGTGCGGCGGGTGAAACGCCACGTGGAAGGCCACGAGATGCCCGGCCCGGTGCTGTGGGACGGTGGGGGGCGTGCGGTCCGCGCCTTTATGACGCCGTCGACATCGTACATCGTGGTGCTGGACGGATCGGGCCAGGTCGCCTACACCGGGATTGGAGCAAACCAGGATATCGACGCCGCGATACTGAAAGCGCTGGGGCGAGGCGGCGAGACTCTGTAGTCGGTGGGCGGTGAGGCCGTGGTCGATGCGACGGATCTCAGTCGCACCGACCACGTTTAGCTCTTGCTGGCAGCACTTCGATTTGAAGATCTCTAATCTTCTGCCGGCGCCAGTTTGTCGACTACCTCGGCAAGTTCTGTGTAGGCCGTGGGATCGACTTCCCGAAACGGCCTCGCCACAAAAGCGATCTTACCGTCCGGGCCCACCACGAAGAGGTTGCGATTGGTCATGCCGGGCCGACTGGCCAACGCTCCATATGCCTTCCCGACTTCGGCGCCCGGGTCGCTCGCCATAAGAAACTGGAACTGGTCATCGCGCGCCCAAGACGCGAGTTCTCGAACGGGGTCGCTGCTGATCGCGATGAGGACGACATCCTGGCCGTCGTTGAACAGTTGTGCGTACTGATCACGGTACGCATGCATTTGGACCGTTCAACCCTTGGTCCGGGCCCGGAAAAAGAAGGCGAGGACCACCGTCTTGCCTTTGAAATCGCTGAGCTGGATCGGCTCAGCGAGCACGCCGTAGCGTGTGCCGCCCTCGAGTGAGAACTCGGGCGCGACAGTGCCAACCTCGAGAGGTTGGGCCGCTTCATCCTGTGCCTGAGCGGGGGCTGCTGCCATTGCCACCGCAGTCAGCGCAGTCAGTGTGAGTTTTCGCATACGCCTCCTCGCGCGGCTGGGACCCATGGTACAGAACGTCGTATTATACGATCTGGGTTCCTGCTTGCGTAAGACCCATTCTGCCGAACGGAGACTGGCATGCCATACATCGTTGCAGAGCGTCGAGCCCTGTATGACGAGCACCTTTCCGCCCTAGCCCACGCTATCGACGAGAATACGCCCGGCGGAGACATCAACTACATCGTCACATCCATTCTAGCCGAATGGATCGAAAAGCGTGGACTCAGCTATGCCGCGCTGGCCGAAGCAACCGGGGTGGTGGAGACGGCCAAGCTGGAACTGTATCGCCGCATTGCCGCGCCTTATGAAGACGGCAAGATCGCCGAAAACGGAGACGCGTATCGCCACCTCGGCGGCGCAGACTAGCCACCGCCAAAGCGTATCATCGTCATTGCCGGGAATAGATCGATCAGGGCGTGAACAATGATGGCTGCGACCAGATTGCCTTTGGCTCGAACGTAGACGACGCCCAGAACGACTCCTCCCAGTATGCCGTTGAACATGGCCGCTTTGAACGCCGCCCCGAGATCGCCGTTCGTGGGCCACGATGGGTTGAGATAGGCGTAGGGCAAATGGTAGAGTCCGAAGAGAGCGGACACGACCACCACGGCCGCAACGTTTGAGTTGAATAGAGCGGCCAGCCTGGTCTGCAACACGCCGCGGAAAAAGAACTCTTCAGTGAAGCCTACGGTGGCGAGTAAGAACGCGAAGGCGATGGGCGCGAGGACCAGGAATCTCCCGGAGGTGATCGTCTCGCGGAAAGCCTCCTGGTTGCTCGACAGAAGAAGCTGCATCGCCAGAGAAAGTCCCAGACCCAAGGGTATCGCCCAAACCAACCCGGTCGTCAGGTTTCCTCTCCGCAAACCCACTGTGCCGAGACTGGAACGCAGAGACCCGTCCGTCGAAGTAAGTCGTTGGTATACGAAGATTAGAGAGAACGGCACAACGACTAACGTCAGCCAGTGCAACAATTCGCCTTCGGGATGTACGAACATGTACGCCATGTAAGTGGCGTAGTAGGCTAGCGCGAACCCAGCCTCTCTTCTCAGCCCGCCAGTCTGGGCAGCAGGATCCAGCTGGCCAGCCCCAGAAGGAAGAAGAAACCGAAGATGTCCGTCAGCGCGGTGAAGAAGACCGACGAGGCCACCGCCGGGTCGACGCCGAGTCTCTCGAGCAATACCGGGATGAAAGCGCCGGAGAATCCTGCGATGATCAGGTTGCCCCACATGGCCAGCATCACGACCAGGCCCAATAGCACGTCGCCTTCGGGCAGCAGGTAGCCGATGACTGCTGCCAGAAGCCCGATGACCAGGCCGTTGATCAAACCCACGGCCGCTTCCTTGCCGACGACCTTCCAGGCACCGGACCGCTCTGGAGACAGCGCCAATCGTCGGACCGTAACCGCTAGAGCCTGTGTCCCTGCGTTGCCGCCCAGCGCAGCGATGACCGGCATGATCGCGGCCAGGATCACGATCTGCTCGACGGTGCCACGGTAGATGTAGATGATCGCTGCGGCGATGGACGTCGTGAAGAGCGCCACAGCCAACCAGGGAAGTCGATTGCGGATAGCCTCGAGAACACCGCCTCGCAGGTGCTCTTCCGCCGACGACCCGACCAAGCGCAGAATGTCTTCGGTCGTCTCGGCCTCGACAATGTCCATCACATCGTCGAAGGTCACCCGGCCGACCAAGCGCTCCAAAGGATCCACGACCGGTACCGAAACCAGGTTGTATCGAGAAAGGACGCGCGCCACTTCCTCCTGGTCCATGGTCGCGGGCACATCGGCAACGGGCGGCTCGGTAATGTCCCGTATCGGCTTCGACGGGTTGCTGACGATCAGATCCTGGAACGAGACCGTGCCACGAAGCCGACCGAGCTCATCCACCACGAAGACCGTGTAGAAGTCCGCGCCTTCTTCGGCCACCTGCTTGCGAATCTCCTCTATCGCCTCGCCTACCGACGCGCTCTCCAGCACCGAGACGAACTCGGTGGTCATGATGCCGCCGGCCGACTCCTCGTCGTAGGCCAGAAGCTCGCGCAGTTCGCCTGCCTCGGTTGCGGGAAGCTGGTCGAGGACCTCGCGTTGTTTCTCGGGTGGGAGTTCACCGATGATGTCCGCGGCGTCGTCGTCGGACAGTTCCTGGACCAACTCGGCAATCCGTTCCGGATCGGCCAGGAGCAGTTCCTCCGGGTGTTCCTCCTCCTCCATCTCGGCGAGCGCCTCGGCGGCCACTTCGTCGGGAAGGACCGCGAGAACGGGTGCGCGTTCCTCTTCGTCGAGGGCCTCGATCAGATCGGCGAGGTCGCTGGGATGAAACCCTTCGAGGTAGTCGCGTAGCCGTTCATCCTCGCCCTCTTGAACAAGCTGGCGGACCCGCTCGACGTTCGTCTTATGGGTCAGCTCATCGCTCACCTTGGCGCTCTTCTGGTGGCTGCCGGGCATTAAGATTCGCTCCCCGGAGGGATGAGATCGGGGGTCACGGCGCCGCCGGATATCACCAGCTTGAATCCGTCCTCGACGCTCATCTTCAAAGGCCGGATCTGCGCATCGGGCAAGAAGACCAGGTACCCGGACGTGGGGTTGGGAGTGGTCGGTATGAACACCGCCTTGGCCCTGTCCTGGGTGAGTTCGTCGATCTCCTTCGACGCCTCGCCGGTCAAGAAACCGATGGCCCAGATGCCCGGCCTCGGATACTCCACCAGCACGCAAGCCTTGAAGAACTTCGCCTGGTCTCCGACAATCTGCTCGGTGATCTGTTGCGCCGCGCTGTAAATGCTCCTCGTTACCGGGAACTTCATGAGCCAATCCCGGAACATGTTGTACAGGCGCCGACCGACGGCCTGCTGGGCGGCCCAACCTGCGCCGACGACGAGCAGGAGCAGCACGACGAACCCGAGCCCCGGAATGCGTATGCCGATGGCGGTGAAGACCTGGCCGAGGATCGCGTCTAGCTTCGTGAAGATCCAGCCGAGGACGAACACGGTCACGCCCACGGGGGCTATGACCACAATCCCAGTGAAGAAATAGCGCCTTACGCGCGCCCAGATGTGTTTATCGTAGCTCATCTGACAATCACCCGGCCAAAGTCTATCCAGAAAAGCCAAGCCCGTCTACCTCCGGCCTGACACTCGTACTCGTAGCCTTCCTCCTACTCAAACTTGATCTCGGCCTGGCACCGCAGCTGCGAGTCGATAACGATCAATAGTACGATTACGAGCACGAATAGGAACTAGAGGATTTGCTTCAGAATGGTCTCTTGCCGGATGAACATGTCGCTTTCGACGCGTTCGGGGCCCTCGGGGTGGTCGTAGCCGGCGACGTGGAGCATGCCGTGGATGACTAGCCGGAGAAGCTCTTCTCGCAGCTCGATTCCGTGCTCCTGGGAGGACTGAGCGGCGATCTCGGGGCAGATATAGACGTCAGCCAATGGCGCCTTGGGGTTCTCCAGGTTGAAGGAGATGACGTCGGTGGGGCCACTGACTCCCAGGTGGGTTTCGTTGAGGGTCGAAATCGTCGCCGCATTGACAAAGGTGATGCTGATCTCGCCGTGGTCGATCCCTTCCGTCTCGGCGACAGCGATGACTGCCTGGCCGACGTCGGCCGGCGTGAGGGCATCTCCGGCCTCGGCGATGTTGACATGGACAACCAGTTCGTCGCTCACGGCATTTCGGGCGCCTCTGTCCCTGCCTGCTTCGACGCCTTGTTGTTGTTCTGCAGCGGGTAATCGAGCCGGCTGTGATACATGCCAGAGAGCACTTTCACGAACTGTTCTTTGACCTTCGTGATCTCTCTGAGCGTGAGCGGAGCATCGTCGAGTTGGTTTTCAGACATCTTGAAGTCGACGATGCGATCGACCAGCGCTTTGATGCTTTCGGTCGTGGGATCCTGCAACACGCGCGCGGCGGACTCGACCGAATCGGCCAACAAAACGATGGCGGTCTCCTTGCTCTGCGGTTTTGGACCCGGGTAGCGGTAATCGACGGGGTCGAATTCGCCATCGGGTTCGAGTTCTTTCGCCTTGTCGAGAAAGAAGCCGATTTGTTGCGTGCCATGGTGCTCGGGGATGAATGCCTTCACAACATCGGGCAGCCGACCTTCATCAGCCAGATCCAATCCTTCCTTGACGTGCTCCCGGACGATGCTGGCGCTGGTCATCGGTTTCAGCTTGTCGTGGGGATTACGTCCACGCGGCTGGTTCTCGACGAAGAACTGAGGTTTCTTGACCTTACCAATGTCGTGATAATAGACGCCAACGCGGACCAGCAAG
>Ga0209536_100009898_pt1 | contig 14108 bp, 9 predicted proteins | sample DeeMarSeWOR28_12_FD_187461 | JGI IMG/M metagenome (GOLD analysis project Ga0209536, IMG submission 187461) | Marine sediment microbial communities from White Oak River estuary, North Carolina - WOR-2-8_12 (SPAdes) (version 2) | ecosystem: Environmental > Aquatic > Marine > Intertidal zone >...
GGGCTTTCGTGCTCGTTCAACTCGACGGTGTTCGACTACACGCTCGACGCTGTGCCCGACATGTTTGAGTGGGCGCAGCGGCACATCGACATCGTGCACGTGATGGTGTTCATCTGCTACCGCGCTGCGGTGCTCGAGGGTGACTTCGACTACTACGCCGGCGGCGAGCGGCTGGACATGTCGCCGCTGGCCTACGCGGCCGCGCTGCCGGAGTACCGCTGCGACATCAAGGCGCCCGAGGTCGTGGCCAAGATCCGCGAGCGCTATCCCGACTTTGCACCCTGCGCCTACCTCAACGGGACCGAGAGCCCGGAGTCGTTCAAGTGGCTCCTCACGATCCGCATGGGCACGAAGCAGAAGATCTATGGCTACCACGGTCCCAGGATGGCGGAGCTCACGCAGGCCGCGCACCACCTGCGGCACGGTCGCTACCTGGCGTACGTGCACCCGAAGGTGCTCAGGCGCGGCAAGTCGATGCTCATGCTGGCGCCGTTCGACTCGGGACTGCGCAAAGCCGCGGCACGAGCGTTGGTGGATCCACGCGTCTGGTTCCGCCGCATGCACACGCAGTCGATCATGGTCATCCAGCCGATCGACATCCTGGATGACGGGCGCCAGAGCATGTGTGACGGCTGCCCGGACATGACGGTGTACAAGGGTAAGCTGGCGTGGTCGTGCAGGCTCGAGGAATGCCTGCACTTCGGCGAGTTCGTGCGCACGGTTCCCAAGGGGCATCGGCGCGCGGAGTCGGAGGTTCCGGAGTTGGTCGAGCTGGAGCCGGCGCCGGCCGCGAAGCGCGAACACGCGTCGGCTCCGGGTTAGGCCGGAATTCACGGTTTCTTCACGGCTCTCCGACTACAGTCCTGCCGTGAAGCACGAGCCGAAGTGTGCCGTGTCGCCGCAGCGCCCCGGGCCCGATGAGCTCGAGGCCATCGACAAGCTGCGGCTCAAGGACTTTGATCCCGAAGAGGGATACGAGTGGCCGGCTGCCCCGGAGGACGGGGATAAGGACGATGCGGGGGGTGGTGGAAAGGACTCCTAGGTAGCCTCGAGCGCCCGGCAAGCCAGCCGGGCGCTCACTTTATCTGCTGCAGTGGCACCGACCTGCTCGAAGCCGAGCCGCGCTCTGGAGGAGGGAATCATGCTGCTCAACGTCAAGGCAATGGCCATCGTCTTCGCAATCATCGCCGGCGGGATGTTCCTGCTCGTCGGACTCGCCAACCTGATCTGGCCCTCGTATGGCGGCGCGCTGCTGGAGCTGGGTGCGTCGATCTACCCCGGCTACAGGGGCCCCGGCGGGATCGGCTCGGTCATAACCGTGACGCTGTACGCCCTGGTGGACGGGGCCATCGGAGGCGCGGTCATCGCGTGGCTGTACAACTACTTCGGTGCTCCCAAGGCCGAGCGGTTCCAGGCGTAGCGTTGCGGAGGACTGTCTGTGCCGCCCTGGCGCTGCTGGCGGCAGGCGTGGCGGGGTGCGAACCGGGAGCGTCGCGCGCCAGACTGTACGTCACCTCGGGGTTCACCGACGAGCTGCTGGAGCTCGATGCCAAGCGCGGTGAGGTGCTGGCGCGCGTGACGGTCGATCCCCGCAGGGGGGAGACCGATGAGCCTCACGGCATCGCGCTGGCTCCCGGGGGGAGCCACCTCTACCTGACCGTGTCCCACGGCGAGCCCACGCTGTGGAAGTACGAGCTTCCGGGCCCGCGCTTGGTGGGACGCGCTCGCCTGGGCACGGCCGGAGCGGGTCGCATCGGCATCACGCCCGACGGATCGCGCGCCTTCGTGCCCGACTACTACCGCGCCGGTGCGGGCGTGACGAGCGAGGTGGCGGTCGTGCGGTTGAGCGACCTGGAAGTCACGGACCGCATCCCGATCTGTGCCGCCCCACATGACGCCGCGGTGAGCCCCTCGGGCGAGCTCGTGGCCGTCACCTGCAGCCTCAGCGACGAGGTGGTGCTGCTCGATGCCGTCACGCTGGAGGAGGCGGGCCGCTTCTTCGTCGGCTCCGACCCGGGCTCCCCGGGGTCCCCCCGCTACCGCCCCCTGAACCTGGCCTGGTCGCCGTGCGGCGCGGCGATCTACGTGACCCTGCACGCCGTGGGCGAGGTGCGGTCGTTCGGCAGCGACGGCGAGCCGGCGGGCGCCGCCACCGTGGGGGCCGGGCCGGCGCAGCTGGCCGTCACGGAAGACGGGCTCACCCTGGTCGTGGCGAACCGCCGCGACGGGAGCGCTTCGCTGCTCGACGCCGTAAACGTCGAGGAGCTCACACGGGTCCCGCTGGGCGCGGAGCACCCGCACGGTGTGGCGCTCTCGACGGATCAGTCGGTCGCATTCATCACGTACGAAGGCGCTACCGATACTCCGGGCGGTGTCGTCGCGCTGGACCTCGAGCGGGCCGAGGTGCTGTGGCGGGCCGAGGCGGGGGCCTACACGCTGGGAATCGTGTACGCCGGGCCGCAGGTACCGGTCACACCCTGACCGTACGGGAACCCGACTAATCTCCTAGTGTTACATTCTCAGGACTCCTCATCCCTCCCCGGGGGAAGCCCGTGATTCGTCTATCCCGCAAGTGGCTCATGGCCGCGCCGGTCACGGCAGCACTGGCCGCCTACGCCTGTAGCGACGCCGCAGCCCCCCAGAGCGAAGCACTCGTTCAGTTCTCGCCGCAAGCAGTCGAGCTCGAGACCGGCCGCGACACCGCCGTCGTGATCCGCAACGTGGGTGACGCGGCGATCGGTCCGGTGGCGCTCGTGGCGGGCGGCGTGGAGGACGAGGGGGGCTCGCTGATTCCGGGTCCGCGGCTGGTCACAACCCCGACGGAGATCGCAACACTGAATCCCGGTGACGAGCGCACCGTGTGGCTGACGCTCGATACCGCCGGGGCGCTGCAGGACGGGCGCTACCGGGTCGAGCTGGCAGCGCGCGCGGCGGAGCGGGTGCTGTCGACGCTCGATTTGGGCTTCCTGGTCAGCGCGCCGCCGCCTCCGGCGCCGGTGGTGACGCTTGCGATCACCGGGCCCACGTCGGTGCGGCAGGGCGATGTGGTCCAGTACAGCGCGGAGGCCCGCGACGGCGACGGCCAGCCCGTTCCCGGTACGCCGCAGTGGACCCTGCTTCCGGCCGGCAGCGGGATCGTCGCGGCGGGGGGCCGCGTGGTCACCTACGAGCCGGGACCGCGCAGCGTGGTAGCCACGCTGGGTGGCGTGTCCGACACGCTGGACATCTCGGTCCCGGGGCGCGGCCTCGCGGGCAGCTTCAGCTCGGTGGGCCAGGGGCTCGAGCGCGATCGCTTCAGCTCCGACCTTTGGCTCTATGGCAGCCACGCCTACACCGGCACGTGGGGAGGCCGCACGGTGCTGGGCACGACCAGGTTCGGCAACGCGCTCTTCGCGTGGGACGTCACGGCGCCGGCGAGCCCGGTGCTCACCGACTCGGTGATCGTCGACGCCCGCGTGGTGAACGACGTGAAAGTCAGAGCGGACGGCCAGCTGGCGGTGATTACCCACGAAGCTTCCACCGACGGACTCAACGGTATCACCCTGCTGGACCTGAGCGATCCGTCACAGGTGCTTTCGCGCAGCAGGAACAACATTCTGGAACCGCGAGAATCGTATGAGCTGACCGGTCAGGTGCCGAACGTAGTATTCCCGAGCGGAATGATCGTGGAGCAGTACGATCACGAAGGCTTCGCCGAACCGACCAGCCAGGTGCGCCTCTACTACGGTGCTGCGGACACCGTCGTGGGACTCGCCGTCGCGACAATCGAAGATCTGATTGCGGCGTGTCATGACTGAGCCGGTCGACCGAGCCGGCCGCAACGACCCGAAGCAGGCATTCATTGTCTCCCATACGCATTGGGATCGGGAGTGGTACCATACCTACGATAGGTTCCGCGTCAGCCTCGTGCGGGTGGTGGAGCAGGTGCTAAACGTTCTGGAAAACGATGAGGCCTTCGAACACTTCCTGCTGGACGGCCAAGCCGTCATCCTCGAGGACTATCTGGAAGTCCGCCCCGCGAACAGGGACCGCATCGTGCGATTGGTCGAGGACGGCAAGCTGTCTATTGGGCCCTGGTACGTCCTCCCGGATGAGTTCCTGGTGAGCGCTGAAGCCACAGTCCGAAACATCCGGATCGGTCACCGCGCGTGTATGGAACTCGGCAGGGTCCAGAAGGTGGGATACATGCCGGATTCGTTTGGGCACATCGCACAAATGCCTCAGATACTGCGGCAAGCCGGCATCGATTCCTTCGTCTACACGCGCGGGAACGGCGAAGAGATTCATGATCTAGGAGCGGAGTTCTTATGGGAAGCGCCCGACGGCAGTGTGGTCCTCGCGATCAATCAGTGTGGTGGATACTGCAACGCCGGCGGTCTGGGGTTTGCCGAGGAATGGGAGGCACATACACAGCGATCCGTGGACCTGAAGCTGGCGGTAACTCGGATTGGTGAGCTCTTCGCCCAGATGAGAAAGCTGTCTCACGGTGATGTCTACTTGATCAACAACGGGTGTGATCATTTTCCACCGCAGCAGAAGTTGGGGCAGATTCTGGCTTCGCTGCGACAGGAGTTTACCGCGACGGAGTTCCTCCACAGCGATCTCCCGTCCTACCTGGATGCCGTGAGAACGGCCGGGTTCGTCGAGCAGCGCTATAGGGGTGAGCTGGCAAAGGGCCGGCTTCATCACATACTCTCCGGTGTGTGGTCGGCCAGAATGTATCTGAAGCAACACAACGACAGGGCACAGAGATTACTGTCGTACTACGCCGAGCCATTGGCAGCTTACAGCCATTTCATGAGGGGGGAATCGTACCCGGCGGGATTGATCGATGCCAGCTGGAAGCTGCTGCTCAAGAACCACCCCCACGACTCCATTTGCGGTTGCAGCACCGATAGAGTCCACCGAGCCATGGGTCCGCGGTTCGACAGCGTGTGTGAGACAGCAGAGCAGCTCATCAGGGAAAGACTAGTACAGCTGACACCAACCTTTGCAACGGATCATGCGGGAGATGCAAGTACAGTTATCTGCGTCGCGAATCCGTTGCCGGTCGCCAGGACCGCGGTTGTTGAACGGCTCGTGGTGCTACAGTCGTTTGGAATCGACGTGGATCGCCTGGAACTGCTCGACCAAGATGGGAACTCCGTTCCCTTCGCAATCATCGATACCGGCTACGTGCAGCGATTCTGGGGCGTGGACTACCGCACGGAATTGTCCGGCGAGACACAAGTGGATCTCTTCCAGGTCTACCGTGATGAGTTTGCCAATCGCATCGGAGGAGACCCGGGGGCCGAGGGTACGAGGGATTGCTTCATCATCCTTCACTTCATGGCCCGAGGACTGCCCGGCCTGGGACACCGTCAGTTCTATCTGTGTGAGTCGCCGGGTAAGGCCTCGCTCAGGCCACTACGTGAAGTGAATACGGTGCGTGTGGGGCAGCAGAGCATCGAAAACGAGTTCTATCAGGTGCAAGTGCATCCGGATGGGACGTTCGATCTCGTTGACAAGCAAGGCGGTCACAGCTACACAGGTCTCAACCGTCTGGAAGACACCGAGGACGTCGGAGACGAGTACGATTACTCACCTGCCACCAACTCACAAACAATCCGTACAACCGGGATCGAAGGCGAATTGCGGACAGTGAGGGACAGTGGGCTGTGGGGGCAGCTCGAGGTGGCGTACGGCCTCCAGCTGCCACGAGCAGTCGACCGTGACCGCACAAGCCGCACTGATGACCTGGTAGACTGCAGAGTCAGAACTCGGATTGGCCTGAAACAGGGGAGCCGGGCAGTGGAAGTGGAAGTCTTCTTCGACAACCTCGTCCACGACCACCGGCTCCGGGCCGAGTTTCCCACGGGGATAAGAACCGAAACGGTCATCTCGGACGGGCACTTCCATGTCAACCACCGACCCGTCGATCAACCGGATGGCCGCGGTTGGCGGCAGCCACCCGCGGGAACGTATCCGCAGCAGGACTTCAGTTTGGTGCAAGACGGCGCGAGAGGATTGGCGATCTTGAACAAGGGTCTGCCAGAGATCCAGCCTATCCGGAACGGCGCTGGAGAAGTGTCGCTTTCCCTAACGTTGCTGCGAGCGGTCGGGTGGCTATCACGGGATGATATCGCTACGAGACGGTGCGAGAACGCCGGGCCAACCCTGGCCACACCCGAGGCTCAGTGCCTGGGAGAGCACCGCTTCGAGTACGCCGTTGTTCCATTCGTCGGAGACTACTTGCGCGCTGACGTCAAGGGCATCAGCCAGATGTACAGGATCCCGAACGTTGCGGTCCAAGGTGTCGAGGATGGGCACGTTCCTGGAGGTCCTGGCCTGCTGAGCAAAGCCAACCCGGCTACGTGCGTCAGCGCAGTGAAACGGCACGATGAGCGTGACACCTTGGAGCTCAGGCTGTACAACCTCGGTGGTGAAACGGTGGTCGAAAGCTTGAATTTCGGCACCGCCATTGTGGGTGGATGGCGCACAGACCTACTGGGGGAGCGGCGGGACGCTCTCGAGCTGGCGGACGAGAGCAGACTGTCAGTCTCACTGGGACCTCATGAGATAGTCACACTGGAGATCGAGTTCAGCTCCCCGTAGTACGCAGCACGGCGGTCGAGAACCGGGTTGTTCCCGGAGACTGAGGCTGATCGGTAGAACGGCCGAAACAAAACGGTCGAGTGGCCCCGTATGGGCTCAGCGGATCACAACAGAGGTAACGGAGGACAGTATGCCAGTTGCTGTGCTGGAGTCGATCGCGCCGCTGGTTGCGTTGTTTGGCCTGGGCACTTTCACACTGATCGGCATGAGGATGTGGCTCAAGGCGAAGTCGGACCGATTGTCGTCGCCAGGCAGGAAGGAGACGGAACAGCTGATTGATGCCGTGGAGAGTCTCCAGGATCAAGTCCAGCTGCTGCGTGAGGAATACGGCGAACTCCACGAGAGAGTCGATTTCGCCGAACGGCTGCTCGCGCGAGCAGGTGTTAACGGCAGCGCGGAACCACCCAGGCACCCGTAGAGGTTCTCTCGGACGGTCACTACTCGGACTTGGACGCGCTGCCGAACGGAACCTGAGGAGGGGTGGGGAAAAGAACCCTGATCGTCGTTCCCTGTCCTGGAGCGCTGTCGACCTTGATCGTACCCTTGTGTCCGCGCACTACTCCCAGAACTGCCGCCAGACCCAGACCACCTTCAGCGAACTTCTGCGAGAACACCGGATCGAACATCTTAGCCTGTTGGGTGGCATCCATGCCGTGGCCGGAGTCGGTTACCTCGACGAACGCATATCGGCCTTCCGGTAGATCATCGTCGATGTAGGCGGAATTCAGGTATTCACGCGTGGCGTCCACTACGCCGGTCGAAATAGTGATAGAACCGGGTCGGTCGCCCAAGGCCTCTGAGGCGTTGGTCACGAGGTTCAGGACTACCTGACGCAACTTCCCCGGATCGGCCAGAATCGGAAGTGACTCCGACGAGAGATCGTAATGCAGCTTGGCCTTGCTGGATACGATGGCTTCGAGGACATGTGCCATGTCTTCTACGAGCCGGTTGAGGAAAAGAGCACATGCCACGAAGCGGACTTCACCGGCGTAGACAAACATCTGGTTTGTTAGATCCGCTGCACGGCGCGCGGCTCTCTCTATGTTCCCCAGCAGTTCGCGACCCTCCGGAGACCGCATTGCCCTCGCCAGCGCAGCATTGTCCAGTATGCTGGACACCAGCTCGTGGAAATCATGGGCGATACCACTGGCGAGAGCGGCGAGGCTCTCCTGCTTCCGGCCTTGCTGGATCTTGGCCTCCAGTCTTCGCCTTTCCTCTTCGGCGTGCAACCGATCCGTTATGTCCAGCGCAACACCGAGGACTGCGGGCTGGTCGATTCCGGATACGCTGAATGGGATCTTGATCGTCTGCAGTACGCGGCGCTTGCCGAGCGCGTCTACGAAGGTCTCTTCCGGAATGAACTTGGGCACACCCTCCGATATGACCTCCTGATCGTCGCTGAGCATGTGCTCGAGTTCTGCTTCATCTTTGTGGTGCTCGGAATGCCGTGTCCCGGTGAGCTGTTCCACCGTCGTTCCGTAGGCTTCTGCCACCGCTTTGTTGGCCAATATGAAACGGCCGTTCCAGTCCTTCACAAAGATCATATGGGGAACGAGGTCGATTATTTGCCGCAGGCGCGACTCACTCTCCTTCAGGGCGTCTTCGACACGGCTCCGCTCGGAAGCGCAGCCCTGGAGTTCAGCAACCTGGTGGCGTAGCATAGCCAACTCTTCTATGAGTTGACTCTTTGTCTTACGCTCGTCCTTCATATTGCGCCCCCAGACAATTCGAAGTCGGGCAGGCCCCTGGAGAAACATCAACCGGACCCGTGAAACACGAACGGCGATCCTGCTGGAATCCAGCACCGGAAATCGCCGGCCAAAGTTTCCTTCGTCGATAGCCCAATGCCCGCAGTTGACTACAGGTAATCTACGCCTTGCTGTGCGCGCCGCCAGAGATCCACTCAAGAGCGAAGATTGACAGGGCTCAGCGCCTGCTTCGACCCGGCATCGAGTTGACTAAACCGGCCGTTTCGGATCCTCGAGGTCTGGTGAGCCGCAGCAACCTCAGCTTCAATTCGGCGTCGCGCCGCATTTCCTCACGCCCGGCATTTCCCAGACTAGTATCCAGCGGAAGTATCTGCAGCAGACGCTCGTACGCCCGGATCACTAACAGTGAATCCCCACGTGTCAGATGAGCTTCCGCGAGCGCATTCTGCGCTCGGGCGGAAAGCGGGTGCGCCTCCGTGTTGAGACGGAAGGCGTTGATGGCGAGGTCTAGTTGTCCGTCGTCACGCAATCGATACCCAATATCGTTCATCACGTCCTCCCGCATCACCACGATGTGAGGGTGTTCCCGCATGGCGTCCTGCAGTCGCTGCTCCGCCTCATCGTATCCCTGGGTTTCCAGCAGTTCGATGAAGCCAGTTTCATCGGGAACTCCAATACCCCGCCGCAGCTCCATCTGCACCAGATCGGCGTCCATCGCGTTGTCAGCCGAGGACCGAGCCGCGAATTCAAGTCCAGCCGGGTCGTTCTTCAGCACACCCTCCAGGAACCGCAGTACGTAGCGACACATAGCCATGTACCCTCGGTGCGCCTGAACCAGGGCGGGCTCCAGACCCTCACTCGAGACCAGTGCCGGGATCAGCATGGACTTGATCTCAGAGAAATCACCATGGACGGTCTCGGCGACATGGCCGACGTAGCGATCTGCGAAATGGAGCGTATCGTGAACGAAGGTTGAGTGACGGGACCGCGCCGCGGCGCTTCCGGCCTGAAGAGAGAGAATCGGGAGCCTGAGATCGGCTATGTTCAGAGAAAGGCTTCCGTTCACATCGTCGAGATCTTCCTGATATGCGTATGACGGATCGAGCCCTACGATGGCGTCGACGTTCGAGTTCCTGGCTGCCATTCTCAACGCCACCAACCCGCCCAGACTATAACCGATGACTCCAAGTCTGCGTCGGTCTACGCCGGGGAAATCCTGTAGCCTGCCCATGGCGAACTCGACGTCGCGCGTCTGTACTTCGACCCTTGCCCCATACCCGCCTCGAGTGGGATGCACCGCCGACCCCTCGAGCTGCGGGACCGCCCCGACGACAAATCCGTGGCTGGCAAGAAAGGCCGCCAGGACTCCGTTATCCGGCAGTGATGCCTGTCCTCCAGATGAATACATCACCAGCGGAAAGGGTCCGGCCATCGGAGGGGGATTGGCATGCGTCGCCAGCGGGAGCATTAGCAGGCTGTCGTACAGCTCGTGCGAGACGGCAGTGAAAAGACCCTCGAAGCGTCGCTCCAGCAGCCGGTTGAGGCTGGCGAAATACTCGTCGGTAACCGTATCGCGCACGTACTCAGCGAGTGTCATCCCCGTCGCTGGCAGTGCGGGCTCGGCCGGATACCAAACGCTGATTCTGACCGGTCGAGCGAACTCCTCCAGTCGATCTGCCGAGGATGCCGGTATCCACACGCGTGAAGGATCGAGCTCGTAGAGAACACGATAGCCGACTGGGAACGGGCCGGCCTGTAGTTCTCCCCACACGGCAGCGGTTTGGGCTTTGAGCGCGTCAGCCCCACCCACCGAGATAACAACGGCGAGTGCCATGACTGAGATGTGGCGGGTCGGCAATCCCGTGTCCGACATGGTTCCTCCCTGCAGGACCTGAAGCAATCGGTTCCAAGGTGGCGCCCGGGCGGTGCAGGCGGTACTCGGCTGGGGCCCGATGGCGCCACACTCGCGTGAACCGGACTGAGCGCTTATCTTTGCGAGACTTCCGGTTGCACGACGAGCCACCCGCTTGCAAAGTAGGCAGGTGTGGTCGTTCCAATGAGGTGACCTGCCCGAACGCCCGGTAATACGACTGTACTCACTCCAGGGTTCCCAGAGCATGGCCCAGCAGCTGACTGCTCAAGGACTCGGCGGGAGTGATGGTCCTGTGCTGGTGCTGCAACAGATGCGCGAAAGGTATGTCAAGAAAGATGTTTCCTGAAACGGTGTTAGTGTGATGACCGAGTCAGAGCAACTCGGTGTACTCGAGGTACTCGGCAACGGTGCCGGGTTCATTCGGCGTCGTGAAGATGGCTATCTGGCCGGCAAGAACGATGTGTACGTCGGCCGGCGGATGATCGACAGATTGGGGCTCCGCAGTGGTGATCTGATAACGGGTGAGGTGGGGAAGCCGAGCAAGCGGGGCAAGAGCCCAAGGTTGGTCCGCGTGGACCTGGTCAACGGGCTCGACCCCAGTGCGATCGCAGAACGGGGGGAGTTCACCAAGCTGAGGGCCGTGCACCCCGATGAACAGCTCGTGCTCGATTGCGGATTGACGCGGAGGGGCAAGCCGGACTACACCAATCGCATTATCGATCTCTTTTGCCCGTTTGGAAAGGGACAGCGGTCGTTGATCGTGGCGCCGGCCAAAGCGGGCAAGACGATGGTGCTCCAGGCGATCGCCGAAGGAATCGTGAGCAACTACGCGCAATGTACTTTGCTGATCCTACTGATAGACGAACGGCCCGAAGAGGTAACTGAGATGGAGGCCTGCGGGTTCGGCGAAGTGATAGCGTCCAGTTTCGACCAACGGGCGGAACGGCACGTCGCGGTTGCAGAGATGACCTTGCAGCGCGCACGCAGGCGAGTGGAGCAGGGCGAGGATGTCGTCATCATTCTGGACTCCATCACGAGGCTGGCACGCGCCCACAACACGGTGGAGTCGGGCAGCGGGCGAACGCTGTCCGGAGGATTGGATGCAACGTCATTGGAGAAGCCGAAACGGTTCCTTGGAAGTGCTCGTAAGATCGACTCCGCTCAAGGAGGGGGATCGCTGACCATTGTGGGAACCGCCCTGGTGGATACGGGCTCGCGAATGGATCAGGTGATATTCGAGGAGTTCAAGGGGACCGGTAATAGCGAGCTGGTGCTCAGCCGCGAGCTGGCCGAGCGTAGGATCTTCCCAGCAATCGACTTGGACCAGAGCGCAACTCGGCGAGAGGAACTGCTGCTGTCGGAGGCCACACTCGCCACGTCCAATGCACTGCGACGTCAACTGGGTGGGATGAGCGCCATGGACCAGATGAATGCCGTCCTGACGTACATGAAAGACACCGAATCGAACGCTGAACTTGTGGGCCTGCAATAGGCCGCCACACGGTCAAATCGTGTATGTCACGGCCTGCTAACGAGATGGAATGGTTGTCCACATTCACGCCGCCGACTGCCGGGATCGGGATGCCAGTCACACACCTCGATTCCCCCACCCACGACTTTGACCAACTGTTGCGGACACTACACGGTGCCGAATCCCTTCCACAGTGGCCGGTACCAAGGGGAAGCCGATTACCCGGCCGGTGTTACGCGTGTAAGTATCAGCAACAGATGATCTTACGCTATTAGCTCCAGTCCCTGGTGGGCGACATTCGGTCCGCCTCACCCGCACCACCCGCCCTTCCTGTGGGGTCGATCCGCCAAAATCACTGATCGCAACGGATTAGCTGCACCGGGAGGGGGCATGCCTCTTGCTTATCCACAGACGAGATGTGGATAAACCCTGACGCAGCAAGCTTCTAGGCGTATCTTGGACTACTAGGCCAGTCATGTCAGGCCTGGATTGGCGACTGAATGTCCGAACGTACAGGCAGCGACGGCGACCAGCCGATGACGCAATCCAACGCCGGGGATCCTCCGGTGGTTGGGCCAGGTACGCCCCGGCCATCCGGCCAAGGTCCTGAAGAGCAGGGAGGCGTGGCACGCGTGCCTGAGTCCTCCCGTGGAGATCTGTCGGATGCGCTTGACCGGGTGTCTCGGCACGAACTTGAGAGGCAGGTCGAACGACTGTCTGCCGAGTTGACGAAGTTGCGGCGCACCTTGGCCCCGCTGGCCCGGTTCAGGACCCTCGTCGATCAGGCGGGCGAAGCCATGCTCGTGGTCGATGCGGCCACCGGCCGCTTCGTTGACGTCAACGAGACTGCGCTGCGGTGGCTCGGTCTAGCGCGGAACAGACTCCTGACACTCACCGTCCACGATGTGCACGTTGAGTTCCCGCTGGAATACAGAGAGACTCGAACGGACCATGTGACCGAGACCAGGAATCTGGATCGACCGTGGATTCACGGCGAGGGTGTTCACCGCCGCAGGGACGGAAGCTGTTTTCCTGTGGACGTCGCAGTGGCACAGCGTCGCTTCGCGGATCGTACCTTCACGTTGGTCGTAGCGCGTGAAAGCAAGCGCCGTCAGAGCGCCGAGCGAGCACTGCGCGAGGCTCAGGAGAGTTACCATACTCTGTTCGACCTGTCGCACGATGCTATCTACCTCACGACGCGCGATGGCCGGATCGCGAACGTCAACCGCGCCGCGATCGAGCAGTTCGGATACGCCAGACAGGACTTCCTTGGTCTCGAAGCCCGGGTGCTCTATTCCGATATTCAGGACATCCGCAGGTTCCAGGAGATCGTCGAGGAAAACGGCTTCGTCAGAGATTTCCCGGTCCAGTTCCGTGCCCGCGATGGCTCTGCGTTTCTCGGTCTGCTGACGGCGACATTGAGGCACACTGGTGACGGTGCGATCGGTGGTTACCAGTGCCTCGTCCGCAGCGGCGAGGTCCCGCCCGGGACCACCCGCCGCTCAGCGGCAGCAGGTGAGGCTGAGGGATTGGTGGACCAGCAGCTCGAGCGGTCTCGAGAGACGGGTGCATCCGTGGGCTCGGTGGAGTCGGGGGATCCTCCGGGTCGCCCGGTGGACGAACAGGTCACGCTCCCGCGTCTCGAGGATTCTTGGGACGTCCGGATGGAGGGGGCGTTGCCCGCCGAATTGGACGCCGATAGCGCAACTGGTCCACCGCAGCCGGACGCTGCTGCTGCCGTGTCTCAGGGGCACGGGGTGACAGCGGAACCTGCGCAAAATGATGTCGGCACGGCAGCCACTGCCTACGAATCGACCCGGCCAGCCGAGGCCGTTGAATCCTCGGATACGGCAGCAGGTTCAGGCTCGGCGGGTGAACGAGAGTCGGACGTCGTATTCAATCGGATGATCGGGTCCGCGTACGGCTACGAGGTGCATCAAGTCGAGGAGGCCGTTCACCAATCGCCGCGCCGTCCCTCTCGCATCCGGCGCGACGCGGGTCGGGCGAAAGATGAGGTCGTGACAGCGGCCCCGTGGCTACGAAAACCGGCGCCGCCACCAGTTGTCGCCGAGCGGCGGTCGGATAGACGCTGGTCGCTGCTCACACTTGGGGCGTTGCTCTCGCTGGTTGGCTGGTCTGACGTTGCAGTGGTCACGTTTCCGTACGACGTCGGGGTCCAGGAATGGCAGTATGTGCTGCGGGTCTTGGGAGGCGCTCTGCTGGCCTTGGGCATCGCGGTCCCACGAAGCAAGGGCGCTGCCAGGGCGATCGCTGCCGCCGTAGTTGGCCTCACCTTGGTCATCCTCGTCTCATATGTGAACTACTTGCTCGATTTCCCGTTCGGCCTGGAGGATGTGGTACCCGAGGCCGAGCTGAACAGCGCCAGGAGACGGGCGTCCGAGTTCACTGCTGTGACGGTATTGGCATGTGTTTGGATTGCAGGGTTTCTATGGCGCATCGG
>Ga0209536_100009899_pt1 | contig 14108 bp, 15 predicted proteins | sample DeeMarSeWOR28_12_FD_187461 | JGI IMG/M metagenome (GOLD analysis project Ga0209536, IMG submission 187461) | Marine sediment microbial communities from White Oak River estuary, North Carolina - WOR-2-8_12 (SPAdes) (version 2) | ecosystem: Environmental > Aquatic > Marine > Intertidal zone >...
GATATCGGTCCGGTCACCTCGCACGTTACAGTTCCAGAGACGGTGGAGTTGTTGTTCTGGGCTAGAGTACTGCGGATCAGGCTGGCCCTACCAGGCGTTGCCCCAACCGCGCCCCAGCTCAGCAGGAGAAACGCGAGCAGCAACCCCGCCACGGCCAACATCACCAGCCGTCCGACCCAGCCCAGCATGTCGCTCGTGCGATCCCGGCCGAGGTTCAGCAGCATGATCACGAAGAGGAACAGCACCATGATGGCGCCGGCGTACACCAGGACCTGGATCGCGGCGATGAACTGGGCGTCGAGCAGGACGAAGATCGCCGCGAGGGCGAACATCGTGACCACGAGCCAGAGGGCGCTCGCCACGGGGCTCCTGCGCGTGATGCACAAGAACGCCGAGACGATTGCGACGACCGCAAAGGTCCAGAAGACGACTTCGACGTGGGTCACGGTCACTCACCCCTGGGATCCGACGGATCCCACAACGACGAGACCGGATGCGTCTGCGCACACAGCCGCTCGAGATCGTAGACGAATCGCTCCCGCTCGTACTCCGCATTCTCGTAGTGGACCCCGACGTGAATCGCCTCCTCCGGGCACACCTCCTGACAGTAGCCGCAGAAGACGCAGCGGAACTCGTCAATCTCGTAGATGAGCGGGTAGCGGAACCCGTGCTCGTCCTCACCTGGCACGAGCTTGATGCAATTGGCCGGACAGATCTGCGGGCACAGGCCACAGGCGACGCACTTCGCGCGGCCCTGCTCGTCGGTGAGCATACGGTGCGTGCCTCGCCAGCGTGGCGACAGCGACCACTCCGCCTCGGCGATCTGCTCGGGGTACTGCATCGTGAACTTCTTCTGAAGGAGATGGCGGAAGGTGATGGCCATCCCCTTCAGAGTGGCCCGGAGGTAGCTGATCTCCTTGTCCGGTCGCACCACGACCTTCACACCGATCGCCATCACGCTCTCCCTTCGCGCTGTAACCGCTGCCCCCAAATGATCCGATTGCGGTCGATCCCCCAGAGCAGCAGGACCAGCAGCACCATGTTGAGCCCGAACATCGCCAGGGCGTAGGCGCCCCCGAGCGTCAACCCCATCGTGTCGAACGCCCACACTGCCGTGGCCACGATCATGATGTAGGCCAGGGCCACCGGTAGCATCACCTTCCAGCCAAGAGCCATGAGTTGATCGAACCGGAAGCGCGGCAGCGTCCAACGAATCCAGATGTAGCAGAAGATGAAGAAGAACGTCTTGGCGAGGAACGCACCGAGCGTCACCAGCGTCTTGAGGACAGTCGGCTCCCCGTCATCCCACGTCGTGAACGGGATGTCCCAGCCACCGAAGAAGAAGGTCGCCATCAGCGCCGACATCGTGATGAGCGCACCGTACTCCGCCAGGAAGAACATGGCGAAGCGCATCGAGCTGTACTCCGTGTGATAGCCACCGACCAGCTCGCCTTCCGCCTCGGGCAGGTCGAAGGGGAGCCGATTGTTCTCCGCAAGTGCGGAGATCGCGAACAGGAGGAATCCCAGCGTCAGCGGCAGGATGAGCCAGGTCCACTCCTGCTGCAAGGCGACAATCGCGGTCAGCCGCACGTTGCCGGCCACCAGGAGGAGCGCAATGAGGCTCATGCCCAGTGCGATTTCGTAGCTCACCATTTGGGCACTCGACCGGAGACCGCCCAAGAAGGAGTACTTGTTGCCCGAGGACCAGCCGGCGAACACGATCCCATACACCGACAGGCTCGACATGGCGAGGATGAACAGGAAGCCGATGGGGAGATCTGCGACCATCATGGGCACCTCCCCCGCGTGCACGAATCGTCCGACGAGGGGGAGGGTGAAGTCGAACGCGAGCGGCAGCGGCGAGGCCCACGGGATCACGGCAAAGAGCAGCAACGATGGAACGAAAGCCATGGCCGGCGCGAGGATGAACAAGGTGCGGTCGGCCTGGCCCGGCAACAGCTCTTCCTTCACGAAGTTCTTGAGTCCATCGGCGATTGGCTGCAGCAGTCCGAACGGGCCGACCCGGTTCGGGCCGATGCGGTTCTGGATCCAAGCAGCGACCCGGCGCTCCATCCAGGTGACGAAGGCGATCATCAGGAACAGGACCGCGAAGAGAATCGTCACCTTGATTCCCGTCACGAGCAGATACCCCTTCAACTCGGGCGTCATGGCGTCACCCCCGCCGTGGCACCCTCGGTCAGCACGGCCCCCGACATTCCCAATCGGCGGTAGGACAGGCCGCCAAACGCAGCCACGGCATCCGCCAGGCGGTCGAACGCCTCGTCAGCCGCCACGGGCGGCTCACCCATGCCCAGCTCCGCTGCCAACTCGCCCAAAATCCACCAGGCTGGCCGAGCCATGCCGGGGGCAGGCTTCGCCTGCAGGTACCGCTGGACCCGTCGGTCGCGGTTGACGAACGTTCCATCCTCTTCCGCGACGTTCGTGCTGGGCAGCACCACCCGTGCCGCCCGCGCGGCAGCCGGCAGCGTCGTGCCCACGTAGATCACGTTGCCGGCCCCTTCGAGCTGCTCGCGGTCCACGCCCTCGAGCGGATCGTCGAGCACCAACACGACTGCGGCGCCGTCAACCCCGCGAATCGCCTCGTCGAGAGCCTCCCGGTACCCCAGCGCCATCGCACCGGCCACGTTCGGCGCACGCTCACCACGCAGCGCCAGCCCCGGCACGCCCGCCAGCGGCACGTCGCCGTCGACGCGTTCCACCCGGAACGCGGCCGTGACCTCGAAGCCCTCGAGTAGCTGCTGCGCCAGATAGAGGGTCTCGTTGGACACAAAGGGGCTTCCGAGAACCACGGCACGGCCGGTCGAGCCCTTGAGAATCTGCGCCGCACGGGCGAGCGCGTGGTCCCAGTCCACAGCCGCCAACTCGCCGCCGTCCCGCACGAGCGGCGCCTCCAATCGGTCGCCGCGGTTCATGGTCCGGTAGGTGAGCCGGCCGTGGTCACAGACGAAGTACCGGTTCACGGCCAGGTTGGGACGAGGTCGCAGCCGGACGACGGAGTGTCCGCGCGTGTCCACGGTCACGTTGCACCCCTGCGAGCAACCCGTGCACACGCCCGGGGTGTGGTCGAGCTCCCAGGCCCGAGCCTTGTGGAGGAAGTCCTTGGACAACAGGGAGCCCACGGGACAGAGATCGACCACGTTGCCCGACCAGGGATGGTCCAGTTCGCGGTCGGGGTGGATGCCGATGAACGCGCGATCTCCTCGCTCGGACACGTTCAGAATCGGCTCCTCCGCCGCATGATCCATGAAGCGGACGCACCGGGTGCAGAGGATGCACCGATTGGGTACATAGAGGATGTCGCCGCCGAAGTCCTCGACCGGGTTGAAACGCTTGGCGAATGTCGGCGTGTAGCGCGTCCGTGCCTGGCCCTCCTGGAACACGTAGTTCTGCAACTCGCATTCACCCGCCTGGTCGCAGATCGGGCAGTCGAGCGGGTGGTTGATGAGCAGGAATTCGAGCACCCCCTGGCGCGCGCGCCGCGCCTCGTCCGACTGGTTCACCCGAATGGTCTGCCCCTCGGCGACGGTCGTGGCGCAGCCGATCTGGAGCTTCGGGAAACCCTCGACCTCCACGAGGCACATGCGGCACACGCCGGCGACGGGAAGTCCGGGGTGATAGCAGTAGTGCGGCACGAGCACTCCGGCCTGCTTGGCGGCCTCCAGAATGGTGGTTCCCTTCGGAACCGAGACCTCCAGGCCGTCGATCGTGCACGTCACGAGTTCCGTCTCCGCCATGCGACCTCACACCAGCGCTGCGGCCGGTCGCCGCGCGCCCTTCTTGATGTATGCCTCGAACTCCTGCGGGAACTTCTTGATGGCACTCCCGACCGGGGCAGCGCAGGAGTCCGACAGCACGCAGATCGTCTTACCCGTCATCTGCTCACCGAGATCGAGCAGGAGGTCGATGTCCTTCATCTCGCCGTCGCCGGCGAGGATCTTCTGCAGAATCCGTACGGTCCAGGCAGTCCCCTCACGACATTGGGTGCACTGGGCGCACGACTCGTGCGCGTAGAACTTCGCGATCCGCATCATCTGGTAGACGAGATCAGTGCTGTCGTCGAAGACGATCATTCCCCCGGATCCGAGCATCGATCCGGCCGCGACCACTCCCTCGTAGTCCAGCACGCAGCTCTCCGCTTCCTCCCGATTCAACAGCGGCACAGATGAACCGCCCGGGATGACCGCTTTGAGCGCGCGGTCCGGCCGCATGCCGCCACACAGCTCGTAGATGAGGTCCTTCATCGGAAACCCCATCGTGATCTCGTAGTTGCCCGGCCGCGCCACATGGCCGCACACGCTCATCAACTTGGTGCCGGTGCTCTTCGGGTTGGACAGGCTCAGACCCTTGTACCAGTCTGCGCCGCGCGTGATGATGTGGGAGACCGACGTGAGCGTTTCGACGTTGTTGATGGTCGTCGGCATGCCGAACACGCCCACCGCCGCGGGGAACGGCGGCCGGATGCGCGGATTGCCGCGCCGGCCCTCGATCGAATTCATGAGGGCCGTCTCTTCGCCGCAAATGTACGCGCCGGCGCCGCGATGGATGTATATGTCGATGGAGATTCCTGTGCCCATCGCGCTCTTGCCCAGCACCCCGTGTGCATACGCCTCGTCGAGCGCGGCCTGCATGATCCGCAACGGCTCCGTGAACTCGCCGCGAATGTAGACGTACACCGTCTCGGCCCGAATGGCGTGGGCCGCGATCGCACACCCTTCGATCAGGGCATGCGGCGTCCACCGCATGATCTCCCGGTCCTTGAACGTCCCAGGCTCCGACTCGTCGGCGTTGCAGCAGAGATAGTGAGGCTTCGACTTCTGTTTCGGCATGAAGTCCCACTTGACGCCGGCGGGGAACCCCGCCCCGCCTCGGCCGCGTAGCCCCGAGGCCTTCACGATGTCGATCACGGCCTGCGGCTCCATGCCGAGGGCCCGCTCGAGAGCCTGATACCCACCCCGTTTGATCCACCCGTCGTAGGTGCGCGCCTCGACGGCGCCAAAGTGCTCGCTGAGGACGAGGGTTTCCCGCTCGTGCGGCGTGTGCGGATAGCCCATTATCGCCTCCCCTCAGCCGCCAACACCCCTGCGCACACGGCCATCATGGGTACCTCGCGAGGAGCTCCGGCACGGCGTCCGGTGTCACGCTCTCGATGAAGTCGTCGTCGATCAAGACAGGGGTCGCAAATCCACACGCCCCGAGGCACTCGACCTCTATGACGGTGAACCGGCCGTCCGGTGAAGTCGCACCGAGCTCGCGGCAGCCCGTCGCATCCAGGAATGCTCCCACCACGTCCTCCGCTCCGCAGATGTTGCACGGGGTCGTCGTGCAGACTTGGATGAAGTGGCGCCCAACAGGGTGCTGGTGATACATCGTATAGAACGTCACCACGCCCTTGACGTACGCCGGGCTGAGCTCGAGCACCCGGGCCACCTCGGCCATCGCATCGTCCGGGATCCACCCCCGAGCCTCCTGCACCATCCACAGCGCCGGCAGCAGGGCTGCACGCTTCGTGGGGTACCGCCGCATGATCTCGTCGAGCCGCTCACGGTGCTCACCCGTGAAGACCGGCTCGTACGCAGTCGTCTCGTGCATCGCTCTCGCCTGTTGACTCTCGAAGGCCGCTCCGATCAGCGGTCGATCTCCCCCATCACGATGTCCACACTCGCATTGATTGCGATCAGGTCGGCGAACAGATGCCCCTCGGCCATCTTCGGGAGGGCCGCGAGATTGAGGAGCGAGGGAGGACGGATCCGCCACCGCACCGGCTTGGCCGTGCCGTCGGACACGAAGTAGTAGCCAAGCTCACCCTTCCCGTTCTCGATCGCGAAGTACACCTCTCCGACCGGAGCCCGCACACCCTCCATCACCTGCTTGAAATGGAAGATCATGGCCTCCATGTCGTTCATCGCCGCACTCTTGGGCGGCAAGATCACCTGCGGGTCAGCGACGTTCACCGGCCCGTCCGGGAGGCGGTCGAGTGCTTGCTCGAGGATGCGGACCGACTGCCGCATCTCCTCCATACGGACGAGGTAGCGGTCGTACACATCGCCATGCTGCCCCACCGGGATGTCGAAATCATAGGTCTCGTAGTCGAGGTACGGCCGGTCGCGGCGCACATCGTACGCCACACCGCTTGCGCGCAGCATCGGTCCGGACAGGCCGTAGTCGATCGCCTCCTCGCCGGTCAACGTACCGACTCCCTGCGTACGCGAGATCCAGATGCCGTTGCGCGTGAGCAACCGGTCGACCTCGTCGAGCACGCTCGGGAAGAAGCCGCAGAAGTCGCGAAGCTGCTGCTCGAACCCCTCCGGGATGTCGGCCATCATGCCACCGACCCGTGTCAGGCTCGTCGTCAGGCGGGCGCCCGTCCACGCCTCCTGGAGATTGTAGACCTTCTCACGCTCCTGGAAGGTCCACAAGAAGGGAGTGAACGCCCCGATGTCGATCGCCGTCGTGCCGAGCCACACGAGATGCGAGATGATCCGGCTCAATTCGCAGGCGATCACGCGGAGCACCTTGCATCGTTCCGTGATCTCGATCCCCATGAGCTGCTCGGCTGCCATGGCGAGCGCGACGTTGTTGGCCATTGGCGCCAGGTAATCGGTACGATCGGTCAGCGGAATGATCTGGTTGTAGTGGCGGTATTCGCCGAGCTTCTCGAACCCCGAGTGCAAGTAGCCGATGTGCGGCACCACCCGTTGGACCACTTCGCCATCGAGCTGCACCACGAGCCGCAGTACGCCGTGCGTGGCCGGGTGCTGGGGGCCGACGTTCAGCAGCATGCTCTCCGCGGTGAGATCGGGCTCATCCGCACCCGCCACGCCCACGGGAATCCGCACGGGCCGGCCGTGCGCGTCCGTACCGGTGGTCGCCAGCTCCAGTTCCACCGTGCGCGTCTCAGCCATGTCGCTCGTCCTTCGGCTCCGGGATGCTGCCCCGCTCGCCGCGCTCGAGTCGCTCGCGCATGTCCGGCGGCAGGTCGTACTGCGCCTGCGCGATCGACAGCTCCTCGAGTGAGTAGTTGGCCTCCGGATTGGCCGCCAGCGCCCGTCGTACCTGCTCGGCCCGGGAGAACCGCCCCCGCAGCGGGAAGTCCTTCCGCAGCGGATATCCCTCCGAGTACGTTTCCCACATCAGCAATCGGCGCAGATCCGGGTGACCGGTAAACGTCACACCGAACATGTCGTAGACTTCACGCTCGAGCCAGTCGGCGGCGCGCCAGACGGGGACGACAGACTCGACCTCGAGCGCTCCCTCCTTCGGCAGCTCGACCTTCACTCGCAGTTCGGCACCACGCGCGAGCGAGCGAAGCTGATAGACCACTTCGAGCGGGAGCTCCGGATCGCGGTATTCCACCGCGGTTACATCGACCAAGAAGTCGTACGCCTCGTCCGGCGTTTCCTTGAGCCAGCGGAGGAGCTCGGCGAGGCTGCTGCGATCGACGTAGACGATCGTCTGGCCACACGACACGAGCGCGCGCCCCACTTTGTCGCCGAAGGCACGCCGTAGGGAATCGACAGTCGCGTTCACGGGATCTACGCGGAACGGGTTTGGTGAATCGAGTTGCCGAAGGGTTCGGACAACTCGTCGATGAGCCGCGCCGGAATGCGCAGATCGCCTGGCATCAGCGGTCGCTCCCGCCGCAACGCAGGGTCGGCCATCGTCTCCCCCCGCACCTTCTTGTGGAGCAACAGAATCCCGTACAGCAGGCCTTCGGGCCGCGGGGGGCAGCCCGGTACGTACACGTCCACCGGCACGACGGTGTCAATGCCCTGCACCATCGCGTAGTTGTCAAAGATGCCACCGGACGAGGCGCAGGCGCCCATCGAGATGACCCACTTGGGTTGGGGCATCTGATCGTAGATCCGGCGAATCACTGGCGCGAGCTTGAACGGCAGGCGACCCGCACAGAGCAGCACGTCGGCCTGTCGAGGCGTGTAGCCCATCCGTTCCATCCCAAACCGCGAGAGGTCGTAGCGGCTCGCGGCTGTCGCCATGAACTCGATGGCACAGCACGCGGTGCCAAACGGCATCGGCCACATCGAGTTCGAGCGCGCCCAATTGACGAGGAAATCGAGGCGCGTGGTCACCCAATTCGGCGAGACCTGCCCGACGACCGTCCGCTCAGCACCCTCAGTTGTCAGCATGCCGGCCGTGTCCGTCCCTAATCCCATTCCAGTCCCCCCCGCTTCCACTCGTACACAAACCCCACCAGCAGCACCACGACGAACACCAACATCGCCATGAGGCCGTACAGCCCCAACTCCCGGGTCGAGACGGCCCACGGAATCATGAACACGGCTTCGAGGTCGAAGACGATGAAGAGAATGGCGATGAGATAGAACTTGACGGAGAACCGCTCCCGCGTCCCGCCCAGCGGCGGCATCCCCGATTCGTACGGCGTCTTTTTGACGGGACTCGATCGTTCGCGCAACACGAAGTGCGACAGTCCGATGATGGCAACCGCGGAAAAGACGACGAGGCCGATGAGGATCGCGAGCGGAATGTATTCCTGCAGCACCGTAATCGTGCCCCTCTGAAGCGGACGAACGCGCTTCCGTGGAAATCCGAGAACCGTGGCGGAGAGAAGTTACCAATGGCTTCCGAGCAGTGTCAAGCAAGATAAGGTGGCGCCCCAACGACGCTTACGTATCTTTCGTGAGCGTGGGGTTCGGGATCCGCTGGGGGCACGAGTGCGTGCCTCGGTGGCGCACGCAGCAACGTCTACGAGTGGAAACACCCATGGCGATCAGGTCCGACCGCTGGATCCGGGAGATGGCGCTCCGCCACCGCATGATCGAACCCTTCGCGGAAGCTCAGGTGCGCGATGGAGTGATCAGTTACGGCGTGTCGTCTTACGGGTACGACATGCGCGTCGCCCGTGAATTCCGCATCTTCACCAACGCGCTGTCCGCACTGGTCGATCCAAAGGAATTCGATTCGCGATCGTTCGTGGAGTTCGAGGGCGACGTTTGCATCGTCCCGCCGAACTCGTTTGCGCTCGCGCGCTCGGTGGAGTACTTCCGGATCCCGCGAGACGTGCTCACGATCTGCGTCGGCAAGAGCACGTACGCGCGATGCGGGGTCATCACCAACGTCACGCCGTTCGAGCCCGAGTGGGAGGGTCACGTAACGCTGGAGATCTCCAACACGACGCCGTTGCCAGCCAAGATCTATGCCGAGGAGGGCATCGCACAGGTGCTGTTCTTCAAGGCGGATCCCGCGGACGTCTGTGAGGTATCCTATGCCGATCGGCGGGGCAAGTACCAGGCGCAGCGGGGGGTGACCCTGCCCAGGCTCTGAGCGAGGTACCGGTGGCAATCGTCCGCTGTCCGGTTCACAAGATCCCGTACAACAACGCGAATCCACGTGGCTGCCCCGCGTGCGCGCGGGAAGGCGCTCGGGACGAGTCGGCCGATGTCATTCGCGAGCTCGCGCGCGCATCCCGCGTGGCCCGCGGAATGGAGAACCCCGCGAGCGGGGCCACTATCCCGGTCGTCGAGGTGATCGCGCCCCGCAGCCCGACCACGTCCGAAACGCCAGGCTGGCTGGCTCGGGCACTCGCGCTCGCTCGGGCCCGGCGGTTCCGCACGCTCGGGATCGTCGCAGTTGCCGTGCTGATCGGCATCCTTGCAGTGGTTTCCGGCCCGCGTTACGTGGACGCTCCGGATCCGCCACCTGCCGACGGGAACGTACGTCCGCTGCTGATCGAGCCGAATGCCGCGATCTCGACGGTGTTCACCGCACTCGGCACTCCGCGGCCCGAGCCCGTGCCGGATGAACCGCAGCTTGCGCGATACCGGTACGGTACAGGCCTCGTGATCGACGCCTACAATCAGCACGTGCACCGCATCACGTTCAGTCTGCCCAATCGGTCGTGGAAGGGCATCACCGTTGGTGTTCCCGAGCAGACGGTGCGCGGAGCGCTGGCGTTGCTCGGCGCCGCGCGGGAAGGTTCACGACAGCCGCCTCACCCCCCCGAATCCGTGTCGGGATACGCGGTGTATTCGTCCCTCGACGCGCGACCGCAGCGCATGCTGCTCGTCGAGGTGCGGCCGCCCAATGGCTGCTACGGGGTCCAGGTGGTCCTGCGTCCCCAAGTCGTGGGCGCTCTGTTGAAGGGCTCGAACCGCTACGCCGTCATCGGCGAGCGAGACGCATTGCCGCAGTGGGTATCCACCGAGGTGCTGGTCACCAGCCGTGCCGAGATCGGTCCGGACGGCACGGTGACCGGCTGCGGCTGACCGGACGCGCATCTCTGGGATTGGGAGGAGGAATCGTGCAGACGAATGGACAACAGGCAGTCACGGAGTCGAAGAGCGCGTGGTGGCTCGCCCTTCGCGTGATCGACGAGCCAGTCGAGGTCTTCCGGCAACTCGCCGTCCGGCCGCGGTTCGCGGCCCCCTTGATACTGATCGCCGTCGTGGCGCTCATCGCCGGGTTCGGCACACCGGATGCGACGCTCGAGATGCGGGCCGCCCAGCAGGCAGAGATGCTCCAGGAACGCGCGCCGGAGCGGTTCTCGGCCGAACAGCGGGCGGAGATGATCGAGGGCGCGGCGAGTACCACGAATCGGCTGATGATCACTGCCGGCTTCCTGGTCTACGGCGTGCTCTCGCTGCTGCTGGTGGCCGCCGTGATGTTGGTCATCTTCAATGCATTCGGACCTGAGACGCTGACCTACAAGGACGAGCTTGCGATCACGACGCATGCGTACGTCCCGCAGCTGCTCGGGGCGGTGGTCCTGGTGCTCCTCGCGCGGTTCGCAGGCTACGAGGACATGCAGCTCTCGCTGGGCTTCCTGTTCGACGAAGGATTCCTGCGCCACCTCGGCACGCAGTTCACGCCGTTTGGCGCGTGGAACGTGATTCTCCTCGCGCTGGGGAACAAGATCCGCGCAGGGATCAAGGGCCTCGGGGGACCGCTCGCCATCGTGGTGAGTCTGTGGGTGCTCGTGAACGTCGGCTTCGCCGCGCTCTCCGCGGCGATGGGCGGCCTGCTCGGCTAGCCCCGTTCTCTGGCGGAGGGACCCATGTCCGGACAACGTCTCCTGATGCTCGCGACGCTCGCCGTCGTGACCACCGCCGCCGGGTGCGGAAGCGAGCAGACCGACCGTGATGCCCAGCCGGCCGCGGCCGTGTCCGTCGCAGACGTCGGACTACGCGCACCGGAGTCGGTACTGCACGACGCCGTGGCGGACGTCTACCTCGTCGCCAACATCAACGGCGCGCCGCTGGCGAAAGACGGGAACGGGTTCATCTCTCGCTTGTCGCCGGACGGCACCGTGCTCGCGCTCACGTGGATCGACGGCACTGCGGACGGCGTGGCGCTGCATGCGCCCAAGGGCATGGCGATCCGGGGCGACTCCCTGTTCGTCGCCGACATCGACGTGCTTCGAATCTTCGATCGGCTGAGCGGTGCGCCGGTCGGTACCTGGCAGGTGGAGGGCGCGACGTTCCTCAACGACGTCACGGTCGCGGCGGACGGGACCGTCTACGCCACGGATAGCGGATTCCGGATGGGGGCCGGCGGTGTCGAGCCCTCCGGCACGGACGCGGTGATCCGGTTCGAGTCGGACGGAACTCCGGTGCGATTGGTGAGCGGTGCGGGCCTGGGCGGACCCAACGGCATCGTGGCCGCCGGGGGGCGGATCATCGTCGCCACGACGCGCTCCGGCCGTCTGCTGCTCGTCGAGGACGAGTCGGGAACCATCAGCGGGCTCCCAGCACCGCCCGCCGGATCCCTCGACGGGATCGTGGTCACGCGCGACGGGGATTACCTCGTGTCGAGCTGGGAGGGTCAGGCGGTGTACCGCTCCGCGAATGGAGTGACGTACGACATCGTCGTTGACAGCGTGCCCGCTCCAGCCGCGATCGGGTACGACGCAGTTCGCCATCGACTGATGATCCCGCTCCTCAACGCCGATCGCGTCGAGATCCGCGCGCTTCCGTGAACAAGGACGCGAGCCGAGCGTGCGGATCGCTTGTCCGGTCGCCTCGGATGGGATACCACGGAGGCACGCGCACGCGCCCGGGTCGTGCCAATTGATGATGCACGACAAGGAGCGGGGTCCTCCAGCAGCGACCCCGGCGGTGTCGATCCGGTCGCTGCGGGATTATGGCGACCTCGACGCCTGCGTCGCGCTGCAGCACCTGACCTGGGGAGAGCATTGCAGGGAAATCGTGCCGCCGGCGGTGCTGCTCGTCGCGCAGAAGCTCGGTGGTCTCGCCCTTGGTGCGTTCGATCGGACCGGCAGCCTGGTCGGGACGTTGTTCGGCATGACCGGACTGATGGACGGGGAGCCGGTACACTGGTCGCACATGCTTGCGGTTCGGGAGGAGTGGCGGGACCGCCACGTTGGTCAGCTGCTCAAGGGGGAGCAGCGCAGGCGCCTCTCCGCCATTGGGGTGCACCGCATCCGCTGGACCTTTGACCCGCTCGTCGCGCGCAATGCGCATGTGAACGTGCACCGTCTGGGCTCGCGCGTGCTCGAGTACGTCGAGGACATGTATGGCGATTCGCCGCTCAGTCTCACCGATAGCGTGATCGGCAGCGACCGCCTGGTGGTGGAATGGAGGCCGCGCGAGTCAGCAGCGGAAGCCGTGCCCACGCCCGAGATCTGGCCCCGCGTCACGTTGGAGCATGGTGTCCACCAGATGCTGCCCGAAGGGAGGGGTGTTCTGCTCGAAGTTCCGCGCGACATTCAGGCATTGAAACAGGCCGACCCCGAGCGTGCGGTGGCATGGCGCTCGCTCACCCGCAGGGCGTTCAAGCACTTGCTTGGAGGGGGTTATCGGGTCGCCGACTTCCTGAGAGGGCGGTCGGGCACTCGCGGGTGCTACGTGATCGTGCCGCCGAGCGACGACCGATGATCATCCCTAGCCGCCTGCAACTGCGTGAGATCCGGCTCCCCCTGCGCGAGCCGTTCCGCATTTCGTCCGGAACCACCATGGTGCGACGCGCACTGGTCGTGCGTCTCGAGGACCAGGACGGTGCAGGCGGATGGGCAGAGTGCGTGGCGGGCGGGCACCCCACCTATTCCCCCGAGACGGTCGAGACCGCGTGGCTTGCCATCCGGGAGTGGATTGCCCCCCTCGTCCTCGGCCACCCCTTCGCGGCTCCGGCCGATATCTACCCGCATCTCGAGGAGAGCATCCGAGGCCACCGCATGGCGCGCGCGGCCGTCGAGATGGCGGCGTGGGACCTGGCAGCGCGCCGGACCGGCCTATCGCTCTCGACCGCGCTGGGCGGTACGCGATCGCAGGTCGAGGTGGGCATCTCGCTCGGCTTGCAGCAGACTCCCGACCGACTCGCGGCGCTCGCGGCGGAGGCAATCGGCGCTGGCTACCGCCGGGTCAAGATCAAAATCGCTCCGGGACGGGACATCGAGGACGTTGCGGCGGCACGGGGCGCCATCGGGGATGACTTCCCGTTGAGCGCCGATGCCAATGCGGCCTACCGCCCGGAGGATACCGACCATCTGAGACGGCTCGACGCGTTCGGACTCGTCATGCTGGAGCAACCGCTCGACCACGAGGACCTCGTACGGCACGCGGTTCTTCGTCGGACGCTCGCGACCCCACTCTGCCTCGACGAGTCGATCTCCAGTCCCGAACGGGCTGCGGACCTGATTGCGCTCAAGAGCGCCGACATCATCAACGTCAAACCTGGACGGGTCGGCGGCTTGGCCGCGTCGCTGGCGATCCACGAACTCGGCATGCACCACGGCATTCCGATGTGGTGCGGCGGCATGTTGGAGACCGGGATAGGACGGGCGCACAACGTGGCACTCGCTTCCCTGCCCGGATTCGAACTGCCCGGAGATCTCAGCCCCAGCGCGCGGTACTGGGAGCGGGACATCGTGGACCCCGAGTGGACCATGCGCGACGGCACCCTCGAGGTGCCGCAGGACCGTCCTGGCATCGGTGTCGAGATCGAAACGGACTTCCTCCATCATTGCACGGTCCGACACGAGGAACTCGTCGCACAGACCAGCACACCGTGACGCCGGACGACGATCTGCTGCGTCAGCTCGTGGAACTCCGTCGCGACCTGCATCGCCACCCGGAGCTTGGCTGGGACGTCGCACG
>Ga0209536_100009902_pt1 | contig 14107 bp, 12 predicted proteins | sample DeeMarSeWOR28_12_FD_187461 | JGI IMG/M metagenome (GOLD analysis project Ga0209536, IMG submission 187461) | Marine sediment microbial communities from White Oak River estuary, North Carolina - WOR-2-8_12 (SPAdes) (version 2) | ecosystem: Environmental > Aquatic > Marine > Intertidal zone >...
TAATTCATTCCATCACGTTTCTCCATCCGCAGCGCACCGGGCCCGACAATTTCTTTGCAGACCCGGATACACAGGCGGCAGCGGATGCAGCCGTCCGGCGGGGGTCCCGGATCGACACCATGGGATTTTGCCAGCTCAATAAGCGTTCTGGCCTGCGGCGCCATTTTCAACAGATTTTGAAAAGCCCGCGTCCGGGCGCGCGCGACGATTTCCCCCTGAGTCCTGACAACCAATCCGTCTTTTACCTTCAGAATGCAGGACAGCATGGTTATCTGCCGGCCCGTGGCTCTTCCGGGCACCTCCACGGCGCATAAGCGGCAGGATCCCGAGGGTTTCAGGGACGGATGGTAGCATAAAGTGGGAATGGGGATGCGGTTATTTCGGGCCACTTCGAGGACGCTCATGTCCTCGTCAGCTTCGTATTCGTGTTCATCGATGATAATCTTAACCATTATGGACTCTCATTCAGCAGTTAAAAATATGTGAGCATTTTAAAGAAATCTGCAGCGCGGCGATTCCGCCGGAGACGGACTAGATGGCGTTTTGAAACCACTTCTAATCCTGCCCGGCATGATGCAGGGCCTCGATATATTCTCTGAGGTGATGCAGTTCATCCGTCAGCACATGGATCTGGTGTTCGATGAGATCGTTCAGCGTCAAGATTCCGATGATTATGCCTTCTTTTACAACTGGCATGTGCTTGATATCGGCCCGGATCATCAGGGACATGATGTTGCTGATTTCATCTTCTGCTTTTGCCAAAATCAATTTATGGGCGATTGCGTCTCTCAGTGGTATTTCGGAAAATGCAGCGGTCTTGTCTTTAATGTGTGCTCGGAAAACATCCCTTTCGGCAAATATGCCGACCGGGTGCTCGGCTTCGGTGACGATCAACGCAGCGATCTTTTTAGCGGACATCAGACTGATGGCGTCATCAACGGTTTGATCGATGCTGATCGTGTAAACCGGGCGATTTTTCTGTACCAGCAGTTCGTGCACTTTCATGGCTCTGATATCGGCAAATTTAAGCGGGCATTCGCCTAATAGTCAGTCCTCCAGCAGGCGAATGCAATCCTGTGGGAAACGATGGGTTCCTTTGCCCTCCAGGCTGACTTCCACGAGGGCATCCGGATCGTTGATGGTGTTGTCCGGATCCGTGATGATCCCGTGCAAACCCACATATGCGTCCATGTAGCCGGCCCAGCTTTCGTCATCTGAGCGCCTGAATATTTCAACTCTTTGACCCCGCCTGAAAACCATATTTTTTCTCCCCAAAACCGGCTCAGCCGGAATGACAAGGCTTGGATTTATTTTCTTTTTACCGGCGTATCATCGGCGCTGAATTTTGCCGTTGATTTCCGCGCGCAGAGATCACACAGATTGCGTGGCAGGGCAACCTGAGCCACCGACTCGGTGCGGCGTCTAACAAAATCAAGATATCTCGCCGGTCCCAGCACGGCCCCGCAGCTTTCGCAGTACAGCAGTTTTTTTCGGTTGAGGATCGTGCCGCACAGGGACAAAACGCGTTCATCATCCCTGTCTTCCATTTTCATGGCACCGGTCGGACAATTGGTGGCACAGGCGCCGCATAAGATACACCGTTCTTCAGTGACCCGATAATCGGTTGCGACCGGATGGTCAAAGTCAAAATAGCCCATCTGCAGGGCATCCACCCCCATCTTGTCGCGGCAGATTTCGACACATTTCCCGCAGCGCAAACAGATGTCGCAGCGCAAACAGCGCCGGGCCTCTTCGCGCACCATATTTTCGGTATAGCCGAGCTCAACCTGCTGGAAGGTGGTACGCCGCCTGTCGACATTCAGCAGCGGCATCTCCGGCCGCTTCAGTGTCATTTTCGTGCTGGCCGGAACCTCCAGCCAATCGATTCGTCCTCTGCGGGTGGGCACGGGCGGCATCTTGGGCTGGGGTATCCCGGATAAATATCGGTGTATGGATTCCGCCGCACGCTTTCCGCCGCCAATGGCCTCGATCACCGTCGCCGGCCCGGTAACCGCATCACCGGCACAAAAGACACCCTCAATGTTGCTTTCCATGGTCACCATGTCGACATGAATGGTTTTGCGACGGCCCCAGTCCAGGCCGCTTACCGATTCCAGGCAGGCGGCATCCACATACTCGCCGATGGCGGAAATCAATGCATCGGCTTCCATCAAAAATTCACTGCCGGCAATGGCTTTGGGAAATTTGCGGTCCTGTCCTTTGATTGTAACCAGTTGGGCGCGCAGGCATTTGAGGCCCTGCAGGCGCCCGTCTTTGCCGACAATTTCATGGGGAATGGTCAAGAATTCAAGCCGGATGCCCTCCTCTTCGGCTTGTTCGACTTCTTCCCTGTCAGCGGGCATTTCGGCACGCGTTCGACGGTATGCCAGGATAACCGATTCAGACCCCAGGCGCAAACAGCTTCTGGCTGCATCGATAGCGACATTTCCGCCACCAATGACGATGACCTTTTTCCCCGGGGGCTGGCGGTCACCCATCGCCACCCCCCGTAAAAAATCAACGGCTTCGATAACCTGAGGGAAATCCTTTTCACCGGGGATGTTCATCTGAAATGATAAATGAGCGCCGATCGCCAGGAAAAAAGCGTCAAAACCCTCATTTTTCAATTGTTGCCATGTGGTATCGGAGCCGAAACGCGTGTTAAAATTGAACTCGACTCCCAGCTCCCGCAACATTTGCACTTCCCTGTCGATGACTTCCCGCGGCAGTCGATATCGGGGTATCCCCAGCAGAAGCATCCCGCCGGCCACCGGATACTGTTCGATCACCCGCACATCATAACCCTTTAAGGCCAGATAATAAGCTGCGCTCAGCCCTGCCGGGCCGGCGCCAATAATACAGACCTTTTTGCCTTTCGCAGGCTCCCTGGAGGGATTGCGGTAACTGCCTTCCGACATCGCCCGCTCGGCGGCAAAACCTTTCAGAACCTTGATGGAGATCGGCGTGTCAATCCGACCCCGCACGCACATAAACTCGCAGGGACGGGTGCACACCAATCCGCACACCCAGGGAAAGGGGCAGTCTCTGCGGATGACATCAATGGCTTCGGCATCTCGCCCCATGCCGATCAGGGTCACATAGGTGGGTATGTCCAGTCCGGCGGGGCAGCTCATCTGACAGGGTGCCGGTGCAAGCTTTACACAGTCGCCCGAAGGGCAGTTGTGGGTATCGACGTGGCTTGCGAAAATTTCCCGATACTGAGAAAGCTTCGATGCAACGAAATTTGCAACGCTGCGGCAGGCATCATCGGTGCATTCGGCCTCCAATTGCCGCACCTTGGCGTCAATAGCCGGCATATGCTCGGGACCGCCATTGCCCCACGCAATGTCAATCATGAGCGTTTGAATTTCTTCAGCTGCCCAACGATTGCGAGGGATTTTCAACTGACCGGAATCGATCATCTCACCCAGCTTTATGGCCGTGTCATGAACCGGGCAGATCTGGTCGGACATCCTCTCCTCTCCTTTGCCGAACGTGCGCTGAAGGCTTTTCGGTAAAGATCCTGCAATTCGTTTTATGCCAATTTAGGGTGCAGGCCTTACTCAAAATCGGCCACAAATTTCGCGTGCCGTTCACGCCGGGTTCGAGATTTGATCGACGGTTCTCCAAAATGCAGACATTTTGTGATGCATTTGGCCACACAGGCCGGTTCCAATCCCTGATCAATCCGATCCATACAATAATCGCATTTGACCGCCTTGCCGGTCTGCGGGTTCCACTGGGGAGTTCCCCAGGGACAGGCGGTAATACAGGCTTTACAACCCACACACAGGTCGGATTGGATAAATACGATGCCGTCCTCCGGACGTTTTTGCATCGCTCCCGTCGGGCACGCCGAAACACACCAGGGATCCTCGCAGTGAAAGCACGGTGTGAATATGTAAGCCATGCGGGGTAAATTGTTCACTTTTTTGGGACCTACCGGGACAATCTGGGTTAAACGCGGTCCTACCGGCAAACGGTTTTTGGTTTTACAGTGAGACTCGCAGCTGAAGCATCCGATGCATCGTCGGCTATCCTGGTAGATGTAATATTTGCTCATGAATTTTCCTCCAATTCCATTTCTGTTATGATGCTTTTTCAACTTTTACGAAGCACTCCAGCAGCGCAATGGCGCCGCCGACCGGATCATAGACATTCAACAGACCGGTTTCGAAGCGATAGTCGCCCAGTCCTTTGTTATAGCCGCGGGTCTGCCAGGGCACTTTGCGGCCAAATCCGTGGACCATGAACACCGATTCCGGATGAATAAATTCGGTGACGAAGGCCTTGATCGTGCCGCTGTGGCTGCCGTCTGAGGATGTGACCTGAACCTGATCGCCGGTGGCAATTCCGAGTTTGGCGGCCTCACCGGAATTGATCCACAGCACATTCTCGGGCATAATTTCGCTGAGGACCGGATTGTTCTGGGTGCGTCCGTGGGTATGGACCGGGCTCCGCCCGAACGCCAGGCGATATTGCCCCGGCTCCGGTTTTTTGGGGCTTTCATAAGGCTTGAAGGATTCGAACCCGCTTTCCGCCAAGCGGCTGGATACAAATTCTATTTTTTTGGAAGGAGTTTTGAACTTGAGATCCTTCAGGCGATCCCACCACACCGGCTTATCGGTTAGCGCGACCGATCCCTTTTTCTCCAGATCGGCCACCGTCACCCCGGTATCTTCGAGCTGCCATTCCCAGAACTCTTCGATATCATTGAATTTAAAATACTTGCCGACCCCCAGTCGTTCGGCCAAAGATTTGAAGATCCACCAATCGGGTTTGGCGTCGTTGTGGGGATCCACCGCCTTTTTGCGCATCTGAAACGCGGGCTTGAGGCCCTTGCCGGTTGCCAGAACACTCGATTTCTCCAGATAGGTTGCCGAGGGCAGCAGCACATCGGCGTACCAGGCGGTCTCGCTGTAATTGGCATCGATCGAAACCAGCAGATCCAGTTTGTCGAACGCCTTTTTCTGGGCTTCCGGGTCAGGCAAAGCCAGCAACGGGTCGTGACGATAAGCGATGTAAGCTTTGATCGGATAGGGGTCCTCGTTTAAAATTGCCGGATACATCAGGTGCAACAGTCCCGGTCCGGCTTCAAAATGCTTGTATTTCCATCCGCAGCCGTCCACTCGCTTTTCTTCGGGCTTCGGGATCGTGTCCATGAGGGTTTTGAGACCCTTGTTGCCGACATCACCGGGTCCCTTCTGAAAAAAGAGCCCACCGGGTGACTCGAATGCGCCCATCAGCGTGTTCAAAATGTAGCTGGTTCGGACCGCGTAAAACGAATCCAGATAGCGGGCCACCATCCATCCCGGATGGAAGATGACGGCCGGTCGGTCCTCCCCAATTTCATGCGCAAATGCAACAATTTCCCTGGCCGGGATTCCGGTTTCCTGAGCGGCCCATTCCGGGCTGTAAGGAACGACAAACGTCTCCAGCTCTTTTAATCCCAGCACCCATCGCTTCACAAATTCGGCGTCGAAAAGCTTATCGCGCAGCACGGTGTGGATGATTCCCAGATTGAGGGCGTAGTCGGTACCCGGGCGAATCGCCCAATACCGGGTGGCCTTCATGGCGGTGCCGGCGGCCCGGGGGTCGATGTAGGTAATTTTACCCCCTTTTTCAAGCATATCCATAATTTGGTTGGCTTGCTTTACCCGCAAGGATTCAAAGACATTACGGCCATATAGAATCAGATGCTTGCAGTTGGCATAATCATAATTAAAAGTTTTGCGGCCGGAGCCAAAAAGCGACATGGCGGCATGCTGAACGTCGCGGGCACAGGTGCAGTCGTGGTTAAAGTAGTTGGGCGAACCGAGAGCTCTGAGGAAACTGCGGTGAATGTCTCGAAAGGGTCCGCCGCGGTCGCTCAGTGCAATCGCCCGTGCACCGTGCTTTTTGATAATGGCTTTTAATTTTTTAGTGATAAAGTCCAGCGCTTCATCCCAGCTGGCCTTTTCCCATTTGCCTTCGCCGCGCTTGCCCTGCCGGATCATGGGGTGCTGCGGTCTTTCGTAGTCATAGAGCATGGCAATGCCGGCGGAACCCTTGGCACACAGCCGGCCGGCCATTCCAGGATCAAGGGGATTGCCTTCAATCCATTTGACGACCCCGTCTTCGACCTCCACCCGAATGGGACATCTGACCGTGCACATTCCACAAACACTGAATACCGATTCTTTCATGACGTTGATTTCACCTCCGAATAAGATTCAAATCATAATTTTCACACCTTATAATAGAAAACAAAAAAAAAGAAAACGAAAAAAAATTGCTCAAAAGAGCAAAAATTCGGTTAAAAAAAAGAAAAAAATTGAAATAATTTTATTGCACTGATATGAGATAAAGCACATAATCATATCCCTGTTTTAAAATGATCCCGCTGTTTGTAATGTTCGGTTGCACTTTTCTATTGCATGCGGCCAGATTTAGGGTTGCCGGCAATCGGCGGTGCTAATTCTTGCACCGCTTACGGATTTAACAGAGAATGTGTGCATGAGATAGGCCGTTCAGGCGAAATTATCAACTCACATCTAAGGAGGGAGGACATGAAGAAAACAATTTTAGTTGTCGGATCGATTTTGCTGATTTTCACGTTCGCTGCTCCATTCATGTTAGCCGGTGATGCTTCAGCTATGACCGTGGAGGAAGCAATCAGCCAAGCAACTAAAGGGACCGAAGCAGGCCAGATCAATCCCGATGCGGAGAAAGGGTATCTGGGCATTCCGGGCGGTCCCAAGCTGAACCCCATTATCGGGCTGCTGTGGGCCATCTGGGTGGGATGGATCTTCTCCACCGTTGGTGCCTTCGGGGGAATCATGGCCGGCGTCGGCCACATGACCATTTATGGACTCGGTTCTTATGCCAAAACCTTCAAGACGACTGCGCCGGGTTTGAACAAACTGATTACCGACAGCATCCGGGTTTCCAATCAGTGGCTGGTGGGCCTGTCGGCCCTGGTATCCAGCATCAACTACGCCCGGCAAAAACGGCTGGTCACGGCCCTGGGTTTCTTCCTGGGCATTGGCGCCCTGTTTGCCACCCTGCTGATCGTTTTTACCACGGCGGGTAAAATCAAATTCTCGCAATATCAGGGATGGTTCGGGCTGTGCGTTTTTGTCATCGGCGGGTTCATGATCTATGAGCTGACGCCGAAAGGGTCGGCTTCCAAGAAATCAGCCCAGGCGGCGGCCAAGGCATTTGAAGCCACCATCAAAGAAAAAAAGGACATCACCGAGCAGGGCATCAAAACGCTCAAATGGGGTTTGACCAAAACCGAATTTTCCTTTTTTGGTCAAAAATTCACCTTCAGTCCGATTTGGGCCTTCGTCGGTGGCTTTGTTATTTCCTGTATTGCCTCATTTCTGGGTGTCGGCGGCGGATTTCTGTACGTGCCCTTCCTGACGAGCGTGGTTGGGCTGCCCATGTTCGTGGTGGCGGGAACGTCGGCGCTTTCGGTCTTGATCGGTATGATTTTTGCCATCTTCAACTTCATGGTCCTGAAGGGCGTCGTGGTTCATTGGAGCCTGATCGGAGCGGAGTTGATCGGCATCTTCATTGGTTCGATGATCGGACCGCGAACCGGCAAGTACATCCCCAACAAGGTCTTAAAGGGGATATTTATCGTTTTGGCGCTTTACATCGGCTTAAGATACACCTTGCGAGGCTTTTTCGGCATCGCGATGCTCTAATCAGCCTTCGGGCGCTCTGAGCGGGTTCGGGGCCGAAACCGATTGGGATTCGGCCCCGAACAGCCGCAGCTTCTCCCGGCCTCCGCTCAACTGCCAAGTTCAAGCGCTCTTCTGCAAATCGGGGGCCCAGAGGGATGGAGAAGCGCACCCACCTTGACCAGGTGACATTTATGGATATGGACGCCATTTTCCATACGCTCTCCTTGCAGGCGGACAGCTTTCTGATTACTTTTTACAGAATCACGGGCTATGGCCTTATCGACTATTTCATCGGAACCACCGTCCTTGCGTTTTTTTGTATTGTCATCGGCGAGGTGAGCGTTTCACTGGCCATCCGCTTCAACAAGCGGTATCTGGATTCCATGGCCAAGGAGATGAACGAAAAAGAGGCGCTTGCGCTGAGGGCTTACCAGGCAGGGAACAAACCCGGCTACAAGGCGCTAAACAAGCAAGCCACCGACGCCTGGGGAAAGCATTTCTTTACCATGGTTGCCTATTCTGCCGGGATCCTATGGCCCATCCCCTTTGCACTGGGGTGGATGCAGACGCGATTTGCCGAGGTGCAGTTTGATCTGGCATTCCCGCTGTCGCTTATTTTCGGTAAGTCGGTCGGATATATTTTCACCTTTATTCCCATATACATCCTGTGCCGTATTCTGTTCAAATACATGCGGCCGTATCTGCCATATTTCAGAGGGGTCCAGAAACTTCTCAGTCAACCGGATACCGGCAATTCCCGCTGATCCTTCGTCAATCGGCCGAGGGCGCTGCGGTTGCCCGGAACCGGTCTTTTACACCTCACCCGCTGAAGACATAGATTAATGACATTTCATTGCCTTCCCGCCGGTTGCTTTTCTAAGTCGCTGCAAATATCGACCCCACCAGCTTTTCGGCCGGACACATTCAGGATCCAGATACTTTGTGGGATTCTCAACAAAAGCCCTGCGGCAGCCCTCAGCGCAGAAATAATATTGATGTCCATCGACATCGGCCGTAATTTGCGTGGTTGCGAGATTTACAGACATGCCGCACACCGGATCAACTTCAGTTTTTATGGGTTGCGTTTGATTCATAAGGATCTCCGCTTCATACTTTTTTATTTGTTCTAAAACACTGTAGCACCATTCTGAAACTAATGATTAAACGTCAGGTGGCAAGTTTTTTTATCTGGCGCCCAGTAGGAGTAAAGTATAGTTTCCATAATTCAAGAATTCCGAATTTTGGCCGATGATAAGATTCAGGGGATACCCGGCAGGCGCCGGGTGGCATTTAACGTTTTATGAGGAAGAACCCGCACAGCATAACGATCGCGCTCAATTATCATGCGCTTTGCAAACTCGGATTTTATCTGAATCTGTTGGCGCTGGCGCTGTTCTTTATGCTGAGCGCCTGCTCGACAGCCCCAGGGCCGGCTGCCCCGGAAGTCGTGGGCGCTGCGCCTCCTTTTACCGACAGATCCGATTTGAACGATGCTGAAATCGAACACCGGCTGCGGCAAGAATATGGCAGGTGGCAGGGGACCCGGCATCGATTGGGGGGCACCGGCAGCCGGGGTATTGATTGTTCCGGTTTTGTAAAAGCAATCTATAAAGATGTGTTTAATCTTGATTTGCCGCGAACCACCCGGGCGCAGGTGAAGCAGGGTCGGCCGATACCCTTCAAAGAGTTGCAGGCCGGAGATCTGGTGTTTTTTCAACCGCCGACTTATCCCCGTCATGTGGGGATTTATTTAGGCGGATCCGAATTTGTGCACGCCTCTAAAAACAAAGGCGTGACCCTATCGAGAATCGATGAAACTTACTGGGGAAAATATTACTGGACCGCGCGCCGCATCCTGCCGGCTGCCGGTCATTCCTTGAATCAGTAAAGTTTATAACTTCTCCATCGCTCAAGTTCATATCATTTCCCATAACAAAATGTCAGGTTTTCAGAGGACAGATGTCAGAGGACAGAAGACAGAAACGCTATGCGCAATATCAAGTAGTCTTTCTGACCTCTGTTCTCTGACTTCTGTCTTCGGTTTACGGACACCTGAATCCTTTATTTAAAGGTTTCCAGAAACGGGGGCAGCGGTATGTCTATCATATAGGCCACGGCGCGTAAAAGCTCCGCCTCCCGCACCGTTACCCTTTTATCATGCAATACGCAGTGAGAACAGGCATCCAGCATCGCTTTTTTAACACCCGGGCTGGCATGCGAAAACCGTTTCAGGGATGCCCGCAATGCGCTGAACGACACCCGTGCGGCCGGCTGTATCTTTCCGTCCCATTTTGAATCACTGACATGCAATCTGGACCATCCGGAATTAAAGGCCGCCTGCGCGGCCACCGCTGCGGGATGTCCCGCCTGTGCCAGCGCCGAGAGAATATGGACGGCATCTGCGGCCAGTGATTCGATGTTCTTATAAACGACTTCCTTTTTATGGCGGTTGAAGGTCGATTCCAGCCGGTGGGTGATGATTTCCTGGACCGCAAATTCAAAGAGCGAGAGCCGGGCGTCTGCTTCCACCAGGATTTGGATCAGTTCCCTGAATTTTGCATACTGACGGGCGGACATCTGTCGTAAGGACGGCAGGGCCAGATCCAGAATGGGAAGCCGCAGCCGGGGATGGACACCTTTCAACTGGTTTTCGAGTCGCAAAATGTCTCGGATGACGGTTTCCGGTGCAGCTTTTTGCAATCTGTTCAGCTGTGCGGCCTTTAATGCCGGGTCCGTTTCCAGCAACAGCGCGCAGGTGACACAGATCGCTCCCAGAATGTCGCCGAGTTCGTTTTTTACCGCAGGCGGGATTGCAGCCAGAAGCTGCCGGCTGTGGCCAAGATCCTGCGATGTGACATTTCCCGGCCGTTCAACAACCGAATCCGCACCGATGGCAAGCGCCGCAAACGGCGTCTGTGGGGTATCTGCGTCCGGTTTTTTAAGCTCAGGCGCTGCCGGCGCAGGTTCTTCTTCTACGATCACCGGCGGGATGAATCGGCCGTCAAAATCGGGTTGCAGGCGATAAATCCTGTCGGATAACGGCGGGTGGGTGGCAAACAATGTGCGTATGGCTTGGCCGAAAAACATGTGACAGATTTCTCCGGCATGGGGCGACTGAATTCTGGATCCCTGAGCCAGTCCGCCGATTTTTTTCAACGCCCCGGCAATTCCCGCGGGATTGCGCGTGAATTGCACCGAGGAGGCATCCGCGAAATACTCTCGCTGGCGTGATACCGCCGCCTGAATCATCCGGCCGAACAGCTGCCCCAAAAATCCAATGATCAGCAGGCCCAATCCGATCAGAACAATCTGGGCGTTGCTTTTGCGGCTGCCGGAGCGGGAGCGCAACACCAGATAGCCGATATTGGCAATGATCATGATGCCGCTGAGGAATCCGATCAGCCGGATATTTAAACGCATATCGCCGTTTAAAATATGGCTGAATTCGTGGGCAATGACACCCTGCAGCTCGTCGCGGCTCAGCAGTTTCAGACAGTTGGGGGTAACGGCCACAACCGCATCGTTGGGCGAATAACCGGCTGCAAAGGCATTAATGCCTTTTTCGCGGTCAAGGAGGTAAACCTGGGGCACGGGGACTCCGGAAGCCAGCGATATCTCCTCGACAACGTTAATCAGCCTGCGCTCCCCCCTATCAGTGGTCGATGCATGGATGCGTCTTCCGCCCAGGTTTTCGGCAACCGCACTCCCGCCTTTTGCCAGCGCGATAATTTTGGTGATGCTGCCGATAAAAATAACCAGCAGGGTGACGCTGACCGCCCAGAACCCCAGACGGGGCTGGATCCAGTCGAAGCCTGCCGGGCTGAAACCCGGCTGGCGGGCGCTGTAAAAATAGACAACGATTACCGCAACCAGGTAAACCGCCAGCACCACTGCTGCTGCGGCCAGGATAAACAGACCGATCAACCAGATCGTTTTGCTACGGGCTTTATCCTGTTCTTTAAAGAAGTCCATAACTTTGGAAGTGCCTAAAATGCCCAAAATGAGCTAAAGTGCCTAAATTTTTAGAAGGATACCTTGGGCGCTTTTCTTTCTTCGGGGGCCTCGGTGGACTCCAGCAATTGCGCGGGGGAAAAGTGAAACATGCCCGCAATGATCGTATGGGGAAATTTTTCGCAGCCGATATTGTACGCGGTCACCGCATCGTTAAAGGCCTGACGGGCGAAGGCCACCCGGTTTTCTGTAGACGTCAGCTCCTCCTGCAGTTGCAGCATGTTTTGATTGGCTTTCAAATCAGGATAATTTTCAGCCAGTGCGAAAAGGCGGCCTAACGTTCCTGTCAGCAAGGTCTCGGCACTGGCCAGGTCCTTCATGGCAGCCGGGTCTCCGGGATTTCCGGATGCTTTCTGACTGGCACTTAAGGCACTGTTTCTGGCGTTGATGACCGCCTCCAGGGTTTCGCGTTCATATTTCATATAGCCTTTGGCTGTTTCAACCAGATTGGGGATCAGGTCATAGCGGCGTTTGAGCTGGACATCAATTTGTGAAAATGAATTTTTATAGCGATTGCGCAACGTAACCAGGCTGTTGTAAATTGCAGCGATCATGATAATTAGCAAAAGAATGATGCCCCCGATAATAATTAGTGCGGTCATTTTAACCTCCTCATCTACAGGATCGGTCAATAAATGCGTAACGCGGTTGGGATTTCTGCGGATATCCTATAACAAATGAAAAATCAAGTAAATCAACAGTCGGGGGGGTTCATTCAAATTGTTCTCAAGAGCGGAATAAATTATTTCGGGCGATTGGCGAAAGCCGGGCATTTATTTTTTAATCTTTAAAAATTTTACCCCGAATCCTTCCGGCCCGGTCCAGATGACCCTGCTCTTGATTTTGGCATTTTTGGCGGTCTTTAATGGGATGACGAGCGTAACGGTCTGTCCCACTTCCAAACGGTGCTGGGTTTCGATAAAAACGCCGGAGGGGCTGATGTCTCTGGTGATTCCACCGAGAATTTTATTCTGGGTGGCAAAAATGACGGGCTTGGAATAACGCTTTCGATCGTATTTTCTTTGATCCTCTATGATTTTCAAATTACCGTTGCGCAATTTTTGCTTGGCATAGTCGATGCTGAATTTAACACCATAACCAAATTTAAAAAAAGAGGTCGGCAATTCGCGGCGCCACATGATTTTTGCCCGCAAACACTCGTAAGTATCGCGATTGTCGGTATAGGGCGAATATTCGATACCGATAAACACCTCATCGCCAAGGCGCAGCAAACTGTCGGTTTCAAAATACAGGCCATATTTGCTGAAATTGAGCATCCTGGCCTGATAAATGATGCCGGCTTTCAAATTTTCGATCGTCACCGGCGATTTATGCTGGATTCGGGCATTCCCTCTATTTTCCGGATTTTCAATCATCTTTCATATGCCGTGACATTTACATTCGCTAATCGGGATTGGATTCGAATATTTTACTGGCTTGCGCATTTGAAAAACCGCAAGCCGGAAGCTAAAGAAAGCTTACCTGAATATTATCGGCATTTTTTTTAATAACTTAAAAGAGGAGATTGCCTCATTCCTTAAAATTTTAAATGCTCAAGGGGTAGGTCGGCTGTGCCGGTGACAGCAACGTTGTGGAAACTTCAGCCTGACAGTGTCTTTCGAGCATCTGCGCCACCCGGTCGCGGGTGGCAATGGCCCGGCTTTGGCTATCCTCGCCGAGGCTGTCGATATTCATGACGATAACGCGGGTATCTTCATCGATTCGGGTGTTATGTCCGTTGCGCCAGTTCCAGCGTCGACACATCACCTCGTTTGACTCGGACACCAGATAGATCACTTCCCCGGGGTCAGGGTGCTCCCGGTTGCCGGGGCTGCCCAGCGGGGTAAAGTTTTCGCTGCCGTCCGCATATCGCAGCTCCAGGCTGCCATTGGCCCGCAGCAGATCATCTCCGCCCACCGGTGTCACCGCCTGAATCGAATTGATGTTCATAATTGCCACCACTTTGTTAATAAAAGGAATGCCGGCTCCCGGTTTTTGAACGCGCTTTAGAAGGGCGCAATGTGCCGGAGGGAATTTGTTCGGATTGGAACCGAATCGGCGGTGCGCATCACTCCAGATCACCGTGCGCGGGTCTGCCTTAATATCCATGGGTTGCTGAGCAGCCTGAGTGATAGCACGCTGCAGCGTATCCTCAAGTTCTTTGGAGTGACCCCGGTTGTTCATCTTTGTAGCGACGACAATCCCCCGGCGGAAGGTGGGGTATTCTTCAAATATTCTGGCATGGATTCGGATCTCAGGCATGGTGGTTTGGCCTCTATCCAGTTATGAAAATGATGTTCGCATTAGAATTTATTTGTACCGGCTGAAGTCAACGCCCCGCAGTTTTGCGCGCTGCTCGTACCATTCCATTTCATCTTTTGGCGGGGCCTCGATGTTTTCGGGCGGTTTGCGGATCAATTCAATGG
>Ga0209536_100009903_pt1 | contig 14105 bp, 12 predicted proteins | sample DeeMarSeWOR28_12_FD_187461 | JGI IMG/M metagenome (GOLD analysis project Ga0209536, IMG submission 187461) | Marine sediment microbial communities from White Oak River estuary, North Carolina - WOR-2-8_12 (SPAdes) (version 2) | ecosystem: Environmental > Aquatic > Marine > Intertidal zone >...
GCTGTTCAACGCCGCCTTCGAATGGGCACATGCCCATAGCCTGACCAGGATCATCGGTCCTAAAGGTTTCACCGTGTTGGACGGTTTCGGCCTGCTGGTAAAGGGCTTCGAGCATCGCCCCGCCTTTGGCTTACCCTACAATCCGCCATATTACGCAGACCTGATCGAAGCCGCCGGATTCCAATCTGAGCGTGACGCCCTCTCCGGTTATCTGGGCGCGGACATCCAGTTCCCGGAGCGCATTCACTCGCTGGCCGAACGAATCGCCAAACGCCGCGGATTGCGCATTGCGCGCTTCCGGACTCGCAAAGAGCTGCACACACTCATCCCAAAACTAAAAGAATTGTACAATAGCGCCCTGCGTGGTACCGCCAACAACGCGCCGTTGACAGATGCCGAAGTCAAGATAATGGCTAATCAATTGCTGTGGTTCTCCGACCCACGCTTGCTCAAGATTGTATACAAGGAGGATGAGCCGGTCGGATTCCTGATGGCCTACCCTGATATTTCCGCCGCCTTACAAAAAACAAAAGGGAAAGTCTTTCCTTTCGGCTGGATCAGTCTGTTGCGCGAATTCAAACGCACCGATTGGCTTAACATCAACGGCGCAGGCTTGCTGCCCGAGTACCGTGGCTCTGGCGGGACTGCCCTCCTGTACAGTGAGTTGTTCAAGTCCGTATTGGAGACTGGTCAATTCAAGCACGCCGAAGTCGTCCAGATCGGCGTAGAGAACGAGAACATGCTGCGCGATCTAGAGAATTTTGGGGTAGACTTTTATAAAGTTCACCGAACTTACGTGTGTACGTTATAGCCCCGTTCATCCAGCAGTTTAACTGCTGGATGAACAAGTGTGTGATTTTGGAGCATAAATGGATTTTTCTGAGAATACTGGGCAATTGCTAAAAGCCATCCGCTTTTCAGCGGATAAACATCGCAACCAGCGTCGCAAAGACAATGCCCAATCCCCATACATCAACCATCCCATTGAAGTAGTACAGCTACTCTGGGATGTGGGCGGTATACGCGATGCCGACGTGCTGCTGGCTGCTATTTTGCACGATACCATCGAAGACACGCATACGCGCCCGGAAGAGATTCGCGCAGCGTTTGGTCCAGACGTGCTCTCGCTCGTTCTCGAAGTGACTGATGACAAGAGCCTGCCAAAAGCTGAACGTAAACGCCTGCAAATCGAATCCGCTTCACACAAATCATTTGGCGCAAAATTGGTAAAACTAGCCGATAAATGTTGCAACGTGCGCGACTTGTTAGCGTTACCGCCCGAGAACTGGTCCCTGGAACGTCGCCGAGAATACCTGCTCTGGACCGAGCAAGTTGTCGCCGGTCTGCGTGGCACAAATGCGGCACTGGAAGAATATTACGAGCATGAACTGATCAATGGAAAGGCTTTATTGGGCATCGAAAAATAGGTCCACATGGTATAATTTCGCCCTGCGAAAATAACATCCCGCCTGCCCCCAGGCGGGTTCTTTGAAGGAGAACTCCTATGTCTGGACACTCAAAATGGTCCACCATAAAACGAAAAAAAGGCGCAGCGGATGCCAAACGCGGCGCTATTTTTACACGGCTTGCGCGTGAGATTGCTGTTGCAGCGCGTGAAGGCGGCGGTGACCCGGAAACCAATTTCCGTTTACGTTTGGCAGTAGACAAAGCCCGCGCCGAAAACATGCCCAAAGATAACATCGAGCGCGCTATCAAACGTGGCTCTGGTGAAGACAAAGATGGTGTGGCCTATGAAGAGATCGTATACGAAGGCTATGGTCCCAAAGGCGTGGCATTTATGATCGAAACCGTCACTGATAACCGCAATCGCTCAGTATCAGATATCCGGCATGCGCTTTCGAAAAGTGGCGGCAGTATGGGCGAAGTTGGTTCGGTTGCCTGGCAGTTCGAACGCATGGCTTATTTTGCTTTCCCATCCAGCGCGCTGGATTATGACAAAGCATTTGAACTGGCAATTGAAGCAGGTGCTGACGATGTCATCGAAGATGATGGTATGGTCGAAATCACTGGTCCGGTGGAAACATTTAAGTCCATTGCAGACCTTCTGCATGCGGCCAATGTCACTCCTGAAGACGCTGGCCTGCGTATGGTTCCCAAACAGGAGATGGAATTGGAAGTAAACGAAACTTTGCAGGTGATGAAGGTGATTGAGAACCTCGAAGATATGGATGATGTACAAAGCGTCTATTCAAATCTGAAGATGTCTGAAGAAGCTTTGGCGGCGCTCGAAGCCGAATAAACTAAGTAGGGGCGACCGACTGGTCGCCCCTACTTTATTCTCAGGATATGACTCTCGCTCTTGGGATTGACCCTGGAACTGCAACAACTGGCTACGGACTCGTCCGCCTCACACCAGATGGCAGCCTGCTGACCGTTAAATATGGTGTCATCACCACCCCAAAAGATACCCCTCCTGCCGAACGATTGGTAATGCTATACAATCAAATGCAAGACTTGTTGCGGGAAAACAAACCGGATACCACTGCAGTGGAGAAGTTGTTCTTCCAACGCAATATCACTACAGCCATCGCCGTTGGACAGGCACGCGGCGTGATGATGCTCTCCCTGGCACAGGCTGGTCTGGAAGTGTTCGAGTACACGCCAAACGAGATCAAGCAGGCCGTAGCAGGTTATGGCTCGGCTGGCAAGCGTCAGATGCAAGAGATGGTGCGCGTGCTCCTGGAATTGGATTCCATCCCCAAACCAGATGATGCCGCCGATGCGCTGGCAGTTGCCATCACACATTTGAACACTAATCGGTATTAAACACAAAGACTCGAAGGCGTGAAAACACAAAACTGATTTACTATACGTGCCTTTGTAACTCTATGACTTCGTGGTAAAAATAACCCATGCTTGCAACAATCCGTGGTGAAATCACCCAAATAGAAGAAAACGCCTTTGTCATTGAAGTTGGAGGTGTGGGGTTACGCGTTCTCATCCCAGCTCCCCTGCGTGGACGCATGAAAGTTGGCGAAGCCGCCTTCCTGTATACGCATCTCATCGTCCGCGAAACCGAATTGACCCTGTACGGTTTCGAATCTCAGGCCGACCGTGATCTGTTTACACTCCTTTTGGGTGTGGACAAGGTTGGGCCAAAAGTGTCGCTCTCAGTGCTTTCCACAATGAATATCGAGTCGGTGCAGCGAGCAGTCTTTAGTGATGAACCAGAACTGTTGAGTCGTGTTCCGGGGGTTGGTAAAAAGTCGGCGCAGAAGATCGCCTTGCATTTGAAAGACCGCTTGAAACCCATCGATACGATTGCTTCCGTGGCAGCCATGTCCGATGCAGATTCGGAAGTGCTGGCCGCCTTAACTGCCCTGGGTTACAGCGTGGTTGAAGCTCAGACTGCTATCCAGGCGCTCCCGAAAGATGCGCCCGATGATGTAGAAGAACGCCTGCGGCTGGCGTTGCAATATTTCCAGAAGTGATTACCGCAATATAAAATCAACACCCCGTCTCATAAACAAAGACGGGGTGCTTTTGTTATACCAGCGTGGTTACGCTAAATCGACAGGCGTTTATTCGGGAACTGCATCATGATCCGAATTGCCAGGGGCGGGTTGGAAGTTACCCTTGCCTTTTACACCATTGATCTCTTGCGTGTTCATAGCATATTGCAAGACACCATAAGCCACGGCATCAGAGTTGATGTCTAGGGCGGTGAGATTGATATTGTCGTAGGTGTCGCAGGCCAGGTGGTAGCAGGGATCGTACTGTTCGCCGGCCGTGCCACCCCAGATTGCTGCTTCTTCAGGGGTCTTTATTCCCTCAGCGCCGGTGAAGAGCCCGCCAGAGGGGATGCCGACAGCGATGAAGGGGCCATAGTCTGAGCGGCCGGAGAAGTCTGTGCCCTTGAACGGTTGACCAACCATGTTGTAGTACTTTTCAAAGGTCTTTTCAATCTCCGCCGAACCTGCCGGTCCAGCAGGCGATCCCACGCCATCAGAATCGTCTCCATCGTAGATGAAGAAAACGTGGTTGGGGGAACCGATCATGTCGAAGTTCAGATAAAGAGTAATCTTTGCCTGTTCTTCTGGACTCAAGTTGTTGACATAGTATGTCGAGCCAACCAGACCAGACTCTTCAGCGCCCCACCAGGCAAAGCGCACCTTATTACGCGGTTTCACCTTGGCCATCTGTTCGGCAACCTCCAAGATGGCAGCGGAACCAGAGCCGTTGTCCTGAATGCCGGGGCCAGCATTGACCGAGTCGAGATGCGCACCAGCCATGATCACGTTGTTTGGGTCGCCGCTCGTAGATTCAGCGATGACATTGCTGGTGGTGGCGATACCGCGGAAGGTATCGGTCTTCAAGCGCATGACCAAGCCGGATGTAGCAGCCAGTTGCTGGCCAATATCCAACGTGACGGATGTGACAGGGATGTCTAGGGTGAAGGTGCTGCTCAGTGTTCCGTTCAGCGTGCCAGGTATGTTGTTATAGATGACCACGCCAGATGCGCCCGCGTTATATGCATTGGTGGCTTTCAGAGCAAAGGTACACGCCCCGCGGCTGATCAGAGCAATATTCCCTACGGGGAATCCGGCAAAGTCAGCGGCGTTACAACCCGTAATCGCGCTTACGGTACTTACTGACGCAGTCACATCACCACTCCCAGAGTAGGACATGATGTTGTTCACAATCGGCCCAGTTGGCGGAGGCGCCACCTGTTCGAGGACAGAGGGCGAAAGAACAATAAATGTTTGGAACTGGAAATCCTGGACAGTAACGTTGTAGCCAGCAGCCTCCATCCGCTCTACTACGTAGTCAACCGATTGGTTGTAGCCGGATGTACCGGAGGTGCGGATGCCGTTATTGGCATCGGCAATTGTCTGCAAAGCCGCCTGATGTTCGCGGACACCATCCACGGTTACGCATTCGAGTAGTTTGTCAAAGGTGTTGTTAACGCGCGTATCGCATGCTTCTTCTCCAGCAAACGCCGTCGATGCAAATGCAAAGGTAGTTGCCATCAGTGCTACAACAACCAAGATCCGTACAAATTTTCGATTCATTTGTCTTTCTCCTTTGGGAATATTGAAAATAAGCATCATATGCTTTGGGTTACCTGCTTATCAGATCGCTTTCGGATGTTTATATATTTAATTGATTTGGGATTTTTTACCTCCTTGCCATTCCCGCCACTATAAGCAGTGGAAGTTATATCGGTAGGCCAACCACACACCAGAAGTGAAGGGTAGATTTAGGAAATAGGGCAAATACGATAACCTTACTCGTAAATATAAACGATAATATCCCCTTATACAAGAGGCAATTTATCATACAAAAGTCACCTGGCGATTACCTGCTAATAAAAAACAGGGCGGTTTGGAAAAGACCGCCCTGCAAAGCATCAGCGCAACCGCTACTTTATCTCAACCGTATAGCTTCCTACTTCACGGGTAAATCTGGTTGTGCCGCTCACTACCAGCGTGACGCTGTCCACATCGCCGCCAATGGAAACGGGGATTTCAGCGGTTTGGTCATCGCTGACTTCGATCATCTCAACAGTGGTAGTTGAGCCTTCTTTGATCAATGCTAAGCGGAAGGTCTGCGGGAGCGCGTTCTGTATGCGCACAAACCCGTCTGCAATCCAGCCGCCATCGTCAGATTCGAAGTCGGTGAAGTAGTCGATTGCATCCACTGAAACATCATCGATTAGCATGCCTTCGCCGTTGACAGCCGCATCGGTAACGTATTCGAATCGGACAAAGACTTTCTTGCCAGCGTAGTCAGACAGATCGATATCTTCCTGTATCCAGCCATTTGTGACGTTATTGTAGGCCCAGCCGTAAGAGTTGCCAGAAGGGTCTTCCCCGGTGCCGGAGGGCGTGGTAATGATTTGCCATACCTTACCATCTTCGGAAACTTCGAAGTAAACGTAATCATAATCTTCTTCAATGTCGTACCAGGTGCGGAAGGAAAAGGTAATGTCGCCAGTGACATCGCTAAAGTCGAATTCGCGCGTCAGGGTCATGTCTGACTCGTCTCCTTTGTTGGTCCAAAAGGCATAGGAACCCGAATAAGGATCCTCGGGCAGCAAGCGGGCTACAGTCGAGGCTTCGAAGCGCAGGGTGTAGTCGCCTGAGCAGTTGATCTGGATGTAGTCCACACCGTACTGTTTGACAGTGCGTCCCATCGGTTCTGTGGGGCACGTGGAGACACTCTCGGTTGCATAAGTCTGTGGGGCGTTGGGGTAGTTGTTGTAGATGTAACGACCATCACCGACATCGCCGTCCAACAGGTAGTTGGTTACAGCCCAATCCATGAACAGGTCATCGGCAGTAATAAGTTGACCGGTGAGCGGGTCGGTGGCATCGATTTGTTGCAAGACACCATCCACACTATCGAGGCCATTCTCTGGATCTTTCACCAGGGCCTTGGTGGCATCCTCACCGAATCGGTCGAGGAAATAAGTCAGGTAAAGGAAGCCAGCGCCGTAATGCGGTGTGGTAGCGTTGGGATCATTCGGCCAATCGTTGAGTTGCAGGTCAGGATTGGTGGTGTACACCCAGTCGAAACCACCAATGTCATAGCCATTCAAAAAAGCCGCAACTTCAGAAAAGCCCTCGTTCAGATAAGATGTCTCGTTGCGATCCTGATACCAGTGGATCATATGCTGGAATTCATGCGCCAGCACACCATAGGTGAACTCATCGCCCAGATCAGTGTTATCGGCGTTGAACAGGAACATCTCATGGCCATTGGAATACTCATGTGCTAATGGATGGGTTTCATCTGCCGAAGAAAAATATCCGGCAATTGAGAAGCCGATGCCGCGTGCATACAGGATGTAGATGTGCTCATCGCCGTCAATACCGGGACTCCACTCGCTGCCAAAGAATTCCCGATTGGTGGGATACATCTGATTCTCAAACGCATCAACCAGGGACTTCATCTCGTCCTCGTCATAATTGACGCCATCTTCAACCCAGAAATAAACATGGGGCGTCACGTACTGCAAAGTCGCAGTTACACGGAAGTTCTCATTGGTGCCGACATCGGTGGCCCAGAATTCATCTTGTTCACCCTCCTGGCGCGGACCAAGAGGCGGTGGCAGAGTCTCTGGAATGTCACACTTACCTTCCAGACGACAGGACAGATCAACAGGGTTGTTTTCGGGGACGATCGCAGTTTGAAGCGTCTCAAGCGTATCGACCGGAACATCGCTTGTTGGCGGGCGCGTTACTTCCACTACCGGGGTGGCAGCGGGGGGGGCAAAAGGCACATCGGAAATTGAGGGCATTTGCTGGTAAAACTCATATCCCACAACGCCAATCGCTGCCAGAATGATGACACAGCAGCATAACACGACCAGAACGATTGCGATTATGATACCAAGTTTACTTTTGGGTTTTTCCATTGACTGTTCTTCCATGAGAAATCCTCCGTTTAAATTCCATCAATCTTACTTTATTTCACTGAGAATAAAATAAGAAATTAGTATATACACTAAATTGTCACCCTGAACAAAATGAAGGGTCTCCCGCGGAAAGGGCGGAGATTTTTCACTCCTCCGTCTCGGGCCGACGCCCTCGCGGGGCGAACGGCCTACGGTTGTTCAGAATGACAAAATATTTTTGTTTTTCAAAATTTCTTGTATAAAAAGAGACGGCTTTCCTAGCCGTCTCTTTGGGTTAAGCATCAACTGGCTGTTTTGTTTTCGAAACCGCTTTGGCGGTTGTGAAAATCAGCTTATTTTCCTTTTTATCCACATCTACCTGCACGGTAGCGCCGTCCTTGAACTTTCCTTCCAGCAACTCCACCGAAAGCGGACTTTCCACATATTTCTGGATGGCGCGCTGCAGCGGGCGAGCACCAAAGGCCGGATCGTAACCTTCCTTGGCCAGCCAACTGCGCGCTTCGCTCGAAAGCTCAACGTCGATGTTGTGCTCGCTCAAACGTTCATGCAAGTCCTTCATCTGCAGGCCAACAATCTGTTCCATCTCTTCAATGCTGAGCGGGGAGAACATGATGATCTCGTCGATACGGTTGAGGAACTCAGGGCGGAATGCACCCTTGAGCGCCTTCTCGATCTTGTCGTGAGACTCACGTTCTTCATCGTCCGCTTTTTGCTGGAGGAAGCCCAGGGTACCGCCTTTTCTGACATACTCGGTGCCCAGGTTAGAGGTCATGATCAGAACCGTGTTGCGGAAGTCAACCACGTTGCCCTGACCATCCGTCATGCGGCCGTCATCCAAAATTTGCAGCAGCGCGTTCCAAACTTCGGGATGCGCCTTCTCAATCTCATCGAACAACAGGACGCGATACGGGCGGCGGCGGACAGCTTCGGTCAGTTGACCACCTTCTTCGTAGCCCACATATCCTGGCGGCGCACCGAACAAACGGGACACTGTGTGCTGCTCCCGATATTCGGACATATCGATTCTGACGAGGGAATCTTCGTCGTCGAACATGAACCAGGCCAGCGCTTTAGCCAGCTCAGTCTTGCCGACACCAGATGGGCCGATGAAGATGAACGAACCGATCGGGCGTGCCGGGTCTTTCAAACCCGAGCGTGCACGGCGGATGGCATCCGAAATAGCATGGATGGCTTCCTCCTGTCCGACAATGCGCTCATGCAGGCGTTCTTCCATTTGCAGCAGCTTCGCCGATTCACTTTCCATCATCTGTGTCAGTGGGATGCCAGTCCATTGATTGACAACTTCGGCAATGTCATCCACATCCACAACTTCGTCGAGTTGGTGGTCGGTTTCCCATCTTTCGCGCGCAATGTTGAAATCCTGCTCGATGCGCAAACGCTCGGCTTTCTTCTGGGCGGCGCGTTCATAATCGCGTTCCAACCCGGCCTGCTCCTCTTCAGCGCGCAGTTTTTCGATCTCGTTCTTCATTACCTTGAGATCATCAGGCAGGGAATACAGGGCCACGCGCAACTTAGCGGCAGCCTCGTCCATCAGATCGATGGCCTTGTCGGGCAAGTGCCGGTCTGTGACATAGCGGTCTGCCAGGCGCGCCGCAGCTACCAGAGCTTCATCTGCAAAGTGGACTTTGTGATGCGCCTCATAGCGGTCACGCAGACCCTGGAGCATGAGAATGGTATCGTCTACGCTCGGTTCTTCAACGTAAATGGGTGCAAAGCGGCGCTCTAAGGCAGCATCTTTCTCGATGTGTTTATGGAACTCGTCTAGCGTGGTCGCGCCTATGCATTGCAGCTCACCACGAGCCAGGGCCGGTTTCAACATGTTGGACGCATCCATCGCGCCCTGAGCTGCTCCCGCACCGACGACAGTGTGCAACTCGTCGATCATCAGGATAATCTCGCCCGATGCGCGTTGTACTTCTTCGATGGCTGACTTCAGGCGTTCCTCGAACTCACCTCGGAAGCGTGATCCAGCGATCATACTGCCCAGGTCAAGCGCCACGACCTTCTTGCCAGAAAGGATTTCCGGCACGTCATTGGTGGCGATCTTTTGGGCCAGGCCTTCTACGATGGCGGTCTTGCCCACGCCCGCTTCACCGATCAGTACAGGATTGTTCTTGGTGCGGCGGGATAGAATCTGGATAAGACGCAGAATCTCAGTGTCGCGGCCAATGACCGGATCCAGCTTGCCTTCGCGCGCCATCTGGGTCAGGTCGCGTGAGTATTTTTCGAGGGTGCGATAACGGTTTTCAGCTTGCGGATCAGTGACACGCTGGCCGCCGCGCAATTCCTGAACGGCTTCATAGACGCGATCGCGCGTCAGCCCAGCGGACTCCAGAATGCGGGCCGAGGGCGTATTGCGTTCGGTCAGGATCGCCAGGAAAATATGCTCGGTGGAGATATATTCGTCTTTCAGACGGTTGGCTTCTTCATTGGCCAGGTCAATGATTCGTTTCACGCGCGGCGTGATAAATATCTGCCCTGCGCCGCCGCCAAAGATGTTGGCTTTGGGGCTGGCTTTCAGCGTTGAATCTAACCGCTCGGTTAATGCGGCTGCGCTGACGTTAAGTTTTTCCAAAATCTGAGGAATGACACCACCCGGCTGCTCGATCAGCGCAAGCAAGATGTGTTCGGTATCGATCTGGTTATGGCCGAAGCGCTGGATGATCTCCGCAGCGCGTTGGGCGGCCTCCTGTGCTCTCTCGGTAAAACGATCAAATCGCATCATAAGCGTTTATCCTTTCGACATCCAAACCTGACAGGTCTTATCTTGTCATTCCTAATTTTCAACATCTGTGTATAAAGATAGCATGTCTCCATCGAGTCATCATGGAGACCTGTCAGGTTCTGTGACAATAAAGATTATAACAAAGCCGGGTTTGCGATTTGCATATTGGGCGTAAGAGTTATATTAGATTCTAAGGCTCCGGTGTGGCCGTTTTGGTGGGTGTATATGTCACGACCATCATCTCGACTTGCGGGAGCCAGCCGAGACGGCCTTCGGCATCCATCACTTCCCACCAGACCAGGCCATCGTATACCTGGGTGCCGTAGAGCACAGTTACAAAATCGCCAGGACGAATTTTTCCGATAGACGGGCCACCGGGTTGCTGTACCAGGTCCAGGGTTCTGACGGCGTTGCGAGGAATCTGTGCCAGTTGCGGTGTGGCTGTCGGTGTGGGTGGAATGGGCGTCGGGCTGGAGGTTGGGGTAACGGTGACAGTTGGGGTATAGGTATTTGTTGGAGTAAAGGTAGCAGCCGTGGGCGTGAGGGTGAACGTGGGTGTGATGGTGAGCGTGGGCGGAATGAGCGGGTCGAGCTGCGCTGCAACAATCTGATTCACCACAATGGATACTGGCCGTTGCAATCTCAATGCCACGTTTTCCTGCAAGTCGACCACATCTTCATACCTGAGTTGCTTGGAAACGCGCAAGGTGGCCGTCATGTGTAGCGTTTCGCCTTCTGGCACAACCTGCAGGTTCGTTAATTCGGCATCGTACTTAGTGACTTCCTCATTTACAACTGCATTGATTTGACGGTTTTCAGAAGCTTCGCGAAAGAAACTGGCGCTGAGAAAACTGAGCGGCACAAGCAGCACTAGCGTGAAAACAGCGGAAACAGCAAGCGCACGCGGAACACGCCGCCCGGCTTCACGTTTGGGGGCAAAGCCCAATGCAAAAAAGACCAACATGGCTGCAAACGCAATAGTGACGGCGTTGGTCAGGAAAAGCAGCAACGCGCCACCGGCTACATCCCAGCGACCCATTGCAATCCCAATTCCTACCACGCCTAACGGCGGCATCAAAGCGGTGGCGATGGCTACACCCGGCAGCGCCGCCGAAATGGAAGGCATTGCCAGCGCAAAAGCAGCCGCCATACCGCCTGCCAGCGCGATGGTCAAGTCAATCGGGCTGGGGCGTGTGCGTGAAAGCACCTCCGCTGGTAATTCTTGCAAGGTGACAAAGGGGAGATAGCGATTGCCCCAGGCAAGCAAGACGGCCACCAGAATTGCGAGCAGTGCGCCTTGTCCCAGGGCCACACCTGAATCGCGGAACAAACGCGCATCGCCAGTCAGCGAAGCCAGCCCGATCCCTATGATAGGCGACATGAGCGGCGCAACCAGCATGGCGCCGATAATCACTGCGGCAGAATTAGTCAACAAGCCGAGCGTAGCGATCACGGCTGAAAGTACTACCAGCAGAAAAAAATCGAAATCCGGGGTGCAGGAATCGCGCAATTGAACCTGAACTTCGGCGCGACGTTCCAGTGTTACCGGTTTGACGACCTTGCGAATCATGTAGCGGATCACAGAGCGTGTAGATGGTTGAACGGGTTCGGGCAGGCTCATATATCACCTTTTAGTAGGATGTCTTATTCTACCCCCAACCTTCTACAAAAGGCTATAATAATCCCATGACATCTGTTCCACTCCCTGCACGCTCGTCTACGACCAGCCATGTGCGCCCGCTCAATATTTTACGAGACCTGCCGCGTGTGGCCGACCTGATCGAGTTGTGTTTTGCCAATAGTATGGACAGCGAAGGTCAGTCTTACGTCCGGCAAATGCGACGCGCCAGCCGTGATGCCTCCTTCATGCGTTGGGCCAGCAATGCCATCGAGAGCGCTTCTATGCCGCTTTCAGGCTTTGTCTGGGAGCAGGAAGGACGCATCGTTGGTAATGCCAGCCTGGTGCCCTTTCGATACAAGGGCAAACGCATCTACCTGATCGCGAACGTTGCCACGCACCCAGACCACCGTCGGAAAGGCATCGCTCGCATCCTAACCGAACAAGCTATGCAGCATGCCCGTCAACGCGGCGGCGATGAGTTGTGGTTGCAAGTCCGTGCAGATAACCCCGGTGCAGTTCACATGTATGCAAACCTTGGATTTGTAGAACGCGCCCAACGTACAACCTGGAGCGCGAGCAATGACAAACACCTTTCCCCGGACTCCCCTTCTCGTTCAAACCAAATCTCCAACCTGCTGACCGTTACCAAACGTCATTCCCGCTTTTGGCCGCAGCAACTTACCTGGCTTAACCACTTGCATCCTGAAGAAATACGCTGGTACCGTTCCCTGAATTGGAACAGTCTCAAACCCGGCCTGTGGAACTGGCTATACCGTGTCTTTATCGAATTCGACCTGCGACAGTGGGCTGTGCAAAAAGATGGACGTTTACAAGGCGTGTTGACTTGGATGCCAACCACGCGCACTCCCTCACTGTGGCTGGCCTGTGGTTCAGACGCAGATCCTGAATCTATTACTCTCCTGCTTCAAAATGCACATCGTGAGTTGGGCTACCGCAAAAACTTGAAACTTGAACACCCTGCTGGCTTGCAAGAGCAGGCCATTCAAGCGGCGGGCTTTAGCCTCACCCGAACCCTGATCTGGATGCGAGCAAAAGGCGCAACCTAATTCTTCATTTCCCGTATTATGTATTGAAAGGAGAATAATAAAATGACCAAATTCATTCTGCGTTGGGTCATCAACGCTGTAGCACTTTATTTGGCTGTCTACTTCGTACCTGGCGTTAGCCTGCAAGGCGACTGGACATCCCTTATCTGGCTGGCGCTCATCTTCGGGCTGATCAACGCTTTCCTGCGCCCGCTGCTCAAACTGCTGACCTGTCCGCTCATCCTCCTGACACTGGGCTTATTCACATTGCTGATCAACACCTTCCTGTTCTGGCTAACCAGCCAGGTTGGTCAGGCCTTTGGCATCGGATTCACCATTGAGGGCTTCTGGCCGGCCTTCCTGGGCGGCCTGGTTGTGACCGTGGTGAGCGTAGTCATGAGCTTGATTTTTAAAGACGAGTTGAAGGGAAGAAGGTAGATGAACTAAAAGGTAAGAAGTTGAAAGTTGAAGGTAAAAAGGATGGTGAGAAGAAAACTCACCATCCTTTTAATTCTACCGAGGAGACGTTTGGAGTATTCGCTATAATCCAATTATCGATGAAAGAGGTTTGCCATGACTGACGATCACACCTACTTCCGTTGGATGGTTCAAAAAGCCCAGATTCGCGCCGGCGCCAGAGCGATCATTCTCAACGCATCGGGTGACCGTTTCCTGGTCCAGAAGAATCTCAGCGCACGAGACGGATACTTCAACTTCATTGGCGGGGGGGGTAGAGTTTGGCGAAACTCTCGAAACCTGTCTTGAACGAGAAACCTGGGAAGAGACGAATGCCAGGGTCATCCGGATGGACTATCTCTTTGTTGTTGAGAACTTCATTACTTTCAAGGGAGATATTACTCACAGCCTGGGACACTACTTCGAGGTCCAATTGGATCGCGAGGATTTGAAATCAACTTTGGATAATACTGATTTAATGTGGTTCTCTCGCGCTGACTTGGCTGATCTCGATCTCCGCCCACACGTGGTCAGGAATCACATTGTAAACCGGACTTACCAATCCGTTCGCCATTTGATATCAAAAGATGATATTGCCTGAAGCCCTTCTACGTCTTCTCCCCACTTTTCCCTTTCTCACCCTTTCAATCCGGGTAAATTCCCTGCCGAAGCCGAATTCCGTGCCCCGCGTAAAATGGCTTGCGCCATCACTTCTGCTGCAAATGCACCGACAGTGGTTGGGTCAGATTTTTTCTGGCCAGTTGCCAGGGTGAAGATGGTATCGCCGTCCAGCATGGTGTGCGCTGGTCGGATCGTACGTGCCAGACCATCCTGTGCCATCTGGGCTACTTTGGT
>Ga0209536_100009905_pt1 | contig 14103 bp, 12 predicted proteins | sample DeeMarSeWOR28_12_FD_187461 | JGI IMG/M metagenome (GOLD analysis project Ga0209536, IMG submission 187461) | Marine sediment microbial communities from White Oak River estuary, North Carolina - WOR-2-8_12 (SPAdes) (version 2) | ecosystem: Environmental > Aquatic > Marine > Intertidal zone >...
TGCGCCCACTGGTCCAGGGCGAGCGCGATGCGGATAAACTCACCGATGGTATGGGTGCTCAGGGCGAGAAACTGGTCCTTCTGATACTGGAAGAGCTCGCCAAACTCGACACGCACTAGCGCAGAAACGGCGTGCAGCCGATTTCCTGTACTGCGGCCCTTATTACACCCTACGAGAACCGAGCGCGCCCGTTGCCAACTCAGGCTTTCTTCTGCGCCGCCTCCTGCAGCATGGGTTTCAGTTCGCCTTTCTGAAACATTTCCAGCGTAATGTCATGGCCACCAATCAACTCGCCGTTGACATACACCTGTGGAAAAGTCGGCCAGTTGGCAAAACGCGGCAGATTCTCGAAAATCTCAGGGTCGGCCAGCACGTTAACGTGCGCAAATTCCACCTCGCAGGCCTGCAAGACCTGCGCGGTGCGGCTGGAATAACCACACATGGGCATCTGCGGTGTTCCCTTCATAAAAATGATAATCGGATTGCTGTCCACGGCCTGCTTGATCCGCTCCATCACATCCATTGTTATCCACCTCTCAAATCAATAAGTTATTACACCTATTATCAGTTTACCTAGCATAGCAGGTGACAAAAAGTCTTTTTTGGAGGGGTTTTACGCTGCGCCGGCCGCCTCAGCGTTCAGGCCGCATTGTCAACATTGCGCTGCAACCAGAATTCCAGCGCAGCAAGGTGCCACAACTTACTGCCCTGCAATCGGGTAAGCTGATGCTCCGGATCTGCCAGGATGGAATGCACATAGCTCTCGCGGTAAAGGCCACGTTCTCGACAGGCCCGACTATTGAGCAGTTCGCGCATGAAGTCCAGAAACTGGCCACGCACGAACTTCAGAGCGGGCACTGGAAAATAGGCCTTGGGGCGATCGATAACGGCGTCGGGTACCAGCCCGCGGGCAATCGTTTTGAGCGGATACTTACCGTTGTCACGAATCTTGAGTCGCGCCGGCATCTTGATGACCAGCTCCACCAGGCGGTGATCCAGAAACGGCACACGCGCCTCCAGGCCCCAGGCCATGGTCATATTGTCCACACGCTTGACCGGGTCATCAACGATCAATGTCGTTACATCGAAGTGCAGGACGCGGTTCAGATAATCGTCGCTGTTGGCCAGTTTGAGCCGTTCTTCGACCAGCGCCGACGTATAATCCGGCCCCGAAAACCCGGGCGCTATCATGCGCAAATATTCGCTGTGATCGCGATCGAAGTAGTAAGGGCGGAAACGCTCGATCGCGGAGCCCGTCGCCGCGTGCATCTGCGGATACCAGAAGTAACCTGCGAACACCTCGTCCGCGCCCTGACCGCTCTGTACGACCTTGACATGTTGCGAAACGCGTTCGGCGAGCAGGTAAAACGCAACCGCATCCTGTCCAACCATGGGCTCGGCCATATTGTCTATGGCCTCCGGCAGCCGTTCGAGCACTTCGTGGTTTGGCACATGAATCTTGTGGTGCCGGGTGGCATAACGTTCTACCACCTGATCCGAAAACTCGAACTCGTGCCCGCGCTCGTGCGGATGATCCTCGAAACCGACGGAAAAAGTCAGCAGATCGCTGCCGCCGCCGTGCTCGGCCAGCAGCGCCACCAGCAGGCTGCTGTCCAGACCACCCGACAGCAGCACCCCGACAGGCACATCGGCAATAAGCCGGCGCCGCTGCACCGCTTCAACCAGGGCGGCCCGCGTCTCCTCCAACCACTCGGCTTCGCTCAGCTGGGTGTCAGTTGCAGAAGCATCGAGCTGCCAGTAGGGGAAGACGCGGTCATGACCCTCGGCATCGACGATCAACACGTGTGCCGGTGCCAATTTGCGGATGCCTCTCAGCAGCGTTCTCGGCGCCGGTACTACCGCGTGCAGGGTGAAATGATGATGCAGTGCTACGGTGTCAAAGTCGGTATCAACGCCGCCACCCGCCAACAGAGCCTGGGTGTTGGAAGCAAAGCGGAACCCGTTTGTACCGTGGCTGTAGTAACAGGGCTTGATTCCGAAACGGTCGCGTACCAGCACCAGCTGCTGACGCCTTTGATCCCAGATGCAGATGGCGAACATGCCATGAAGCCGGGTGGCAAAAGACTCTCCCCAGGCCGCATAAGCCTTCAACACAACTTCGGTGTCACCCTCACTGACAAAGCGGAATCCCTCTCCGATCAGCTCTGCGCGTAGCTCCTTGTAATTGTATATCGCACCATTGAACACAAGTGCGAGCCCCAGCGCATCATCGACCCATGGCTGATTCGAAGCCGCAGACAGATCGATGACAGACAGGCGCCGGTGCCCGAGTGCCACGGCACCCCGGAAGTAGCGCCCTTCGTGGTCGGGACCGCGCCGTTCCAGTTTTGAGAGCATCCGGTCAAGGGTACCCGTATCGGGCGTTTGACCGTCTAGCCGCAATTCTCCGCAGATTCCGCACATCGTTCAGCGCCGCAACAGGAACACGGGGTCAGTCTACGGCAAATGGGGGTGGGGTGACAGATACGCGCTCCGGACACGAGCGCCGGAGAGATTAGCGCTGCCGTTCGCCGGCGTTCACATCGCCGACCAGAGCGATTTTTCGCCTGGGTTTGACAACCACAGTACCGTCCTGACAACTCAAGTGGGTAACCACCCGGTTACGGCCCGCTGATTTGGCCTCATACAGGGCCTTGTCCGCAGTTCGCATCAACTGACCCAAAGACGCCTCGCCGGAGCCGCCATGACAGCAACTGACGCCTATACTCACCGTCATTGCAATGCTGGCGCCCTGGTAGTCGACGGATGACTGATACACCAGCTCTCGAACCTTGCGCGCAAACGCGGTGCTCGCCTGCGGGTCTTCCGTCACATTGAGAATCAGAAACTCCTCTCCGCCGATTCGAAACAGATAGTCGCTGGTACGGGAATTGTCCTTCAGCAAGCGGGCAAAATGCTTCAGCACCGCATCGCCGCCGAGGTGACCGTGTTCGTCGTTAATGGACTTGAAGTGGTCAAGATCCAGAAGAATTGCCGTCAGGTAGCGCTCGTCGCGCTCGACCTGGGCAAGCAGGCCGGGTGCGACCTCCTCAAGATAGCGACGGTTATGCAAACCGGTCAGGCTATCGGTGATCGCCGTCTCCTGCAGCTTCTGGTGAACCCGTTTCACCTCCTGCTGTTCCCGCCGCAGCGCATCGAGCACATCGGCAAACCGGTTCGCCAGCTGGTCCATTTCGGTTCTGGACTCGGAGCGGCTCATCACGGGCAGCCTGCCATTGATCATTTCTTCGGTGGTCCGCATCAACATGGAAAACGGGCGGCTGAAATTACGCAACATCAACCAGCCTACCAGCAATACTGCCAGCCCGCCGAAGATCGCGAAGCTGAACACCCAGCGCTGGTAATTGCTCAACAGCTCTATGAGTCGCGACTCGGAAACGCCGAACCACAGATTCGGCATTTCCGGATTTGCACCGCCCAGAGTCACTTCGTGCAAGCGTATGTACTGATCGTCAGTCTGCAGATATCCGTGAGAAACGTCGACGTCCAGCCCCTGGTAATCGGTATTACTGCTCCACAGTATCTTTCCGTCCTCTTCGAAGAACAGCGTGTGGTCGCTGGAACGACCTTCCTGGGCATTCAGCCAGGCCTGGTCCATGAGTTTGGCCACCACTGTCGTCGCCAGGCGCTGCCCCTGGTAGACAACCGGTGCCATGACTACCATGAACACACCCTGCACGGACCTGAAGTAGAAATGATCGGTATCACCGGACTGCAGCACTTGGCTGACCTCGTCCACGAGTCGCGGGTACTCGCTGCCCAGCAGCACTTCGCCCTCAGCGGACATGATCAGACGGCAATCCGTCGGTAATGAGCCAAACTGCCGATCGTAATAGGCACCCAGGCTCTCCCTGCTGGTGCCCAGTTCCAGGATAATATAGAGGTACTCCTGAAGGCGCAGATCACCGGTAATGATCTCCGTGTAGTGCAACAACTCCTCACGCTGGTCGCGCACACTTTCTTCTTTGCGCAGAGCGACATGGCGAAGGTGTTCTTCGGCGCCCTCGACGATGACATCGCGGGCCGTTTTGAAGGACAGCGCCATCATGCCCACGAGCAGTACAATCAGCAGCCCGACATAGAGCAACAGCCGTGATTGGTAGGTCATGGATCCTGTTTGCTGGCGGTATGCAGTCGTAGAAGGTTATAGCGTTTGGCAATCCCCTGGAATGCGGGACCGGTCTGCACCTCCTCGATAATGGTCAACACGTCGTCGGAGGGCTTACGGTCGGTGACGGCCGACAGGTTGCGGAAAAAAGGATAACGCTTGTTGCGCAGGTTCTCCGCTGTAGGCTGGTAACCATTCACACTGACCACCTTCAGGTTGCTGCCGGGAGCGAAATTCCAGGTTGATCCGATGTGGCCCATGGCACCCTTGAAATCGCTGACGCGTTGCACCATATCCGCCGCACTGCTCACGTTCAGGCGCTTCTGGCGGAACTCCGCGGCATCGGGAAGAATCGTTTTCCAATGCCCGGGACGCTTCTTGCAGTGCAGACGGGTTACCAGCACGATCGGTTCGTCATTTCCCCCCACTTCCTTCCAATTGACGATATCGCCACGCATTATATTCCTGACCTCGGCCTCGCTCAGATCCGAGACCGGGTTATCCGCGTGTACAACGATCAAAACGGGCTCGAGTGCGATCGGGTAGACCAAGAGTTTCTTGTCTTCCACCTCTTTCGCGTCCAACGGGCAGCAGACAAAACCGAATGTCTCATGGTCTTCGGTGTTCTGCAGAGCCGTCTTGATACCCGCATTGCACCCCATACCCAGTGTCGAATTGCGGCCATGCAACTCGATGCTGCGACCGGAGACTCTTTCCAGGTCAGGCTTGAGGGAGTCAAAAATAACCCAGGCAAAATGCGCGCCGGCACCGGTTACCACCGGTTTATCACTGGTTGAGTGACCTTCGACAGCGATAGCCGACGCTGCCAACAGCGCCGCACAACCTGACAGTAGTGACAGGAGATACTTATTCATTTGAAAAACCTTGTTTTTCCGTCCGGCGTTTGACCGGGCACCTCGTGCGTGTGGTGTGCGAGCTTCGCCTCAAGTCTGTAGCGTCCGGGTATCGAAAATCTGAACTGCTTCACAAGATTCAGGCGGGAAGCCCTTAGCAACTGAAATCACAACGGTTTCAATCGAACACCATGGCGGCGGCCGAAAAAGTGACGGAAGTCACATAAAGAGCTAGGTCGGGGCCAGAAAACCACCTCCACCCGGTGTAGCAATCATCAGCCGATCGCCACTTTTGACGGAAAAAGCCGCTTTGGCAGGCAGCATGGCACCGTTGAGCCGATTTTCTCCGCTCAGGCCGTGTGACCCGCCGAGCAAACCCCACGGTCTGTGATGCCGCCGTTCGGTCAAAAGCGTAACTTCTGCGGGCGCCATAAACTCGTACTCGCGCACCAAGCCATCGCCCCCTTTTATCCGACCCTGGCCACCGGAACCCGTACGCAGCTGGTAACGGCGAATCCGCAAGGGATAGGCGGACTCCAGCACCTCAATCGGCGTATTGAGCGTATTGGTCATGTGCGTCTGCACCGCATGCAGACCACCGCCCCGACGGCCAGCGCCCATACCGCCGGCGATGGTTTCGTAATAATCCCAGCCACCCTGTTCGCCATCACGTGCGCCCATGGCCAGGTTGTTCATGGTGCCCTGACTGGCCGCCGCAACGCGCTCGGGTATCGCCAGGGCGAGCGCGCCCAACACCAGGTCGACAATACGGCTGCTGGTTTCCACGTTACCGGCCGCTACCGCCGATGGCGGACTGGCATTGACCAGACACCCCCGTGGCGCCCGCAGCTCAATCAGACGGAAACTGCCCGCGCATGCAGGTGTACGTTGATGCATCAGGCAACGGAACACGTAGAAGACCGCTGCAGCTGTGACGGGGAGCGGACAGTTGATGTTCCCTTTGACCTGCTCGTCGGTACCGGAGAAATCGACTTTCACCCTCTGCGCATCGACCGTTACACTCACCTGCAGACGAATGTCGTTGTTGCCTTGACCGTCATCGTCCATGACATCCTCAAACTGGTAGCTTCCGTCCGGCAATTCATCCAGAGCCGCTCTGGCCATGCGTTCAGCATAGTCGTTGAGCAAGTTCAAACCGTTCAGCCAGGCACCGATGCCCATGGCCGCGATCAGTTCCTGGATGCGCTTTACGCCGCTGCGATTGGCGCTGATCTGCGCCGAGAAGTCCCCTCGTGTAATCGCAGTGTTATGGGTAGCGCCACTGATCCAGTCGAGCACACCACTCTGGACAATGCCGCCTCTCACCAGAACGGTCGGCTCAATGAGCAAACCTTCCTGCTCCAGGTGGTTTCCGATTGGCATGGAACCCGGGCTCTCGGCGCCAATGTCGGCGTGGTGGGCACGATTGGCCACAAAACCCGCGCACTGCTGATCCACGAACACCGGCGCAATCAAGGTCACGTCGGGCAGATGCGTGCCCCCCTGGAAGGGGTCGTTCAGCACCACCATATCACCCGGCAGCCAGTCCCGGCATTGCACCAGGTCCGCCATGGCATAGGCCATGCTGCCAAGATGCACGGGGATGTGTGCTGCCTGGGCGCACAGCTGACCGCCGGAATCGAAAACGGCGCAGGAATAATCGAGGCGGTCCCTGATATTCGGCGAAAACGCCGCACGCCGCAGCACCGCCCCCATTTCGTCACACACCGCCGAGATCCGACTTGAGAAAATACTGAGCTGGATGGCATCCATGGCTGCCATTATGCATCATGGCCCGTTGTTGGCCACCGGGTCATATTGCATTCACCGAGATCGGGCCTTAAACTGCGCATTCCCGAGTAAATCAGTCGGCTTTTCTGCCGGCACATAAAAACTCCGAACCCAATTTTTCGAGGAGCAGTGAAACAATGAATCCGCTTAAATCCGTCGCAGGCACAATAATATCCGGTATTGTGCTTGCCCTTGTCATCGCGTTTTTGTTAAGGACTGGCACCCCCAGCCCGATTGAGTGGACGGTCTGGTTTCATGTCGTTGTGGGCATCACATGGATTGGCCTTCTCTACTATTTCAACTTCGTGCAGGTACCGGCGGTCGCCAATGCACTGGCGGAAGCCGATAGCGGTGGTCCGGGTCCCGCGGCCATCAACAAGTACGTAGCGCCTCGCGCTCTGCTGTGGTTCCGCTGGGCAGCTGTGCTGACCTGGCTGTCAGGTGCGGCCGCCTTGCACAAGCTCGGCATTCTGGTACCGGCATTTACCTTTGAAAACTTTACCTTTGCCGGCCCCGCTTCGGTGATGGGCATGGGCGCCTGGTTGGGCACCATCATGCTGTTCAATGTCTGGGTGTTGATCTGGCCGAACCAGAAAAAGATACTGGGTATCGTGCAGGCCAGCCCGGAAGAGATCGCCAAGGCCAAGGTGGTCGCCTTGATGGCGTCGCGCACCAACACCTTACTGTCGATTCCGATGCTGCTGGGCATGACCGCTTTCGCGCACGGCATGCCGTTCTAGCAAAGCTCGGGGGATCACTGACAAACCCGGCCCATGGCCGGGTTTGTTATTTGGAAAAAGCCCAGAACCCCTATAGAATTCGAGTCTTGGAATTGGTGTATGGCGGCTTCCTCGAGGCTGCCTTTTGTTTTTGGGGAGCCTGATGGCCGAACACCTGATGAACACCTACAAGCCATTGCCGGTGAGCTTCGAGCGGGGCGAAGGTGCTTACCTGTTTGACCAGGAGGGCAGGCGTTACCTCGACGCTCTGAGCGGCATCGCCGTATGCGGACTCGGTCACGCCCACCCCGCCGTCAGCGAAGCCATCTGCAATCAGGCCCGGCTTCTGCTGCATACATCCAACCTGTACCATATCGCCTTACAGGAAGAGCTGGCAACCGAGCTCTGCCGCGTCGCAGAAATGGATCGGGTGTTTTTCAGCAATTCCGGCGCCGAAGCCAACGAAGCAGCGTTGAAAATGGCGCGCCTCTTCGGCCACCAGAGAGGCATCGATACGCCTCAGGTCATTGTCACCGAGGGCAGCTTCCACGGCCGTACCATGGCCACCCTGACCGCTACCGGCAACCGCAAAATACAGGCGGGTTTCGAACCACTGGTTCCCGGCTTCCTGCGTGCGCCCTATGATGATCTCGACGCTATTCGCAACATTGCACGAAACAGTCCCAACAGCGTTGCCGTTCTGGTCGAACCGATAACGGGCGAAGGCGGCATTCGCATTCCCGGTGCAGACTACCTGGCAGAACTGCGCACACTGTGTGACGAACACGGCTGGCTGCTGATACTGGATGAGATTCAAACAGGCATGGGCAGGACGGGTCGCTGGTTTGCGCACCAGCACGCCGATATCAGGCCCGACATCGTCACACTGGCGAAAGGCCTGGGTAATGGCGTACCCATCGGTGCATGCCTGGCACGCGGTAGTGCCGCGGATATCTTCAAGCCGGGTAATCACGGCTCCACATTCGGCGGCAACCCTTTGTCGGCCAGTGCTGCGCTGGCGGTGCTCCGCACCCTCGAGCAGGACGCCCTGGTCGAACGCGCTGGGCAATTAGGCGACCGGCTGCTGAGACTGTTTGATCAACGCCTGAGCGGCCTGGCGGGTGTCGTGTCCATCCGCGGCAAAGGTCTCATGCTGGGCATCGAGCTTGATCGCGCCTGCAGCGAGCTGATGCAGCGCGCTCTGGAGCGCCAGCTCCTGATCAATGTCACGGCGGACAAGGTGGTGCGTCTGCTTCCACCACTGATTCTGAGCGACACACAAGCCGACCTGATCGGCTCGACCGTCTGTGAGCTCATAGAAGACTTCCTGGGTGATCAACAATGAGTGTGCGGCACTTTCTTACTTTACTGGATTTGTCGTCAGACGAATTGCGTCAGCTTATTTCTCGCGCCATAGAGCTCAAGCAGTGGCAAAAACAGGGACGAATATACGAACCACTGAAAAACAAAGTCATGGCCATGGTGTTCGAGAAATCATCCACGCGCACACGCGTTTCATTCGAGACCGGCATGGTGCAACTGGGTGGTCACGCCATGTTCCTGTCGCCCCGGGACACTCAATTCGGACGCGGTGAACCCATCGAGGACAGCGCGCGCGTACTTTCGCGGATGACAGACGCCGTCATGATCCGAACCTTCGAGCAGGAAAAACTGGAGCGTTTCGCCAACTACTCGATATCACCGGTGATCAACGCCCTGACCGACCGATTCCACCCCTGCCAGTTACTCGCCGACATGCAGACCTGGCAGGAGCATCGGGGGGACATACGTGGCGCCAACGTCACCTTCATCGGCGACGGCAACAACATGTGCCACTCCTATATCAATGCCGCCAGGCAATTTGACTTCAAGCTGCACGTAGCCTCACCGTCAGGCTACAAACCCGACGCCGATATCGTTTCCTCAGCCGGTGAGCGAGTCACCCTGTTCGAGGATCCCCTGGAGGCAGCGGCGGGCTCACACCTCATAGTCACCGATGTCTGGGCCAGCATGGGTCAGGAAGATGAACAGAACGAACGCGAAGAAGTGTTCGCAGGTTTTCAGGTTAACGCTGAATTGATGGCAGTTGCCGACAAGGACGCCATTTTCATGCACTGCCTGCCCGCTCACCGCGGCGAAGAAGTCACCGCCGACGTGATCGACGGACCACAGAGCGTGGTCTGGGACGAAGCGGAAAACCGCCTGCATGCTCAGAAAGCACTGCTTGAATTTCTGCTCGCTTAACCCCCGTCACTCGCTATAAGGGTCACGAAGGATTCGTGTCGAGGTAATTTGAGCGATGCACATCAATCGCCAAGCTGCTGATCGACCCGCGTGTGGCGCACGTCCTTGCCCTTGACGAGATAGATGACGTATTCACAGATATTACTCGCACGGTCGCCGATACGTTCGATGGCACGCGCCACGAATATGGCCTTGACGATGGCGGGAATGGACTGTGGATCCTCCATCATGTAGGTCATGAGCTCGCGGATCAGCGCCTCGTATTCGCGATCCACGAAACGGTCCTCGCGCCACACCTCGACCGCCTTGTCGGTATCCATGTGAGTGAAGGCATCGAGAGCACCGTGCAACATGGCGCGGACGTGTTGTCCAAGCGTATAAATCTGGGTAAACAGCTTTTCAGCGCCGAGGTAGTAGTCGACCAGTTCCGTGGCTGCGCATGCTATGCGTTCCGCTTCATCGCCGATACGCTCCAGGTCAGTAATAGTTTTGATCACCGCAACCACCAGGCGCAAGTCACTCGCGGCCGGTTGGCGCTTGGCGAGTATCTGAGCGCACTCCTCATCGATTGAGACTTCCATGGTGTTGACCATGACGTCATTGTCTACGACCCTGCGGGCCAGCTCCGCATTCAGCTCCTCCAGCGCCTGCATGGCTTGCCTGAGCTGCTCCTCAACCAGACCTCCCATGGCCAGGACCCGGCTTCGGATATCCTCCAGTTCTTCGTTGTATCGTCGCGAAATGTGCTGACTGATTTTCAGATTATCCACTGATGACGGTCCTCACCCGTATCGCCATGCGGGCCTGCCCCACTTGGCGTGTTGACTGTCCCTCGCAGCTGTCACCTTCATGTTAGCTCAGCACCCACACCAGGTCGACCCGGCACTGCAGGCACAGCCCTGGCATCAGGCATCACCACGGAATTGCAGCATGACACCTGCCGGCTTCCACTCAATAAACCGCGGCACCACACTAGGTGATCGCGCCGCGAAAGGCATATTCGGCAACACGGCTAGGCAGCACCAGCGGAGCGATTGTCGCACTCACTACAGCGCTCCGCCGGAAAGTGGCAACGGAATTCGCTGCCCCTGCCGAGCTCGCTTTCTATCTCAAGCCACCCCTCATGCCGCAACACAACGTGCTTGACGATGGCGAGCCCCAGGCCGGTGCCACCCGTGGAACGCGAACGGCCGGTATCAACGCGGTAGAAGCGCTCGGTGAGACGAGGTATGTGCTGAGGCGCTATGCCCACCCCGGAATCCTCGACTGAAAATACCGCACCACCATCTGTCGCCTGCCAGCGAATCGTAATCAGCCCGCCGGCCGCCGTGTAACGAATCGCGTTGAACACCAGGTTCGAAAATGCACTGTAAAGTTCGGACTCGTGCCCTTTCAGACACAAGCCTCTATCCACCTCTAGCTGTATGACGTGTTCGGCGCCGCCGCTGAGCTCATGGGCCTGACTGGCGACGGAATCAATCAGCCGATACACCAGCACGGGACCGGGGTCCGCCTGTGGCGATTCCGTCTCCAGGCGCGACAGCAGCATCAGGTCATCGACGATGCGGTTCATGCGCTCGGTCTGCTTCTGCATGCTCCTCAGCTGGCTGGCATATTCTTGTCCGAATTCCTGCTCGTCGACCAGGGTCTCCAGATAACCAGAGAGCACGGTAAGCGGGCTGCGCAGTTCATGCGATACATTGGCCACGAAGTCCTGCCGCGTCCGTTCCAGACGCTGCGTCCTGGTCATGTCGCGTGCGACCAGCAGACGGCGGTCACCGGAATAGGGAATGATCCGAATTCTAAGCGTGAGAGATTCATCGACCGGCGACGGTATTTCAATGGACTGTTCGTAGTTTCCCTGGTGCAGGTAATCCAGGAAGGTGGGCGATCGCAGCAGATTACTGATGCGCTGACCACTGTCCCGCGGGTACTTGAAGCCCAGAAATCTGCTCGCGGCATCGTTCCACCATTCCATCTCGTCGCTGCAGGGCGCCAGCTCGACGATGGCATCGGGCAAAGCAACCGTCATTTTGTGGAAACGTTTGAGCATGCGGCGCAGGTTGCGCTTGCGTTTCCTGTTACGCTGCTGGAGACGAAAGATGTGCTGGAACACGTCGTCCCAGATGCTGCCCGTCTCCGGTGGCTGAAACTTCTTACCCTCGCGCAACCAAATGACCAGCCGGTAAAGGTTGTACAGATGCCAACAAAGATAGACCGACAGAGTGAGCAACAGGCCCAGTTCGATACGGCCGACCAAGGCCCCGAACAGAACGCCGCTCAGCAGCAGCGCGGCGAGACGCAGCAGCTCACTTCGCCAGGGTTTTGTCACGCTCAGTCTCTGCTCGAGAAACGGTATCCGGCGCCACGCACAGTCTGAATAAAACGGTCATAGGTCTGCGCGGACAATGCCTTACGCAGTCGCCGTATGTGCACGTCCACGGTTCGCTCTTCGACAAAGATACCACGCCCCCAGACATGATCCAGCAACTGCTCCCTACTGTACACCCGATCGGGATTGCTCATAAAGAAGTGCAACAGGCGAAACTCGGTTGGCGCCAGGTTCAGCCGCCTGCCGTCAGCCTGAACGCGGTGCCCGACCGGGTCCAGCCGCAGGCCATCAAATTCCAGAGAGCGTTCTTCGCTGATTGCCCGGCTGCGTCTGAGCACAGAGTTGATACGGGCAATCAGCTCCCGCGGGGAAAACGGCTTGGTGATATAGTCATCGGCGCCCACCTCCAGACCGTGCACACGGTCGTTTTCCTCGACCCGGGCGGTCAACAGAATAATGGGGAGCTTTGCCGTCACATCTTCCCTGCGCAGACGGCGGACCAACTCCACCCCACTCAGGCCCGGCAACATCCAGTCCAGCAGGATCAGATCGGGCGGATTCGAGGCTATTGCGACCAAGGCCTGCTCGGCGTCCGACGCTTCTTCGAACTGCAACCCGGCCTTCTTCAAGGCGAAACCGATCATTTCCCGGATTGCATGTTCGTCTTCAACTACCAGAATGCGCTTCATTATTGCTTCTCAACCAGTCACGCGAAATCGGCCCTGAGTATTCCGACAAGGCATTTCAGTGTCCTAGTACAACCCAGAAATGTTACATTCGTATGACACCTGGGTAGCGAAGACTGCGCAATCGGGCCTGACTGGACACGGCTGCGGCCTAGGCTACCATCCAGATCAGGCCGGGAAAACAAAGAGGTATACAGCTCGCCATGTGTCGAATTGCCGCTTATCTGGGGGAACCGATCGGGCTCAGCAAGTTTCTGATCGATCCACCGCACAGTCTGCACGTTCAGGGCTGGGCGCCCCGGGAACTTAAATACGCCAGGCTCAACGCCGACGGCTACGGCTTCGCCTGGTACGGGGATGATGAACAGCCTGCCGTCTATGTCAACCCCGGTCCCATCTGGAGTGATCCCAACCTCCCGCACCTCGCCCGCACGCTCGTCAGCGATCTGTGGATTGCCAGTGTGCGCAGCGCGACCGAGGGCAATCCGGTCAATCACGCCAACACCCAGCCCTTTGCCGACCAGGAATTTCTCTTTGATCATAATGGTTTAATCGACGATTTTCACAGCCAGGTGCGTCCCAGACTGGTTGCCGACCTTGACCCCATGTACCTCCCTTCGATACGGGGCAATACCGAATCCGAATATCTGTTTGCCGCGCTGCGCCAGATTCTGGCCGATGATCCCGAGCTGCCCATGGAGGACGCGCTGGCTGAACTGATGGAACGAACCGAACGCTGGGTCGATGGCTGCCGGTCTCTGCTCACCATAGCGGTGAGCGACGGTGAACGCCTGTACGCGGTGCGCCATGCAATGGGAGACGACTGTCCGACGCTTTACTACACCACCGATGACGAAGAATTTCCCAACGCCCAGCTGATGGCTTCTGAAAGGATGACCCATTCCGAATTCTGGCGGATGGTGCCGGAACACCATATCCTGATACTCGATCCTGACGAACCGCCGGAATTGCTGTCGTTGTGAATGCGCGGTCACCGATCGGCGAGCTGGCGGAGATACAATCGCTGTTGCTGGCACTGGTGGAAGATGCCGACGAAAACACACTTCGCGAGCAATACCACCCCGATCTGAGCCCCCTGGGCTGGCACCTCGGGCATTGTGTCTTTATCGAGTGCCTCTGGTTGCAGGAAAAGGTTCTAGGTGCAGGCAAGCTGGCCCGAGCGACCAGGGAACTCTATACCCCGCCGCATACGCCCAAGAGCGAACGCGGCAGACTGCTGCCATCGAAGCACGAGCTGCTCGACTGGGCGAGGGAACGACAGGCGTTCAATCTCAATGCGCTGAGCAGCCCCCGTTCCGAGTGGCGGGACCACCCGCTGCTGGCGGAC
>Ga0209536_100009907_pt1 | contig 14101 bp, 9 predicted proteins | sample DeeMarSeWOR28_12_FD_187461 | JGI IMG/M metagenome (GOLD analysis project Ga0209536, IMG submission 187461) | Marine sediment microbial communities from White Oak River estuary, North Carolina - WOR-2-8_12 (SPAdes) (version 2) | ecosystem: Environmental > Aquatic > Marine > Intertidal zone >...
GCGGTATTCATGATAATGAAACGCCTTGGCCCAGATTGGGATGACCACAAAAACTTAAAGGAGCGTGACAAAAAAATATGCAACCTGCGTTGATTTCTCCGGCCTCCGGCACGATTCTCGGCATCCCCGCCTACATTATTTACATCCTGATTCCCCTGGCAGGGGTGGGAATCTTTGCTTACATCATATTCAAGCGCCTGGCACCGCTTTTAAAGGCTGCCCCGGACCCCCGCTTTAACCGAATCGGGGAGCGGATCCAATCGGTGTTAAAAATCTGGCTGGCCCAATGGCGCCACCCGCGCTATATGCTGGCAGGGGTGGTGCACATATTCCTGTTTGCAGGATTTCTGATTCTCGGGGCCAGGTCCACCCAGCTTGTTTTCATCGGCTTCGCTGATGGGTTTACGTTGCCGGGGTTCGGCGGCGGGTTCGGCGACTTTTACAATGTTTTAAAGGACTATGCCGCCACCTGGGTGTTGATTGCCGTGTCAATCGCCGCCGTACGGCGGGGTATCTTTAAACCGGCGCGCTATGCGGTGCCGCCCCAGTACGGCCGTGATCATACCTGGGAGGCGTTATTGGTCCTGGGGCTTATTGCAACGCTGGTAATCAGCGAAAGCCTTTTTGAGGCCAGTCTGATAGCGGCTGAACTGCAAAAAGGCCTTCATGCAGCTTTGGTAGCCCCTTTAACCCTGGTGTGGCTTTTCAAGCATCTGTTGAGTGCAGCTTCTCTGCAAACCCTGCAGAGTTTGCATTCGGCGACTTATTTTATCCATGAGATCGTATTTTTCTTCTTTCTTTGCTTTTTACCCATGGGCAAGCATTTCCATGTGATAACCTCCCTTTTCAATGTCTTTTTTATGCGCCTGGAAAAGGGCAATGTCAAACCCGTTCGCCACGGCGTTGACGATGAAGGCCTGGACGATCTGGAGTCTTTTGGCGTCAAGGTTTTTGAAGATTTTACCTGGAAACACATGCTGGATTTCTATACCTGCGCCGACTGTGGGCGATGCTCCGACCGCTGTCCGGCCAATGCTGTCGGTCGGCCGCTGTCGCCCCGGTTCATTTCGATTAAGGGACGTGATTACGCCTTTAAACACTATCCGCTGCTCGGCGGCAATGGTGGTGAGCCAAAAGCGTTGATCGGCGACATATATAGTGAGGATGAAATATGGTCCTGCACCACCTGCGGCGCCTGCGAACAGGAATGTCCGCTGGGAATTGAATATATCGACAAAATGGTGGACCTCAGACGCGGTATGGTGGATGAAGGCATGGTGCCCCAATCGCTTCAAAAACCCATGGGTGCGCTTGAAAAGCGCGGCAATCCATGGGGCAAGATGGAGCGCAAGCGCGCTGACTGGACCAAGGAACTGGACGAAGACGTCACGCTCAAGATTCTTGACAAAAAAACCACGGCCCCGACCCTGTACTTTGTTGACAGCATATCCAGCTTTGATGACCGGATGCAGAAAATCGCCCGTTCGACCGCAAAAATCCTGAGCGGCGCCGGAATCGATTTCGGCATCCTGGGCCAGGCGGAAAAGGACAGCGGCCATGAGGTGCGCAGATTCGGCGAAGAAATGCTGTTTCAGGACCTCAAAGACCAAAACACAGATGCTATTGTCAACTCCGGTGTTGAGAATATTGTTACGGCCGACCCGCACGCCTTTAACGCCCTGACAAAAGACTACACCGGTCTGCCGCCGGTGGAGCATATCAGTCAAACAATCGTCAAAAATGTGAACGCGGGCACTTTGCGTTTGAAACCGCTGGAAGAGACCGATAAGGTGTATGTTTACCATGACCCGTGCTATCTTGGTCGGCACAACAGTGTTTATGAAGACCCCCGGGCGGCCCTCGATGCCATTCCCAACCTGAACAGAATTGAAATGGAAGGCAATTGCGGCGACCGCTCCTTTTGCTGCGGCGGCGGTGGACTGATGCTATTCTATGAACCCGAAGAGGAGCAGCGCATGGGGGTTCTCAGAGTCAAAATGGCTAAAGAAGCCGGGGCCAGCGTCATCGTGACGGCCTGTCCTTTCTGTATGGTCAACATCGAGGATGCCATCAAAGTGGCTGGGCTGGAAGGAGAGATGGAGGCCATCGATCTGTGTGAGCTCATTGCAGGGCAGATTGTCACAGAAACATGATCTAATTTTCACGAATAGTTTTAGGCGCCATATGAGGAAAACCCAAAATCCAAGCACCAAATATCAAGCAAATCCAAAATTTCAAATTCCAATGACCGAAACAAAGTCACTGGACAGTCTGATGTCGCATTCTTGTCGTGTTTTGAATTTGTGATTTTGGTCATTGGATATTATTTGTTATTTGAATTTTTGTATATTTGAAATCGGAAACTATAATTGATAATTAATTTGCTAACTTTTTAAATTAAATAAGGGGGAAAGGTATGGAAATTCTGGTTTGCGTAAAAAGGGTTCCCGATACCGCCGAGAATGAGATCGAAGTCGCCGGCGACGGCAGTGATATTGAAAGGGATGATCTCGTATACTCGGTTAATGAATGGGACAACTATGCGGTAGAGGAGGCCATCCAAATCGTCGACAACGTCGGTGGTTCGGTGACCGTCATTTCCGTCGGCGATGAGGATGCCGAAGAGGTGGTCAGAAGGGAAATGGCCATGGGTGCCAACAACGGGATCTTGTTGTCCGATGATGCCTTTGAAGGCTCAGACGGCAAAGGCATTGCCAGCCTGCTAAAAGCCGCCGTAGAAAAAGGCAACTATGACCTGATCCTCACCGGCGCCCAGGCTGATGACGGTGCCGGGCAGGTGGGGGGCATGCTGGCAGCGATGCTGGATGTGCCTTTTGCCTCCGTTGTCAATGCCATCGAAGTTTTGGACGACAAAAAGCTAAAAGTGGGCCGGGAAATCGAGGGCGGTAACCAGGAGATGAGTGAGATTGATTTGCCGTGCGTCCTGTCGATTCAGACCGGAATCAACGAACCGCGTTATGTGGGTATTCGAGGAATCCGTAAAGTCGCATCGGTGGATATACCCGTTTGGGGAGCATCTGATCTGGGTGTCGGGGCTGAGTCAATCGGCGAGAGCGGCGCCCGGGCCAAGCGGCTGGATTACTTCGTGCCCGAACTCGGTGAAGGTGCGGAGATACTTGAAGGCAGCTCGGACGAGGTGGCCGACAAACTGATTGAAATCTTAAAAGCCAAAGGAGGGATCAAATAATGGCCGGACAGATTTTTGCATATATTACTCATAAAGTAGGCAAGGCCGATGATACCGCTGCTGAGCTGGTAAAGGCGGCCGGAAAATTTTTTCCGGATGCGCCTGTCACGGCCGTTGTCACCGGTTCCGGGGCCGACCTTGATGCGGTCTGCAATGAAATGACGGCCTGGTATCGGGAGATTTGGAAAATAGACAACGAGGCCCTGGCCTATCCCAATGCCGAGGCGATTCGCAAACTGCTGGTCAACCTTCTGCCCCAGGATGCGGTCGTCTTTTGCGGGCACGATACATTTGGGATGGATCTTGCACCGGGCCTGTCGATCAAATTGGATTCCGTGTTTGTACCCGACGTCGTAGATTTTGATGGTCTGGACGGAGACACCCTTAAGGTTATCCGCCAGGAATACAGCGGACAGGTCAGTACCCATGTCAGTTGTGACATTTCCGCCGGAGCGGTCATTAATATCCGGCCGGGTGCCTTTCAGCCGGATGAATCCGGTTCCGCCGGCGGCCAGGTGGTCGATAAATCCGCTGAAGCCGGAGATCTGGCAGTCGGCCGGCGCTTTTTGGAAATCGTTCAGGCCGAAGTCGGTGATGTTGACATTACCAAAGAGGATGTGCTGGTTTCCGTCGGCAGGGGCATCGAGGATCAGGATAACATCGAAATAGCCGAAGAACTTGCGGAGGCCATCGGTGCCGTGGTGTCGTGCTCGCGACCCATTGTGGACGCCAAATGGCTGGAAAAATCGCGTCAGGTAGGGACTTCCGGCCAAACGGTCAAGCCCAAAGTTTACCTTGCTCTGGGGATCAGTGGATCCTTTCAGCACTTGGGTGGCCTCAAGGGCAATCCCTTTATTGTCGCCGTCAACAAGAATCCCAAAGCACCCATCTTTCAGGTAGCAGACGTTGGTGTGGTGGATGACTTACTGGATTTTGTTCCCGTCTTGACGGAGAAAATCCAAGAAGGCAAGTGATTTAAAAGCCGCCCAGCTTTTTGACACCATCAGCCGTCTGCTGCCATTCGGAGCAGACGGCTTTTTGTTGGCGGTTTGGATCGCCCAGACGGTGATTATCGGATAATTGTCAAAAAGAACTTGAAAATCATGGCCGAAGACTTTATAATTAATTTTTAAAATATTTTAATTTTTAAAATATTTTAAAATAGATATAAACTTGATTGTCATTCATCCTTGTGGGGTTGATCTCCTCGGCTTCTGACAGGGGGCATCATAGCATTCGATAGGGGCATTCTCCCATGAAAAAAGGCGGGTTGTTTAAAACCATCCGGGTTTTCGCCGTCTTGTCTGTCGCGCTGATGATTGCGATTGTGCTGGTCATTATGCGGCCCAAGGCCGAGCGTCAGGTACCGGTTGACAAGGGGCTTTTAGTTGAGGTTTTACCGGCCCAGGCCGAAAATGTCCAAATGGTGGTGGAGGCTTTTGGTACCGTTGCGCCGCGGGAGGCGCTTAAACTGGTCGCCCAGGTTCGAGGACAGATTGTTGCATTCGATCCGGCGTTTAAGGAGGGCCGTTTTGTCGAAAAACAGACCCGGTTGATACAGATTGATCCCAGGAGTTACAGCCTGGCGGTTGAACGGGGCAAAGTTCAGATCCAGCAGGCCGAAGCCGAACTGAAGCGCCTGCAACAGGAAGTCGTCAATCTTGAAGCCCGCATAAAAATCGCCAACTCCGATGTTAAACTGGCGGAAAATGACTATTTGCGCCTCAAGGCGCTCGTTGATCGAAAAGTCATCGCCCAATCCCAGCTGGATAAAAGCGAACAGGCCTATCTGGCAAGCCAGGAGCGTCTCCAGGCCCTGAACAACCAGATGGCCCTGATCGGCCCCCAGAAAGAGCAGCTCATCGCGGCACGCGATATGGCCAGGGTTATGTATCAGGAGGCCGCCTTGGATCTTGAGCGATCCAGCATTGTGGCACCCTTCGATGGCTGGGTTCTCGAAAAATTCGTTGAAGTGGGCCAGCACGTTAACATCGGGCAGGAGCTGGGCCGCATTTACAGTGCCGGTGAGCTGGATATCGAGGTTCGAATTCCGGCCAGAGATCTCAAATGGTTTCCAGAGGATCTGGGCCAGGATCGGCCGATTTCAGCGGATGTCGTCTTTAAGAACGGCGGCCGCAATACCATCTGGGAGGGGCGCGTTGCCCGCATAAAGGCCATGATGGACCAACGAACCCGTACCTTGCCGATGGTGGTTGAAGTTGATGATACCTCGCGTTCAAGCCAGGAAGGAGAGCCGTTTCGTCTAAGACCGGGGCTGTTCGTCACCGTCCGCATCAAGGGCAAAAAGGTCGAAAATGTATTTGTGCTGCCCCGGTACCTGGTTTATCCGGGCGATGTGGTCTACACCGTTGCGGCGGAAACCCTGAAATCCAAACAGGTTGAAATCCTGCGGGGCTATAAAGATACAGTCATTGTCGGAGAGGGTCTGTCCGAGGGCGATCTGATCGTAACATCCCCCCTGTCGTCGCCAGTTGACGGACAAATCGTCCGGCTTAAGCCTGACGGCAGTTAATTGTTATTTGTTGTTAATTAAATAGTATAGAGGCTGGGAAGCTTGGAAGCTAGGAGGCCAGAAAGCTGGGAAACCGAAATGCTGAGAGCTTTCCAGCTTTAGGGCCACCCAGCTTCCCAGCCAAACCCTGTGATGCAATGATCAAATTCGAATAACCAATAACCAATAACAAATAACCAATAACGGCTTCATGGAAAAACTCGGCAAGTGGTCCATAAAAAACAACGTCAGCGTAAATCTGATCATGGTGTTTATCATCCTGGCCGGGATTTTTACGGTGATGAATATGCGCCGGGAAATGTTTCCCCAGTTTTCCCTGGACATGATCGTGGTTTCGGTTATCTACCCCGGGTCGAGTCCGGAAGAGGTGGAAGAGGGGATCTGCATCAAGATTGAGGAGCGCATCGAGAGCATCGAAGGCATCGAACGCATTATCTCAACGGCCCGGGAAGGAAACGGTGAAGTTCTGGCCGAGCTGGAGACCGGGGCGGATACGCAGAAAATTCTAGATGAGATCAAAGCGGAAGTGGACCGCATCGATACGTTTCCTGACGAGGCTGAAGAGCCCATCGTCATGGAGATTATCAACCAGGATCCGACCATCTCAGTGGCCATTTTTGGCGAAGTTTCCGAAGCCCGTTTGCGGCAGCTTGCCGAAGGCATCCGTGACGATCTGCTGGATGCCAAATTCGTATCCGAGAAAAAGGACGGTGGTTTCCAGAGCCTCGTTGCATCCGTTTTCAAACCCTTTCAATTTAAGCAACCCGATTCAATCACCCAGATCGATCTCGTCGGCGTCCGTGACCATGAAATCGCCATAGAGGTATCCGAAGAAGATCTGCGTCGTTATGGCATCTCCTTTGATCAGGTCGTCAATGCCGCCAGAACGGGCAGCATCGATCTGCCGGGGGGTAAAATAAAAACCGCCCAGGGAGAAATTTTGATCCGGGCCAAAGGGCAGCTTTACACCGGACAGGAGTTTGAGGAGCTGCCCCTGATTACGCTGGATGAGGGGACCGTCGTCAGGTTGGGGCAAGTGGCCAAGGTAATCGATGGGTTTGAGGATCTGGATCTCAAAACGCGATTTAACGGCAAACAGGCCGCCATCGTCCAGGTGAGCCGAACCAGTGAGCAGGATATTATTGAAATTGCCACGATTGCCCGTAATTATGTCGAGACCCATAAAACCAAGATCCCCGAAGATCTTGGGGTTGCCGTCTGGGGTGATATCTCCACCATGGTTCAGGATCGCATTGACTTAATGCTGCGCAACGGCCTGCAGGGCATCATCCTGGTATTCATCGCCCTTGCCCTGTTTTTAAATCTGCGCCTGGCTTTTTGGGTCGCCATCGGGATACCGATATCATTCATGGCGGCCTTTGTGGTACTGAGCGGATTTGATCAGACCATCAACATGATTTCCCTTTTTGCCTTTATCATGACGCTGGGAATCCTGGTGGATGACGCCATTATTGTGGGTGAGAATGTGTATTCACATTATCGCCGGGGCAAATCCCCCGGGTCAGCGGTCGTTGACGGCTTAAAAGAAGTGGGCGGTCCGGTGGTCATGGCGGTCAGCACCACCATTGTCGCCTTCGCCCCGTTGTTGTTCATCGCTGGGATCATGGGTAAATTCATAGCAGTGATGCCCATGGCCGTCATCATCATTTTGATCGTATCCCTGGGCGAGGCGCTGATTATACTGCCGACCCATTTGCATCACGCCCTGTTCCAAACCGAGAAAAAGAATCGCAAAATTACCTCCTGGCACGAGCAGCTCCGGGGCAAGATTGAGCAGGGACTTCAATTTGTGATCGAACGGATTTATACACCGGCCATAAAATACGTGGTCAAAAACAAGTATTTCACCATGTCGATCGGCATCGGGGTGCTGATTATCAGCCTGGGCATTATCGCCGGGGGATACGTGGCCTTCGTATTTTTCCCCAAGGGCGAGAGCGACTGGATCGTGGCTGAAGTCGTCTATCCCCTCGGAACGCCCTTCGAGTTAACCGAAGAGACAATCACCCATCTTGAGAAAGCGTCCTTCCGGCTCAACTCCGTTTATCCGGAATTTACCGAGAAAAACGGCAGGCTGGTCATCAACGCATTTGCCATCGTCGGGGCGATCCCCCGGCGGGATTGGAAGCCGCCTGAATTCGGCGGCCATGTCGGGCAGGTTTGGCTGGAGCTTGCCTCTTCTGAAAAGCGCACCCAGCTATCCACCCACGCTGTTCTCGCAAAATGGCGCCAGCTGATCGGTGAAATACCCGGCGTGGAAAGGCTGCAGTTTGCCACCCTGGAAGGGGGGCCGGCGGGCAACCCCATCGAGATCCAGCTCAGAGGTCATGATTTTGACCAGCTCGAGCAGGCCGCCGACGAATTAAAATCAGAAATTGCGACGTATCCCGGCACGTTTGACATCACCGATAATTTTAAACCCGGCAAACAGGAGAAAAAAATCCGCATCAAGGACGGTGCCCGCTCCATCGGGATCACGATGCGGGATCTGGCGCGACAGGTTCGACAAGCGTTTTATGGGGATGAAGCGCTTCGCATTCAACGGGGCCGGGACGATGTCAAGGTCATGGTGCGCTATTCAGACTTAGAACGTCGCAGTATCGCAGGGATTGAAGATATGCGCATCCGCACCCTGGACGGTCAGGAGATCCCCATTGATGAAGTGGCTGATATCACTCCGGGCAGATCCTATTCGGTTGTCAACCGCGTCGATCGCAAACGGACCATCTCCGTGCTTTCGGATATCGACGAGACCGTCGCCAATGCCAGCGTCATCGTTGCCGATCTGAAGGCTAATTTTCTGCCTGGTCTGGTGGAGCGCTATCCGGGGCTGACCTATGCCCTGGAAGGACAGGAGAAGAGAACCCGGGAATCACTGGATAGCATCAAAAGCGGCTACTTTTTGGCGTTGATGGGTATTTTCCTTTTACTGGCCAGCCAGTTTCGGTCCTACTCCCAGCCGCTGATTATCATGATGGCCATTCCGTTCGGCCTGATCGGCGCTGTCATGGGCCATCTTGTCCTGGGTATGGAATTTACGATTGTCAGTATTTTCGGAATTGTGGCGCTATCCGGGATTGTGGTCAACGATTCCCTGATCCTGATCGACTTTATCAACCGGGCCGTGCGCGACGGCATGGAAGTCGAAAAGGCCGTGATCGAATCGGGCCGTGCCAGGTTCCGGCCGGTGTTGCTGACATCGGTCACCACGGTGGCCGGTCTTTTCCCTCTGCTTCTGGAGCGCAGTTTTCAGGCCCAATTCCTTGTCCCTATGGCCGTCAGCCTTTGTTTCGGGCTGATGGTGGCCACCGTCTTAACGTTGCTCTACGTGCCGGCCCTGTATCTGATTAATAAAGATATCATCCGCCTGTTCAGTGCCAAGGAGGGCCAAGCCGACATCGGAGACCAGACCACAGCGAACGGATAGAGCAAGTCAAACCCCAGCTGACGGCCGGCTGGGGGGGGGAAGGTTTCATTCCTGGTATTCGCGCTAGGGGTCGAAATTCTTGCTGTCGTGCTGAAGGTAGGCCGCGCCCTATTCAACAAGGATTTTGAGGTCGTCGGCGCATTGTTTGACCATCGGCCCGGTGATCTTGGCGGTTTCTGATATATAGCCGGTCAAAAGGGACCGATCGCAGATAATGTTGATCAAGCGGGGATAACCCTTGGAAAACGAAAAAACCTCATGAACGGCTTCAGCGTCGAAAATCGCTGTCTCCGATCCCGCCACCCTGAGGCGGTACTGGATGTATTGGTGCGTTTCGGGTTCCGTCAGGGGCGCGATCGTATAATGCACTGTCAGTCTCTGGCGTAAGGCCTTGTTCTGTTCATCCTTGATGATGTCGATAACCTCATTCTGCCCCACGAAAAAGATGTTGATAAGCTTCACATCTTTTTTTTCAATGTTCGATAACAGCCGTATTTGTTCCAGAAGCTCCTGGTTCAGTCTCTGGGCCTCATCGATTATCAATACGGCCTTTTTGTGTTCTGAAAAGGTGTTGTATAAAAAGGGCTCAAACTGGTTGAGAAAATCGCCCTTGGTATCAAATTCAATATTGATGTTGAATTGTTTGGCAATCAGTTTGAAAAAATCAAGGCTGCTGAGATCAGGATCCGGAATGGTGGCCACGATGGCATCCATCTGATGTTCAGACAGAAAATAATTGATCAGCGAAGTCTTCCCGGTTCCAATGTCACCATTGAGTAACAGGAAAGCTTTATTTTCAAGGATGCCGTATCTCAGGCAGGCAAGCCCCTCCTTGTACTTTTCGCCGAGCCAAAAAAATTTAGGATCCGGGCTCTCCTCAAATGGCTTTAACCTGAGATTATAGTGCTCAAGATACATATAGCTGCTTTACCCCTTCAATCAATTAAGTGCACGGGCATACTATTAATCGGATGTCTGGCTATCATTCAAGGCCTTGTCAACCGGTGGTCGATTTCGGTTTTGAGAGAAGTCGTCTCCAAAACCGGATGGGCCCGAAAGGGCTGTTGCTCTTGCGCCTATTCAACACCGCAGATAGCCGACACCTCCACCAGTGCATCTTTGGGAAGCCTCGCGACCTCGACCGTCTCCCTGGCAGGCGGATTCTCACCAAAATAATTTTCATAGACCCCATTGAAGGCAACAAAGTCATCCATGTTCTTGATAAAACATGAACATTTTAAAACGTCTTTTAAGGCCATGCCGGCCCCTTCGATGATGGCTTTCAGATTTTTCAACACCTGCTCGGCTTGCGCTTCGATACCCCCCTCGACAAATTCACCGGTCTGGGGATCGATGGCGATCTGTCCGGATACAAAAAGCAAGCCGCTGAACTGAATGGCCTGGGAATAGGGGCCAATTGCCGCAGGCGCTCGGTCGGTTGCAACAATTTTTTTCATCGGGAGGTCCTCCTTTTGCAAAAACGGTGCAAGGCTCAAGGCACAGGGCCTGCTCCATAAGGAACATGGTTTCTAGATGCAGTGCCAAGCGCCCAGGCTGAAAAAACAATCATTATCAATTCAAAATAATTTATGGATTGTGGGCGCGGCTTCCAGCCGCGAGATTGTTAAACCGAGGATATAAATCGCGGCTGGAAGCCGCTCCCGCGAAACCACCAGCACCTGCAGATTGTTAGTTGACACGAATGTGCATCAGCGGGACCAAGACCTGCTCGCTGATCTCTGCTGTCCTGCCGCTTTCATCTGCCTTGCGCGTTGAACTCCTGCTTGATCAGAACGAAGACGGGTCCCCTGTCTTTTGTTTCAGGATCACCCGCGCGTCCACAATACTGATACCTTTTTCATGGACGATGACCGGGTTCAGATCCATCTCCTCGATATCGGGGTAGGCCTCGACGATTTCAGAACACAGCATCAATAATTTCCGGATGGCCTGCTGGTCCAGTTTGGGGTTGCCCCTGGCACCGTCTAGAATCGGAAATGATTTGGTCTGTTCGATCATCCGTTTGGCTGCCGATCGGGTGATGGGCAGCACCCGAAAAGACACGTCTTTAATGATTTCCACCATGATACCGCCCAGACCATACATAATAACCGGCCCGAACTGATCGTCGTATTTGGTTCCGATAATTACCTCCACGCCCTTGTTGGCCATGGGAGAAACCAGTATGCCTCTTATGTCAGCGTTTTTTTGATATTGATGCGCGTTAGCGGTAATCTCTTTGAAAGCGCTGCGGATGTCTTTTTCCGTCTTCAGGTTGACCCGCACACCGCCCGCATCGCTTTTGTGCAGAATATCGGGAGACACAATTTTCAGCACCACAGTTTTCTCCAAGCTCTGGGCGAATTCAACTGCCTCATCCGGGGTTTGGACCAACCGGTCGCCGGTGACCGGGGCACCGTGGATGGCGAAGAGCTCTTTGGCCTCATGCTCGAGAAGTGCGCGGCGGCCATCATGGCGGGCGGCATCAATAATCTTTTGACCTTCGGGCCTGGCATTTGCGCCCCAATTCAGGTCAAAATTGTGTTTGGGACGGTAGCTATTGAGATAGTTCCCATATTCGGCCAGCACGCTGATGCATTTTGCCGAGATATCCAGGGAATCGTATACCGGGATGTTGTAGTACCGCAGCAACTCAAGCGCATGGGGCCTTTCGGAATTATACAGGCTGTGCAAAACGATGGGTTTATGCCTCTTTTTGACCATTTTGCCCATGCGGTGAGCGGCATCTTCTTCCATCAACGACAGGCTTTCGGCAAACCGGATGCCGTAGCCGCCGAAAAGACCGACAACCATCAGGCCCCCGACATTGGGATCCTTTAAGATGATGTCAGCGCAATCGGCGAAGACCGACGGGTCTGCATCGGTGCCGCCGGCCACATCCACCGGATTGGGAACCGAGGCCGCCGCCGGCAGTATCTTTCTTAGATTGGCCTGGGTTTTGGCGTTTAACTCGGGAATTTCAACACCCAGATCGGTCAGGATATCGGCGGCGATGGTGGCGTGCCCGCCGCCGTCGGCCAGGATGGCGATTTTGTTGTTTTTTATCGGCGGCAAGCTGGATAAGGTTTCGGCAGCGGGAAAGAGCTCATCGGAGTTTTCAATGACGATGATGCCAGCAAGCTGGAATGCCCCTTTGGCTACCTCCGATATCCCGGCTAAAGCGCCGGTGTGCGATCCCGCCGATTTTTTGCCGGTGGATGACCGGCCGCTTTTAAGCAGAATAATCGGCTTTTCCAAAGTCGTCTTTTGCGCCTGCTGGACAAATTCACGCCCGTTGCGCAAACCCTCCACGTACATTAAAATGGCTTTTGTCTTCGGGTCCTGGCGGAAGAACTCGAGGTATTCATGAAATTTGATATCCGCTTCGTTACCTACACCGACATAATAAGAGAAGCCTTTGCGACTTTTGATTTTCGCTTCGGTGATCAAGGTGAGCGCCATATTACCGCTCTGGGTCAGCAGGGCAATGTCCCCCTTGGGCGTATCCTTCAGACCTACCAGGTTTAGGCTGTCGTGCAGATTGAGCATGCCGGATGTGTTGGGACCGATCAATCGGATGTTGTGTTTATTGGCAACGGCTACCATCTCGTTTTCAAGCTTGCGGCCATCATCGCCGATTTCCCCGAATCCCCCGGCCAGTATGACGGCTCCTTTAACCCTTTTCTGGCCGCAGTCTTCCAGCACGGCGGGCAGGGAGCGCGCCGGGGTGCACACCAGCGCCACATCCACCGATCCTTTGATGTCGGATACATTTTTGTAACATTTAAACCCCATTATACTTTTTTCTTTGGGGTTTACCGGATAGATGTTGCCTTCGTATTTTTCATCCACCAGGGTCCGGATCGTCTGATAGCCGCGCTTGGTTTCATTCTTGGATGCTCCCACGATCGCAACAGATTCGGCGTTTAGGATGCTCTCTAATGACATGGTTCTGTTCACCTCATTCTTGGAAAATATAGACAGTCAATCTCTATTTTCTTCTATTGCTGCCGGTCTTTGATTCTTGTTCCGGGTTGCGCGCAACTATTTTTTCTTCCGTTCTTCGAAATCCTTTAACGATTCCTGGCGTTCTTTCGTTGATACGCAGGTCAGACAGGCTTCGATTTCAAAATCCATCAGGGCATCGAGACTGACCTCACCCCGGGCCATGAGCAGTCCCTTTTTGATCATTTTAAGCGAAATGGCGGAATTGGCCGCAATCTTTTGGGCCACGGCATTAACTTCGGTTTCAAGTTGCCCCAGGGGGACCGCTTTGTTTACCAGGCCAATTTGTTGGGCCTCTTTGCCGTCGATATACTCACCGGTAAAAAGCAGTTCCTTGGCTTTGCCGGGACCGATTAGGTCCTGAACCAACCGAAATGCTCCCCCGGTGACAGAGGAGGTTACCTTGGCTTCCGGTGATCCGATCTGGGCGTCTTCAGCCGCAATCCGGATATCACAGGCCAGCGCCAGTTCATAGCCGGAACCGATGGCATACCCGTTGACGGCTGCAATGGTCGGCTTTTCAAAACGAATAATCTTGCGGGAAGCTTCCTGAAGCTCTTCCAGATACTCCCGGTATGCTTCCAGGGTCCGGTTCTTGGACTCTTTTAGATCCGCCCCGGTGGAAAAGGCTCTTCCCTCGCCGGTGACCACCAGCACCTTAATGTCGGCATCCCCGGCGGCATCTTCCAGTGCCGCCTGAAAATCAAGCCACAGTTGCTTGTTCATGGCATTCAACACCTTGGGCCGGTTTAATTTTATCGTCGCAATCCCCTGGCTTTTTTCATAAATAATGCACTCAAAATTCATCTTTTTCTCCAATATGCCGATAACACAATGATGGACCTGTTTTAGTTATTTGTTAATGGTTATTTGTTATTCGTGGTGTCTGATTGATCATTCTCATTAG
>Ga0209536_100009908_pt1 | contig 14101 bp, 10 predicted proteins | sample DeeMarSeWOR28_12_FD_187461 | JGI IMG/M metagenome (GOLD analysis project Ga0209536, IMG submission 187461) | Marine sediment microbial communities from White Oak River estuary, North Carolina - WOR-2-8_12 (SPAdes) (version 2) | ecosystem: Environmental > Aquatic > Marine > Intertidal zone >...
TGGTTTCATTTGGGTGTGGTGCTTCGTGCTCAGAACCGGTCCGGTGAAGCGGTCGAGCCGCTTCGGCTGGCAGCAGAAGGTGAATCCGTCGAAGCCCAGAGTCTTTTAGCTTCGATGTATGCCAATGGCAGTGGAGTGGATCGCAATATGCCTCTGGCCATGTTGTGGTGGTTTCGGAGCAGTCATACGTCGATGGCCGAAGATGCCAGGCAGACGGCTGGGGATCAGCTCTCGCAACTTCGTCAGAGCCTTCACCGGCACCTCCTTTCGCCCCATGACCGCCAGGATGTACTCACCGGCTTTGGTCTGATTCGACAGGATCTTCAACGCCACGTTCCTCTACAAGGCTTGTCCGCTTTAAAGGTCAATGGAGAGGTGACCTGGGATCGCGTGATTCCCACCAAGCCGGTTCTGACATGGGTGATTGAGCAGGCTTTGGCTTTGGACCGGTCTGCCCAGCACAAACTCCGTGTCTGGTATGTGGATGGGGAGATTGGTCGTTTGGTTCCCGAAGATCCTCAGATTCGAAATTATTTTCTTCAAACAGCGAAAGAAGGAGATCCCTTTTCCTGTCAGGTGATTAGAACCTTTGCCCCCGATTCGTCAGATCCCTCAATTCCAGACTGGCGAGTGGCGTTAAAGGGGTGCCCGGAACAACCGATGGTACCGGGATTGTAAGACTGAGGCATGGTTCAGGTATTGAGCAGGAATTCCCTTATCCGACATGCGTAGAAAATCTATGACGGATCGATCGAAAACAAGAGGGTTGATTCTAGCCATTTCTCTGTTGAGCACCCTGGTGGCCTTGGGTTTGGCGAAGATCGTTCCCCAACCGGAACGATGGTTGACCGATTGGCAACTGGCTCATATGCCTGCTGGCCCAGTCGATTCTTCCATTGTGTTGGTCACCGTAGGGAAGAACGCGAGTCCGGCCTTGTGCGGGGAAGGACGATGGAATTTTGCCGTGTTGGAGGCGACTCTGCTGGCTCTTCATGAAGCCGGAGCTACGGTCATTGTTCCCTCACTAGATGTCTCAGCCCCCATCGAATCGGAATGTGGTGGATTGTCGGGGCTGGTTCGACTGGCGGAAGTGACAAAACAAATCGGGTCTGTGATCTACCCTGATTCGGTCCCTCTCACACTGGCGGACGCGGCAACCCGTTTAGGAAGGCTGGCATTGGCACCTGATGAAGATGGAGTGTTTCGACGTGTGAAGTCCCCTCCCGCATCTGCCGGTGGTTCTACGCCGCATCCGCCGATCGGTCTGACAATTGCCTCGTTCGTTTCGAAAACGGCCATCAAGCCTGAAGTCATCGGCAATCAGGTTCGATTCGTTGGACACTGGAACAATTCTCCATTTCCCAATCATGGTTTTGCCGACGTATGGAACATCATTCAGAGCAGGGATCGCGATCAATTAGCGAATTGGTTTCGAGGAAAAGTGGTGATCATTTTTTCTCCCGGTTCAAAGGACCCAACGCTTTCGACGCCGTGGGAATTCGCCGTGCCGGTAGAATTTCTTCATGCCGTCTTGGCCAACGCGGTGCTGACTAACGGGTGGGTCTCCGCGCCTTCCTTGTTGGTTGCCTTTCTTGTGACTGGTAGCGTAGGCCTACTCCTGGCCTTTTTTCTTCTCAGAGAGACTTCGCTGACACGGCTTGGGCTGACAGGTCTGGCAGGAGTTCTGCTTGCCGGACTTGCTCTTTTTTTGGGGCTTCGCCAGGGTTGGGTGTGGCCGATCTTTACGACAGGATTGGCTTGGAGCATGACGATAGGGGGAACGATTGCTTGGCGAACCTTCATGTCTCAGTCGATCATTCAACGGCGGATCACACAGGGGCAACAACAGTTAAGGCAATTGGAAAAAGAACTGGCGGAGAAACAGCATCATGTTCGGGAACTGGAGACTCAATTGCATGCTGCGCATGATCATGCGAATCAATCGGCGACGGTCATCAAGGGATTGCAAGCCGCGAAGGGTGGCGTATTTCGCCAACTGGAGATTTCGCAAGCCGAGATGGAGGAAACCCGGCGACAGATTGACCGGTTGCAAGAGGATTTGGAGAATCTCCGTCAGCAGGTGCCGGCATCCCAAGCGGCCTTTCCGTTATCGCCGGTTCCCGGCGACAGCCAGGCATTAGTACAAGAATGTGCATCTTTTCAGATCCTCACCCGTGATCCGTCGGTCCTTCGTGTCTTTCAGGATCTAAAAAAAGCGGCGGTCACGCAAAGTCCCATTCTTCTGCTTGGAGAAACGGGCACCGGCAAAGAAGTGTTTGCCAAAGCGGCTCACGCATTGAGCCCCAGGCATCGAGGGCCATTTGTTTCGGTAAATATGGCCGCCATCCGGTCGGAGTTATTTGAGGGCGAATTGTTTGGCCACGTGAAGGGAGCTTTTACCGGAGCGGTCGGCCGTGAGGGATATATCGAAACAGCGAATGGCGGAACCCTCTTTTTGGATGAGGTGGGGGAACTCCCATCAGATTTGCAAGCAAAATTGCTTCGATTTTTGGAGGATGGGTCATTTCACCGGGTAGGGGAAAGTCGACTGACCCAGGTGGATGTGCGCATTATCGCTGCGACGAATCGCGATCTTCAGAAAGATGTGGAGGCGGGACGATACCGGGAAGATCTGTATTACCGGTTACGAAGTATTGTGTTGACCCTGCCTCCGCTCAGGCAGCGGGGGCAGGAAGACCGCTTGCTGTTGGCTCAATCCTTCCTACAGCATTTTTCCCGCCAACAACATCGAATGGATTTGGAGTTCACTCAAGGAGCGCTGGATGCGATTGTGGCGTATCAATGGCCGGGCAATATTCGCGAACTTCGACAAACCGTGGCGCAAGCCGTCGCCTTGGCCAACGGTTCCATCATTACCGAAGCGGATTTGCACCTCAGCAGTCCGGTACCATTACTTGCCGGGGGCGAGGGCTATGGTAGGGAGGAGTTAGGCCGGCAGGAGGATTCCATGGTGTTGGAATGCCTGCGCCGTCACGGGTTCGATATGCAAGCGACGGCCAAAGCCTTAGGGTGGGATCGGAGTACTGTGACTCAGCGTTTGAAAGGTCTCGGATTTCAAGCCCTGGTGGCCTCTCATGGGAATATTGAAGCGGCGGCCCAATCGCTGGCCGGGGATGTCACCTTGGCGCGGGTAGTTGAGGGACGGTTACGGGAGTATTCAAAAAACTTACTCCCTTCTTCCAAACATTATTCGTCTGTTGAAGAAGCCGTTGCTGACTGCCGAAAACGATTTCGCAACCTGCCGGAGCGGCATTTTCCGGCAGTGGAACAGTTAGTGCATCAGCGCTTTTCAACCCCAGCAGGGTGAAAAAGCCTTCCTCCTGCATTTCCGGATCCATGCTTCATCTTCGAACCCAACAGCATGTTCAAAAAGCGCGTTCCAAGATCGTGAGGAGCAAGAATGAAAGAGTCAAACAACAAAAGGCAACACATTCAGAGTGTCCTTCTGCCATCAACGTCCTTTTCCCTTCTCAATATTTACCGGTTTGGAGAACGCCTTTTGTGGCCTTTTCCCATGTTCGTTACGCCGGAATGAATTTCAACGCAGCCGAATTGATGCAATATCGCAACCCGGTCGGTGGAGGTCCGTCATCAAACAGGTGCCCCTGATGACCGCCGCATCGGGCGCAATGTACTTCGGTGCGGGGGTAGATTAGTTTCCAATCGGTTCGGGTCTCAATGACCTTCTCTGAAATCGGTTGCCAAAAGCTGGGCCAGCCGGTTCCGCTGTCGAATTTCGTGTCCGAAGAAAAGAGCGGCAACGCGCATCCCGCGCATTGGTAGATGCCTTTCGCTTTGCTTTGGTGATATTCATTGGTAAAGGGCGGTTCCGTGTCTTCATGGCGTAGCACCCGATATTGCATGGGGGTTAAAAGCGCCTTCCATTCATCATCAGTTTTGGTGATTTTCGTGATGTCCTCTCCCCCTGTTGGATTGGGAGCGGCCAATGACACGCCCAGGGATTTGGCCAGGACTCCGAAACCCAATGCCATGCCGACTTTCATAAGATTCCTCCTATTGATAGACATATCATAACCCTCCTTTTTTCGGAGACAGGGTGTCCTCCTGGTTCAGCCCAGTCTTTTTATACTCTATCAGTCTAGAGGACACAGAAAAAGTTACAGCTTGGGTGATTAAGCCTTTGACTGAACGGAGAGAAATTTTTACACTGTAGAAAATGGAAAGAACAGGATCGTTTGTTTAGGATTTTTGGATAGCCGAACGGTGTTCGTGATCGTAACAGGAAGTGTTGAATAATAAAGATTTTCAAGGGCAAATTTGCCCAGGATTAGATTTCTTATCCAAGGCTCCTGGTCGGTTCAAAAAAGTCCGTCCAGCAAGGCTACAACCGTTTTTACGCGCGGAGCGTACGCTTAGTACGTGAGCACGGAAAAATGGGGAGAACGCCGCTGGCGGCCTCTTTTTCAACAGAACCTAACAGATTCAACGACTTGCGAAAGAAGGAGTGTCTATGGCTGAACAAACGCTGGATTTAAAAATTGAAAGCCGGAATGTTGGCATGACTCCTCGCTGGAAAGCGGAAATTGAGCGACGGACTGAGGCGTTGCAAACGGACACCATTCGCATTATTCATGCCCGTGTGACGCTCACCAAGAATGCCCACCATAAGAAAGGCGCCGATAACGCGGAAGCGCTGATCGTGGTGACTCTCCCACGGCGTCGAACCGTTACGGCTAGAAAAGAATCAAAAACCTTTGAAGAAGCCATTCGTGCAGCCTTTCAGGCGATGGAGCACGAACTGGAGAAAATCGAAGAAAAGCGCCTGGCCAGGAATGCGAAGGCCCTAGCCAAAAAAGCCGAAAAAGTTATCGCGCTTACCGCTGTCTGAAGCAAAGCCACAATCAGGGCTCTATAGATGAGCGGGTGGACGTTCGTCCACACGCTCCTGTCTTTTCCTCTTCTCCTGTTCTGGGTCTTCATCAAATCCTCAATTTTGTTGGATTCTCGCCAAAAACTGGCTTTATTTTGTGGACTTGCCTTGGCACGATCGGTTGATTTGAGGTTCCAGCCATGGGCCGTTCAAAAGATCGTCCAGGCTGAAAATATTGTGAGGAGTAAGGTGTGAGGCGTCAGGAGTGAGGGGGGAAAGAGGCGCACGCTGAGTTCTTTCTCCTCACCTGACGATTTTCACCGACCAGAGAATGCTGCCGGCGAACCTTTAGGGGGCATGCTTTTTCAACAGTCCCTTAAATTGGCGGAATATGGAGCAGTTCCCTTCCGGCGTTCATGATCTCGGCGAGTCGCTCAGGGGTTTTGGCTTCGCCGTAGCATCGGACGATGGGTTCGGTTCCAGAGGGTCGGATAAGATACCACCCGCCGTCGGGGAGTAAGAGTTTGCAGCCATCCAGTTTATTCACATGGCTGATCTCCACTCCTGCAAAGGCGGAAGGCGGTTGATCAAGCACCTGTTTGACCTGCGCACGGATGTGTTCGGTGGTTGTCAGATCTTGTCGTGTTGTGAAGGCGGCTCCGACCCGCTCAAACAGATCTTTCAATAACTCCTGAATGGTCTGTCCGGTAAAGGCTACCATCTCGGCGACCAGCGCTCCGGCTAAGATGCCGTCTTTTTCCGGCACGTGGCCCTTGATAGACATGCCGGCGCTTTCCTCCCCGCCAAAGACGACTTCCCCCTTCGCGAGTAATTCGCCAATGTATTTAAATCCGACGGGGGTCTCGTGGACCGTCAATCCATGGTGTGCCGCCACGGCATCAATGAGATGGGTGGTGGCGACGGAGCGTGCGACTCCCCCGGTCCATTGCCGGCTGCGAATGAGATAATCCAACAAGACAGCCAGGATATAGTTGGCTTGAATAAAGGTGCCGTCGGCGTCCACGATTCCAAACCGGGCTCCGTCTCCGTCGGTGGCAAGCCCGAGAGGCGCACCTTCGCGGTGAACGGTTTCCTTCAGGTCCTGAAGGGTCTCGTCGTTCGGTTCCGGTCGAAAACCTCCAAAGTAGGGATCCCGCCAATGATGCAAGACGGCCATTTTCGCGCCGGCCTGCCGAAGAAATTCATCCAGATAATTCCTGGTGGTTCCGAAAATCGGATCAAAAATGACCCGAATCCGGCCGTTCCGAATGCGGTCGCGATCCACATGCTGTTCCAGAGATTTGAGATAGTCGGGTTGCGGATCGAAGTAGCGCACCATCCCTTCGTTTTTGGCGCGTTCCCAGGGAAACCATTTGATGTATTCCCCGTGCAAGAGGGGAAGGATGCGCAGCTCAATGGCTTTGGTGGTTTCAGGCAGCGCCGGCCCTCCCCAATCCGGTGTAAATTTGATCCCGTTCCATTCAGGAGGATTGTGGCTGGCGGAGATGTTAATGCCGCCTCCCAGCTTGCGACTGATCACATGGTAGGAGATGGTCGGCGTCGGTGTATCCCGATCACAAATGAGACAAGGGATACCATGGGCCGCCATGACTTCCGCGGCCACTTTGGCAAAATGCTCCCCTAAAAAGCGTGCGTCGTAGCCGATCAGGATGCCTTGCTGCCCCAGCTTCTGTTGTCTCAGATATTGCGCAATACCCTGGCACACGATCCGGATGTTCCGGACCGTAAAATCTTCAGCCACAATGGCCCGCCACCCTGAAGTCCCGAATTTTATGGAGTCCATGTTCGATGAAGCTCGAAATCGAGAAGGAATTTCTCAGCAAAAACAGTCAATATAGGATTTAGGTCATTACCTACCAAAAGGGTTACAGAATAGAAGATTTTCCCTCATTTGCCAATCGGGTGCTTGAGTTTTTTCTGATGACAGCCGGAGAAACCGTCTTAAAGGTGGACGATTCCGGTTGGGATGCAACGCGAAAGTGTGGTGAGAATTCCTTGAGGCGTTCACAAATTGGTGAAGCAAGTTAGTCTGTTATGCCTCTGGTGATTACGAGGAGGACAGTTCACACCAGACGGGAGTGTGATCGGAAGGTTTGTCCATCCCGCGGGGTCCACGATCCACATCTGATGCGACTAATCGATCCGCCGCCTGGGGAGAGAGCAGGAGATGATCGATGCGCAGCCCTTCGTCTCGATTCCATCGGCCAGCCTGGTAATCCCAATAGGTGTAGAGCCCTATATCGGAGTGCAAGGCTCGCAGGGCATCGGTGTATCCGAGATGGCAGAGGGCCCGAAAGCGGGCACGGGACTCCGGGCGGCATAGGGCGTCCTCGGCAAACCCCTTTGGATCATAGACGTCGTGGTCGGTGGGACACACGTTAAAGTCACCTCCTAGCACCACCGCTTCTTCCAGGGCTAAGAGTGACTGCGCATGCGTGATGAGTCGATCCATCCAGGCAAGCTTATATGAAAACTTTTCTGTCCCCACCGGATTCCCGTTGGGTAAATAAATTGAAGCCACCCGGACGTTTCCTATGACCGCTTCCACGTATCGGGCTTGTGCGTCAGAGGGGTCACCCGGCAGGGCGGTGTGTTCTACCTCAATCGGGGCCTTCGAAATAATCGCGACTCCGTTGTACGTTTTTTGTCCGATGATCGCCATATTATAGCCAAGCTCCTCGATCGCCATTCTGGGGAACTGGTCTTCAGTGGTTTTCAGTTCTTGAAGCAAGACAATGTCCGGGTTGGCCTGTTTGACCCATTCCATCAAGTGGGGAATTCGCATTTTGATTGAATTCACATTCCAGGTGGCGATTTTCATGGGAGTCTCAAGGGTCTCTTGATCACACGTTATGACTGGGAAAGTGGTGGTGAGTGGGTGTCGCGCTGGAAGATTATTTGAAAGCCTTGAAATTGTTTTTGAAACAAGGTCTTCAAAATAAATGGGGTAATGCCAAGGAATAAAACGCCATAAATACAGATTTCCAACAGATATTGAGAGTCCTCAGACACGGTGTAATTCAAAATTACGGGTAACCCCCACCCGATGGTCATACTGACAAACATCAAAATCACCACATGTCGCCAAACCAGAAACCAGACGAGTTTTAATAATTCCCCATACGTTGGTATCTCCATTATTCGTGTTTTTCCTTTCTCGTAAGACTCTTCACTTAATGTGCTTCGTCCCATGATGGGCCATGCCCGGCTTCGACCGTGAGCGGGATAGACAATTGTAGGGCCGGGAGTGTGGCGGCTTCCATCACCTGCTTGATGACGGCAGCGGTTTGATCTATAGCCGCTTCTTCCACCTCGAATAGCAACTCGTCGTGGACGGTCAACAGCATTTTGGCCTGTGCCGTTAAGCCATGCTGTGCCAGCCCGGCGGGTACGCGGATCATGGCCCGCTTTAAAATGTCGGCAGCCGTGCCTTGGAGAGGCGCGTTAATGGCGGCCCGCTCGGAGAAATTTCGTCGAGCGGGATTTTTATCATGAATGCTCGGCACGTGGCACCGGCGGCCAAACAGGGTCTGGACGTAGCCGTATTGCCGGCAGAACTGTTTGGTGCGTTCCATGTAATCCTGGATCCCGGGATACTGTTCGAAATAGGTCTTAATGTAGGACGCGGCTTCACTCTGTTCCACGCCTAACTGACGGGCCAATCCGAACGGGCTGATTCCGTAAATGATCCCGAAATTAATTGCCTTGGCTTTTCGTCGAATACCCGCATCCATGTTTTCTAATGGAATGCCAAAGACCTGGCTGGCCGTGAGGGCATGAATATCCTGGCCTTCCCAAAAGGCTTTTTTGAGAACGGGAATATCGGCAACATGGGCGAGCAACCGAAGTTCAATCTGGGAATAATCGAGCGACAGCAGTGTGCACCCAGGCTCTGCCACGAAGGCGCGTCTGATTCTTCGGCCCTCTTCGGTGCGAATGGGAATGTTCTGGAGATTGGGATCAGTGGATGACAGTCTTCCCGTCGCCGCAGAGGCCATGGCATAGGAGGTGTGCACCCGGTTCGTGTCGGGGTTGATCTGATGGATGAGCGCATCGGCATACGTGCTGCGGAGTTTTTCTAAATGGCGCCATTCCAACACCCGGGAGGGGAGTTCATGGCCTTGAGCGGCCAACGATTCGAGAACATCGGCGCCGGTTCCATAGCTGCCGGCTTTGCCTTTTTGCCCTTCTCCCAAGGCGAGGTGATCAAACAACACTTCTCCCAGCTGTTTGGGAGAACCGACATTGAAGGTTTTGCCCGCTAGACGATGAATCTCTTGTTCCAGATCCTGGAGACGGCGGGAAAAATCCTGGCTGACCTGTCTGAGTTGGGACACATCGACTTTGATGCCTGTCTGCTCCATGGTTGCCAGCACGGGAATCAAGTGACGCTCGAGCGTTTCGTATACGGTGGTCATGTGTTCACTGATAAGACGGGGTTTGAGGACCTGATGCAGTCGCAGAGTCACATCGGCATCTTCCGCGGCGTATTCCAGTGCTTTGTCCAGGGGAACTTGATCGAAAGTAACCTGGGATTTTCCGCTGCCCGTGACGTCTTTGAATTTGATCGTGGTATGGCCCAAAAACCGTTCCGCCAGTTCGTCCATGCCATGTCCATGCATGCCACCTTCCAGGACGTAGGAAAGCAGCATGGTATCGTCCATTGGAGAAACATCGATGCCATACCGGCGAAACACGACGATGTCGTATTTAATATTGTGCCCGATTTTGAGCACACCGGGGTCGTTCAACAGTGGTTTCAGGATGTCGAGGGCTCGTTGGAGTGGAATTTGTGTCGGGGTTTCCGGCAAGGAGGCGGACGTGTCGTGCGATAACAAATCCAGATGGGAAGTGGATCCCGGTGCCACATGACCGACAGGCACATAACACGCATGGCCGGGTTCGAGGCTCAAGGAGATACCGACCAACTCAGCCCGGGTTTGATCGAGAGATGTGGTTTCCGTGTCTACGGCAACAATCCCACGACGAGTGGCCTCATTTACCCAACCCTGAAGCGCCGACACGGTCTGGACTAATTCGTAGTGGGTTTTGATGGGCAGCGTCTTTTTTTCCGGCTCTTTGGTTTCCTGTCTTTGGGTTGCTGGTTGTGTAGGGAGTGTGGGGCTGGGACCCTGGTCACCCTGTACGCGGCTTTGAATACGAGCCAGAATCGATTTAAAGCCTTGTTCATTGAGAAATTTTGTTAATAATTCCATATTGGGCTGTCGTCGCTCCAATTGTTCCAAGGGGATCGCCAGTGGCACATCGGAGCGAAGCTGGACCAATTCACGCGAGAGGCGGGCCTTATCGGCATGTTCAATGAGACTTTCGCGCCGCTTGTTCTGCTTAATTTCGGAGGCGCGTGCCAGGAGCGTGTCCAGGTCTCCATATTCCTGGATGAGTTGGGCGGCTGTTTTCACTCCGATGCCCGGAACGCCGGGTACATTGTCCGTCGAATCTCCCGCCAAAGCTTGGACATCCACAACTTTTTCGGGGGGCACGCCGAATTTTTCATGAACTTGCTCGGGGCCGATTCGACGGTTTTTGAGGGAATCGAACATGCTGACCTGGTCCGATACCAACTGCATGAGATCTTTGTCCGAGGACACAATGGTCACGTCCGCGCCGGCTTCCAACGCTTCCTTGGTGTACGTGGCGATCAGATCGTCAGCCTCGAATCCGTTTAACTCAATGCAATCCAAATTAAAGGCACGGGTCGCCTCCCGGACGAGAGGGAATTGGGGCACCAACTCGTCAGGTGGTTCACTGCGGTTGGCCTTATAGCTGGGGGCCAGATCGTTTCGAAAGGTTTTGCGCGCGGAGTCAAAAATGATGGCGATATGGTCCGGCTGCATATCGTCCAACAGTTTCATCAACATTGTGATGAATCCATAGACGGCGTTGACGGGGGTGCCATCCGGGCGGGTGAGGATCTGGATGGCATGAAATGCCCTGAAAATGAAGCCTGAGGCGTCGACTAATACGACATGCCGAATCGGGAGAGCGGAAGACTGTTCACTCACGGCGTTCACGAGAAAATTTCCTCTTGTGTGATTAATTTGGAGCATTGAAGATACCTGATAGCCATGGATGTGTCGATATCTCAGGATGATTGGCCCACAGAGAGGAATGGGGCATGGTAAAATGACCGATCTCCTTGTTTGATTGTAGAAAGAACACAACTGTGAAGAGGAACATCATCGTGGGTGTCGTCATTGTCATCGGCCTTTGTCTCGTCGTCATTCTCCTCCTGCCGGTTTTGTTGGATTTGAATCGGTATCGGGATCGGTATTTGCCCCTTCTGGAACAGGCACTTCATCGACCAGTTGATGTTCAGGATGTCCGATTAACCATCTTCCCCACACTAGGAGTTCGGTTGCGGGACATCACGATTGCCGATGATCAGGCGTTCAGTCCCACTCCTTTTGTCACGATTCCGTCCGCCGAAGTGGTGATTCAGTGGAAGCCACTGTTGTCCAGGCGTATTCAGGTGGAACATGTTGTTATTCAGAATCCGATCGTGCGTGTCATTCGCACGCAGGATGGTATGTTTAATACCGCCACCATCGGAAAGGATCCCTCTCTCCAGCCACCCGGGAAAGGGGTTTCTGGAACGGAAGGGTCCCTCAAGCCCTTGTTGGGAGTGTTTGCAGTGGAACGTTTCTCCATGACCGGAGGAATCTTGCAGTATGAGGATCGTTCCCAAGAACACTTCCGTTCCTACCAGCTTGATAATCTGGCATTCGTGACCAATTCCGTACAAATTGGACAGACGGCAAGTATTCAAGCCCAGGGTATGCTTATGCCCTATCGACTCTTTTTGGAGATGAACGGGCGATTTGGCCCCCTTCAGTCAAACTTGGATATTCCTGTGATCGATGTGGTGGGCAGGTTAGGAAAGGTAGAGGCAACTGCACAGGGCAAGGTAATGGATGGGAGGCTTGAGCTGGACGTGCAGATACCAAACGTGTCGATAGATGATATTCCCGTGGATCTGGGGTTGGTCAAGCCGGTGGCATTGAAACAGATTCAGGCGCATCTGATGGCACCGCTTTTCCCCAACCAGCGATTGGCCCATTCCCCGGGATTGAGGATCGATCCTCTTACCCTGGATCTCCAATTGGGCGGGTCTACCATTCATCTTTCAGGCAAGGGCACGCCTTCACGTTTTGATCTGTCTGGTGAGTCTCCTGCCGTGTTCTCACAGGATTTTCCTCTGGCTCTTTCTGTTCAACGCCCATTTTCCTTGGAGTCGATCCGGTTTGAGGCCATGATCCAAGGGGCCCGGGTGGATCTGATGTCCCTCAATGCCAACGCTTTCAAGGGAAGTGTTGAGGCGCATGGGAAATGGGATGGGACACTTTCCGCCCCCATGTTCTCACTCCAGGGAAATTTCAAGCATTTTGCCGTTGAGCCAATTCTGCAAACCGTTCGTTCCTCTTCACTCAGCTTGACGGGGATGGGAGAATTGAACTGGAGCATTGCGGCGTCTTGGCCGACGTCTTGGCGGTCCAAGGTGAACGGACCATTCCGATTGAGGATTCAGAATGGGCAGTTGATCGGGTTTGATCTTGTGCAGGCAATTGAAGAGGCCCTTCAGTTACCGGGTCTCCTGGGAGAAACCACCGGGTCCACAACATTTTCTCTGATCGACACTCAAGCGGATCTGGAAGAGACGGGCCTGGCTATTCGGCAGTTGACGCTGGATGCACCGGATTTCTCGCTTCTAGGGGCAGGACACATCGGGTTCAATCGTTCGTTGACACTCCAAGGGAACCTTGCCGTCTCACCGGCGCTAGGCGACCGGATTATTCAACGGTTTCCGATGGCCAAAATCGCGCGTCAACAGGGAAGGTTGGTGCTGCCTTTTCAGGTGATGGGGACCGTTCAGGAACCGGTCCTGCAATTGGATACGAAATCCTTTGGGGATCAGGTAAAAAAGAACGTGGAGCATCGGCTGGAAAAAGCCTTGCAGGGCGATGAACAGGAATTACAGCAGCTCTTGAAAGACGGAAAGGAATTGCTGAGACAGTTGTTCGGAAAATAGAAATACGGGGTAAGGCTTCCGGGGGTCGTTATGATTTCTTCATCCGTGTCTCAAGGTGGAGGGGGAATTCTGCCTGACTTATTTAGGTAATAATGCATGAGGTTGTGGTGAAGCGGATGAAGGGCAGATTTGAGCCACCATGGACCGCAATTCACCAAAATCATACGGCTTTTCAATAATGGCGTAGGCTCCTAAGCGGGTGGCCTTCTCGCGGATTTCATCGCTGATAAACCCTGTCACCATAATCACCGGGACAGCAGGATTTTGTGAAATGTGACGAAACCGGTTTAAAAATTCCATACCGGTCATGCCGGGCATAACATTATCAAGGATTACGACATCAAAAGGCTGTGATTCAAGAAGAGACAACCCCCTGGCCCCATCTTCTGCTTCCGCGCAATGGCATCCATCGTATTCCAGGACCATCCGGAGTAATCCGCGACTCATTTCATCATCATCAATAATCAGGGTGTTTTTGGACATCAGGATCTCCTCGTTTTGATACATGACTGAATCCACCCTCCTGGTGGACATAGCCGAATGAATATCGGCTCAAGTTTGGCGGAATCAACCAAGGGATGGTTCCTCATGACCACTCAATCGTTGTGCGCACTCCGGTCTGTTTTTGTTAAGGGAATCATTTTAGCTTGCGCTTGAAGAGTGGTGTGGCTTTGAAGATGAAACGTAATGCCCTTTCCAAATAAAGAACATTCCTCCAAAGATTCCGAGGCCTGTGACACAGATGGCATAAATAATTTCCATGGCTTCCCTCTTATGCTTCCTATTTGCCTTACTTAAAGCAAAGAATGTACCCAAACAACGAGTGAGAATTCTTTCAAGGGGATGGTGGTTATAACCTATTGAAATATATATGAATGGAGAGCTAATTCTTCATGCTCAGTTTGGTAATTTTTCAAATAGACACAGGATGAGAGTCCACATTGTGGAGCATTTTTTATTCTACGGCATACAGTCTGTATCTCATTGGATAACATCGGGGAGAGGCTTAAGCTCGGGAAACTATTCTTGACGGAGGACGGACAAAGGAGGGAAGCCAAGCAACCGGTAGGTACCGAGGAAGCCGGTCATAAGGGTCAGGACAACCGTCAGAAGCAAACCTGTGACCAATAAGATCGGGTCAAACGTCCAAGTCAGGTCAAAAAAGAGGTGCAATATGGAAA
>Ga0209536_100009909_pt1 | contig 14100 bp, 11 predicted proteins | sample DeeMarSeWOR28_12_FD_187461 | JGI IMG/M metagenome (GOLD analysis project Ga0209536, IMG submission 187461) | Marine sediment microbial communities from White Oak River estuary, North Carolina - WOR-2-8_12 (SPAdes) (version 2) | ecosystem: Environmental > Aquatic > Marine > Intertidal zone >...
CCCAGCACAACCACCGATCGCGGCTGGGCCAGGTAGAGTCGCGACGCCACCGGTAGCCCATCGTCCCAGGTGCGCGCGTCGCCAGGTGGCGGCAGCGCCGTATCGACGAGCAGCCGCCAGCCGTCCGGGACGCCCGGCAACTCGAAGCTCTGGGCCTCCCAGTAGGCGTTGAAGATGCAGTGCACGCGCACGGAGCCCTCGAGCGAGGAGAAGCCGACGGCGATGGAGCGCGAGTCGCTGCCCCAGTCCGGCTCGCCCAGGCGCACGCCGTGCCACTCGATGCGGGAGCGTTTCAGGAACTCCGAAAGGGGGACCTCGAGGCTCGGCTCGCGCGGATCGAAGGCGCGCCGCAGGTGGACGGCGGTGCGCGTGAAGCGCAGGAGATCGGCGTTGCGCTCGAGGAGCCGCCAGTCGAGCCAGGAGATTTCGTTGTCCTGGCAGTAGGCATTGTTGTTGCCGTTCTGGGTGCGGCGCACCTCGTCCCCCATGCAGAGCATCGGCACGCCGGCGGAGACCAGGGTCACGGCGAGGAAGTTGCGCACCTGACGGTCCCGCAGCGCCTCCACTTCCGGATCCGGGCTTGGCCCCTCGGCGCCGCAGTTCCAGGAGCGGTTGTCGTCGGCCCCGTCGCGATTGCGCTCGCCATTCTGCTCGTTGCGCTTTTGCTGGTAGGACACCAGGTCGTTCAGCGTGAAGCCGTCATGGCAGGTGACGAAGTTGACGCTCTGTTCCGGCTCGCGCTGCTCCGAGCCAAAGATGTCCGGGCTGGCGAACAGCCGGGCGGCGAACTGCCCGACCACGCCGGGGTCGCCCTTCAGGAACGAGCGCACATCGTCGCGGAAGCGCCCGTTCCACTCCTTCCACGATTCGCCGACCCACTGGCCCAGCTGGTAGAGGCCGGCCGCATCCCAGGCCTCGGCGATGAGCTTGGTCCCGGCGAGCAGCGGGTCGCTCTCGATGTCCCACACGATGGGCGGGTTGCTCTGCGGCTGCCCGGCCTCATCCCGGGAGAGCACCGAGGCCAGGTCGAATCGGAAGCCGTCCACGTGCATCTCCGCCACCCAGTAGCGCAGGCTGTCGAGGATCAGGCGGCGCACCGCAGGGTGGTGGGCCTTGAGGGTGTTACCGCAGCCCGAGAAGTTCACGTAGCGCGACCAGTCGTGCTCGAGCAGATAGTAGGCAGAATTATCGAGGCCCCGGTACGAAAAGGTCGGTCCAGCCTCGTTCCCCTCGGCGGTATGGTTGTAGACCACGTCCAGGATCACCTCGATGCCAGCGCGGTGCAGGGCCTTCACCATGTCGCGGAACTCGTCCAGCGCGCCCAGCGGATCGCGCGATACGGCGTAGCCGGGGTGAGGTGCGAAGAAAGAAACCGGCGAGTAGCCCCAGTAGTTGCTTTTGCCCGGGGGAGCATCCTGCGGATCGAAGGCGAAGACGGGAAGGAATTCCACTGCGGTGACGCCCAGGGCGGCGAGGTAGGGGATTTTGTCGATGAGGCCGGCGTAGGTCCCGCGGCGCTCGCTCGGGAGGCCCGAGCTCGGGTGGCGGGTGAATCCGCGCACGTGGAGCTCGTAGATCACGGTCTGGGAGAAGGGCCGGCGCAGCGGCGCATCCCCTTCCCAGTCGTAGCAGCAGGGGTCGGCCACGACCGAGCGCATCGCCACGGCAACGTTGTCGCCCGGGCGGCTGCCGGCAGCGCGGTCGTAGCGCTCCGGGAAAACCACGCCGCGCCCGTAGGGATCGAGCAGGAGCTTCTGGCCGTCGAAACGCCGGCCGTGGGCGGGATCGAAGGGCCCGCCCGCCCGCCAGCCGTAGACCTGGCCGGCGCGCAGGCCGGGAACGAGGACGTGCCAGTAGTGGTAGGTCCGGTGGGCACGGGCGTCGAGAGCGATCGTGCGGCTCGGCGCAGGCGCATCGGGGCCGTCGAACAGCAGGAGCTCCATGCGGGTGGCATGGCGCGACCACACGCTGAAATTCACGCCCTCGGGCAGCGGCGTGGCCCCGAGCGGGAATGCTTTGCCCGGCAGCGGCGCAGGGAGATCCATGCGTAGACCCGGCGAGCGCGGCGCTACGTGCCGGCGGCGAGTGCCGCGGGCAACACGCGGGCAAACGCGTCCGTGCGTTGCGTGTTGCCGCCCGTCGTGGTTTGCGATCCGCGCTTGCGCGATCTTGGTGCGTGGCGAATGGGGTGCGTCATGACGTGTCCATTGCGCATTCACGGTGTGCGCAATAAAGAATAACGGGAAAACGGGGTCTGTTGCCGGGTTTTGGTCAAAGATAAATGGGGTCAGGGTAACTTTTTGATATCCCAGAGAGGGCCAGCTTCGATCTAACAAGAATTCGAGCCTGACCCCCTACTGGTGCACGACTGATGCGGCGATACCAAACTGCCCGGTACCGGCCGGCAGCGGAAGCTAGAGCGATGTCCGCTCCCGAACCGGAGCGGACACTAAACGCAGCCCTTGTAGGCCGGGCACGATCCTCGCCGACGTATAAACGCGGCCAGCGTTTTGAAGTCGGACGTGACCCTATTTGCGCTAAGCCGGGCTCGGAGCGCGGTAATGACTGAGGGTCGAGCAATAAACAATTGCGCTCGCCCTTTTTTCATCTCGAGTTGACCGAAATCAGTACGTCGCAGACGGCGCGAGCGCACGCTTGTTTTTACTTACGATGGCTGTGCAGCCTTGTCCTCCGGAGAGACAGAGCATGCCTCTTCATCTGGAACCGAGAGACATATCTGCTGATCTTGAGCGCTTCAGCTCAGTCCTGATTGTGTCGTGTCCCATTTGCCCGCCAATGTCTCTGGCGATGCAGCGGGACTCGCCTTTTATCGAGTTCTTCAAGAGAGGCTTCAAGACAGGAGCCTTCGAAGACTACATCCAGTCTATTCGCCAACCGCTCGAGCAACGCGGTGTTCGAACCGGGGCGTACGTCATCTACACTCCAACTCCGACGATGTGCATTTGGACGAAGGGGCAGCGCAACCGGCTGTTGAAGCGCGCCCGGGACTACGAAGCTGTGGTCGTATTGGGGTGCGGTTCTGCCGCGCACACCGTTCAGGAAATCCTGAGGAATACGGCTTGCAATGTCATTCAAGGAATGCGGACGGCCGGCATCACGAACGCGACGCTGACGGTCCGGTTTCCCCTAACGATTACTCTCGACATGCATCATGTGCTGAGGAACGATGCGGGGCGCCAGCCTGCGAACGACGCACGCGGACGATGATTCAACGCATGCTGCAACAGTGTTGCACGGAAGATGGCAAGAAAAATGGGGTCAGGCCCCATTAAATCCAAATAGGGGACAGACCACCATTTTGGGAGACCAGGATTCGAAAACGGGAAAACAAGGTCTGTCCCCGGTTTTTCCGGTTTCCGCCACTGCTATCTAGGCGCCGCCACCGGTTCGGTGATTCTCACCGCTACTCCCGTTCTCTTGTCATGCGGCTCTGTGCGGACGACGTCTCCTTGGCATTTCCACAACATCTTGCCCCCAGCCGTCTCCAGTTCTATCGAATAACTGATGGACTCCCCGATTGCATACGTGCCGCTTGCCCAGAAGAACACGCCCGAGGCGCTCACATCGCGCGTGACGCCCGTAGCGTTCTCCAGGATCACCGGCAGCGTGGTATTCACCCGCCGGCCGCTTCTTCTTTCTGGTAGTTTTCGTGTCATTTCGGCTCTTCAAGCTGATGCATTAAGCGTGTCCAGGCTTGCCCCGGCGAGGTGTGTGGCCCGCAGTAACGTTCACGCCGGCTAACGCTGTATCAGCCCGGAGCGTTTTACTGATCTCGTCCCGTTGCTCGTTCTGCTCCGACGCAGTCCTGCTGAATGGCCCTATTGGCCGAGCCGAGAAGAGGGATGCTCGCCAATCCGGATTTGCCCCGATCCGGTAGGGCGACCGTCTCTCGGCGCCTCCCAGGCAATGTACCTGGAAGAGCGATCGTAGATGCCACGCTGGATAGTTCCGCACCGTTTGCATCTTCTGTAGGGAACCAAAGACCTGATGAAACTCTTTTCCCATGATGTTACCCACTTGTGTCCGAATAGGCAGCGCACCCTAGACCCCCTGTGGACGCATCAACGCAATGCCGAGACTCTTAGAAAACCTCGCCAACCAAACAGGCTGGATTGGCTGAAGCCTCGATTGGATCACTATCCGTCAAAGCTTCATTTTTGCGAACGGGACAGGCCTCCCCTTTGGGATAGCACATTCATCCTTTTGCGAGAACTTTGTCACAACGCAAACAAGATTCCATGCGGTCGATCACCGCCGAACGGAGCATCCGTAGCATCACAAACAAAAACCCCGCTTTTCGCGGGGTGTGTAGCTACGGCTGAATGCGGATTGATTAGCTTGCTTTTCTATTCCGCCGCGCGATGAACCGAAGGACTCCGGGACCCGCGAGCAACGTGGCGTGGATTTCGGGTTCGGGAATGGCGGCCACGTGGAGCGATAGCCCGCCGCCGTCGTCCGTCAGCTCGGTGCGCGCCCCGGCGGATTGGGGCTGCCGCTAAACCGAGCAGGCCATATCCTGACCGCAACACATGGGAGATTTCACCATGCCATGGCCGTCCGGGCACTTGGACACGTGCACGGTGGCGCCATCGGGCTTCTTGATGATCTCATGCGCGAGCGGCTTGCCGCACTTGCCGCAAGTCATCTGGCCAATGCTCATGCCGCATTTGGGGCAGCTGTAAATTGCCATGGAATACTCCTCGCTAGGGGGAGTCGTAAGTTTAACCACATCGGCTGGATGTTGCATGAGTGCAAACGCCCATAGCGGCCCGGGTAACGCGAGGCCAAGTCACCGTCCGCGCCGTTAGCGGTCGCGGCCCGGGTAGGTAGCTAGCGCTAACGTTCAAGACAACCAAAAACAAACGCCGCCGAAGCGGGGGTGCGTGCATGATGAGGCGTATCCCGCGAAAGCTCTGGGACGAGTCGCTCCCGCCCCGCAGGCGTGTGACGTCAAGTCTACATGGGCGCTACCACGGGTTCGGTGATCCTCACTGCCACGCCGACCTCCTCGCCACGCGGCTCCGTGCGGAAGACCACGCCCCGGCATTTGAGCAGGAATTCGCCCGAGTGGGCTGCTCGGCCCATCGCAAAGCTGATGGCATCCCCGAGCGCATACCTGCCGTTGAGCCAGAAGAACACGCCCGAGGCGCTCACGTCACGAGTGACGCCCGTAGCGTTCTCCAGGAACACCGGCAGCGCGACGTTGATCCGCTTGTGCCTCCTTTTTTCTGGTAGTCCGGCTGTCATCCTAGAAGCATCTACCCTCCACGGTCTCGGAGTATGCTGCTGCGTGAAGTCTAGGTTGTCGTCGATTGTCATTTTGGCCCTTCAAACTGATATAGAACAGACCAGGACAGCTGAAGATTCGGTTGAAACAATATCCATCAAACCTTCATTTTTGCGAACGGGACGGGTCTCCCGTTTGAGATAGGACAAGCATCCTTTTTCGAGAACTTTGTCACATCGCAAACAAGATTCCATGCCCTCGATCAACGCCGCAGAAGAGTTAACAGGGGACAGACCACCCCTTATCTGAGACCAAGATTCGAAAATGGGAAAAAGCGGTCTGTCCCGGGGTTTTGGTCAAAGATAAATGGGGCCAGTGTAATTTTTTAGCGACCCAGAGAGGGCCAGCTTCGATCTAACAGGAATTCGAGCTGGCTCCTCTTATCGGCAAGAGCAAAATTTCTGCGCCGACGGCGCTCCCTCATTCCCGGAATGGCGCACCGGCCCGGCTTATTTGCAGAATCTTCCCCGTACTCGCTCCAGCAAGTCGGCATAGCGTAAGATCGAAAAACGCGCGTTCTCAATTCAAGAAAGCTTTCAATGAAGATTTGTGTGGTGGGTGCGGGTGGAGTAGGGGGCCTGCTGGCTGCGGTGTTGCGGCGGGCCGGAGTCGATGTCAGTCTGTTGGTAACGGAGCGACACCTGACGGCGATCAGGCGCAACGGCCTGGCTCTGATTGCCCCGAGCGGTCGATTCAGCGTCGAAATTCAAGCGGAGCTCGATCCGCGCGCGATTGGAGCCTGCGACGTTGTTGTCGTCACGACCAAGACGTGGGCTGTTGAAGCGCTTGCGCCCACCCTCCGACCGCTGCTGGGGAAGAACACCGTCGTCATTCCCGTCCAAAACGGAATCGATGCGCCGGGGATGCTCGCCAAGACTTTAGGGTGGGAGCACGTCGTCTACGGATCCGCATCAATGAACGCCGCGATAGAGGAGCCTGGCGTAATCCTTCAAAGAAATCCCAAATACGGGATCACCGTGGCTGAGGCCCAAGGCCGCGAATCCGCCAGACTGCTCAAGGTCAAGGAGACCTTCGGGGCGGCGGATATTTCGGTCGACATCGGAAGCGATGGCCCCGCCCTGCTGTGGGACAAGTTCATCATGCTGGTTGCGAACAGCTCACTGTGCGCGCTGCTGCGATCGCCCATGGGGGTGGTGCAAAAAGACGATGACGCCTGGTCGCTCTACACCGCCGTATTCAACGAAGCCGTTGCAGCGGGGCGCGCGGCAGGCATTTCGATACCCGCGCAGAAGGCAGAGGAGCGGCTCGCGCGTGCGCGGACAACGCCACCCATGGTGATGCCCTCCATGGCAGTCGATCTGATGGCGGGCCGTCGCCTGGAGTATCCTTGGCTGGGTGGGCGAGTCCGCGAGCTTGGACGGGAGCACGGCATCCCGACGCCGGCGAACGATTTCATTTGGGTTGCGTTGAAGCCGTTTTTGGCCGGCGCGGCCAAATAGGGGACAGACCGCCGAAGAGTCAGCGGGGTCAGGTCTTGCGTCTTGAACTCAAGAATCGAGACCTGACCCCTTGTTGGAGGCGCGCTAATTGTGCGGGGTAAATAGCCGCTTAGTCCTCCGGTCCAGTGGCAGGCAGTGTCTTGAGTGCCTTGATTCGCGGCGCAATGAGCGGCCACAGCACGGCTATCACCGTTAGCACTAGGAGCACCACGGTGATCCGGCTGCCGACGAAGATGCCGAGACTGCCGTCGGACAAATTCATCGCCTGCCGAAACGACTGCTCGATGAGGTCACCCAAGACCAGACCGAGCACCAGCGGCGCGATCGGGATATCGGCCTTGTTGAACAGATAGCCGACGACCCCGAACAGGATCATCAGGTAAAGATCGACGATGTTGCCGTTGATGGAGTAAATGCCGACAGCCGAGATCGCCACGATCAGCGGATACAGGATGCCCCTCGGGATATAGAGCAGGCGGACGAACAGCCCGATGAGCGGCAGGTTTAGGATCAGCAGCATCGCATTGCCGAAGTACATGCTGTCGATCAACCCCCAGACGATGTCGGGATGCTCCTTGAACAGCAGCGGTCCCGGTTGTATGCCGTACATAATGAAAGCGCCCAGCAGCACCGCGGTGACGGCGCCGCCCGGCAATCCGAGGGTCAGCAGCGGCACCAGCGCGCCGGCCGTATCCGCGTTGTTCGCCGATTCCGGGCCGGCAACCCCCTCGATTGCCCCTCTACCGAATTGTTCCGGGTGCTTCGACAGGCCCCGTTCCGTCGTGTACGAAAGGATCGAGGCGATCGTTCCGCCCGCTCCCGGCAGAACGCCGATGATGAAGCCAATAATGCCGCCGCGCCAGATCGGCCCTATGGAGCGTCGCCATTCCTCGCGGGTGAGCCACAACTTTCCTGATATGCGAATTACGGCCGGTGCGGTTCCCCGCAATAGCATTTCCAGACCCTGGAAAACTTCCGATACCGCGAACATTCCCACCACGACCACCACGAAGCTGATACCTTCCTGAAATTCCACGATGTCCATTGTGTAGCGCGGCATGGCGCTTTGCAGGTCGATGCCGACGGTGGCAAGCATCAGCCCCAAGACCATAGAGAACATCCCTTTGGCCAGCGACTTGCCGGTAAGCGATGCCACGGATGTCATCGCAAACAGCATAAGCATGAAATACTCGGCCGGCCCGAACTCGATGGCCATCTCGGCGAGCGGCAGCGCGAAAAGCGTCAGGCCGACGACACCGATGCTGCCGGCGATGAACGAACCGATGGCCGACACGGCCAGTGCCGCCCCCGCCCGCCCGTTCTGCGCCATCGCGTAGCCGTCGATGCAGGTCATGACCGACGCCGTCTCGCCGGGCGTGCGGATCAAGATCGACGTCGTCGAGCCGCCATACTTCGCACCGTAGTAGATGCCGGCCAGCATGATGAGCGCTGACGCCGGGTTCATGCCGTACGTGACGGGGACGAGCAGGGCGATGCCGGCAGCCGGGCCGATGCCGGGCAACACCCCGACGAGCGTTCCTAGAAAGCAGCCCACCAAGGTATACCAGAGGTTGATCGGCTGCAGGCAGATAGAGAAGCCGTTGACTATATGCGCCAGCGTTTCCATGGGTGGCCGTCCGTGCAGAGCGGCGCGTCAGAAAGGCAGGATGCCGCGTGGCAGCGAGACGGCCAGCAGCTTGGTAAACACCCCGTAGCTGACGAAGCTAAACAGGACCGCCGTCAGGACATTGCTCAGCCACCTGCCGCGGTTGAACCACGCCGTCAGCACCAGGAGGTAGATGCTGGTGGACAGCGCGTAGCCGGCCCATTCGAACAGCGCGACATACAAGCTGGTCCAGATCGTCAATGCGCCCACTACCCAGTAGTGCCGCCAACCCGCAGATTGCGCACTTCCTTCGGTTGGTGTCGTGTCCCCTGCCTTCTTTTGACGAAGCGATTCCAGCAGCAACATGACGGCGATCGCCAGCAGGGCGGCGCCGAGCAGTCGCGGGAATGCCTTCGGACCCAGCGGATCGTCGAGGAGCACGACCGGAATCTGCTCGGTGGCATAGAGATACAGGCCCGCCAGAATAACGGCAAAGCCGACTATTATGCGGTTGGCCATGGTGCGGCGTGCCTCACGGATGAACGCGATTCGTATTGTTGGCTTGAGGACGCGCCGTTTGCGGCATCCGGCGACCTGCAGCGTCGTCGCGACCGACGCGGATTACCGAACCCTGGCCGCGCGGTGGCCGTAGGCAGCAGCGGCTTGGGCGCCACGCACGACCCTGTAACGCTGCAACAGCCACGAAAAGCAGAAGGCCGCGTGATTCGGCCCATCGCTCAGCGCGGATGCACGGCGCAGATGTTCCGGCGAACGCCCTGCTATTTGGCCTTGGCGAGTCCGATGTCGACCATCGCTGCCCGGGTTGCGTCGTAAGTCGCTTTCAGATCGGACTCCAGGTCTTTGCCGCGCCGGAAATCCTGCATCTGGTTACGCTGGGCGATATCCGCTCCCCACTCCTCATCGTTGTTCACGGCCGCCATCGCGTTTTCCCAGAATGCCCGCTGGGCGGCGGTGATCCCCTTGGTAGCATAGATATACCGGCAGTTGCTGACCCCACTGACGTCGAGTCCGGCCTCGGCCATAGTCGGCACGTCAGCCAGTATTCCGGTGAGCCGCTTCGGCGCCGAAACGGCGAGGATCCTCAGCTTGCCCGACTTGAAGTTCTGGAAGGCCGCGCTGACCGATGACGCCACGGCGTCGACGTGCTTGCCCATGACGCCTGTCATGGATTGCGCGTTGGTCTTGAATATGATCATCTTCAGGCCGCTCGGATCGACGCCGCCCGACCTGAGCGCCTTCGCCAGTACGAGATTGTTCGCGCCGCCACGGGATACTCCGCCGAACGATACCGACCGGATATTGCCCTTCAGACGGCCGATGAGGTCCTGCATGGTCTTCATGTCAGAGTCCGGAGCGACCGTCAGCGCAGTGTTGTCACAGCGCAGTTTCGCTATCGGCGTGAGATCGTGATAGCCAAGCTCTGTACGCCCCGATATCTGGTTGCTCAAGACGGTCCCGGTTGCGTACAGCAAGAAATGAGGATCCGGTGATTTCTTGGCAAAGTAGACGAGCGACAGAACCTGGCCGCCGCCGGACTTGTTAACGACCAGCACCGGAGTCTCGACCAGCTTTTTCTGTTCGAAAATTCGCTGAATAAAGCGCGCCACCCTGTCGTTCTCGCCTCCAGCTCCCGTAGGCACCACGATCTCGACTGGACCTTGCGGCTGCCACGCAGCCTCTCCCTCTGCCGCGACGGCATGGCCCCATGTGCCAAGCGCCCCAATTGCAGCGACTACCGACGAGAGTTCCCGAAAACCCAACTTGAATGTCATCATGCCCTCCTCATGGCCAAACTCTTGGAAAACGTTCCGCCTTGGATCGCGGGCCTCACCGTGCCGTGAGCGATATGTGGCGTGGTGATGAACTATTATCCATATCGCCGTCGAGCACAAGTGGGAGACGGCAAGGCCATATTCTCTGGCAGTGACGGCCGTAGCGCGAACGCACATGCTGGCCCGGTGCGGCATATTCACGCCGCGGCGGCGGGCTGGCCAGGGCCATCGACGATGACCTGCAGCAGCACCTCATGCCCGGTCGTCTTGCGACGGATGAATTGGGCGATGATACTTCGGACTTGCTGTTGCCGCGCAGCGCGGTCAACGCGGGTCGTTGTGCGACTGGCGATAACGCGCTTTCTCCCTTTGGAAGCAGCTGGGTCCGGGGGCGCAGCGAATCAGAAGCGGGAGTCAAAATGGCTGTGATGCTGGGTTACGAGACATTGCGTGGAGTCTTGCGCATGGAGGAGGCGATCGATCTGCTCGAGCGTGCATTCGCACACGAATCCGCCGGCGCGACCGTAGTCTCCCCGAAATTCGTCACGGACTTTGGCAACGGCTCCATGCGCATACTATTCGCGACCGATGAAAGGGCGGGATATGCCGCGATCAAGGCGTATCACAGCGTCAGGGGCGCCGGCGCGCGCTACGTCGTATCACTCTACAGTCTCGAGGACGGCGAATTGCTGGCCTGGCTCGACGGACAATTGATCACCGATCTGCGCACCGGCGCGTGCTCAGGGGTGATTGCCCGCAAGGTGCCGTTCCCCGGGGCAGTGTCCGTCGGAGTGGTCGGCTCGGGCAATCAGGCCCGCATGCAGCTCGAGAGTCTTGCGTCGGTCTATCAGCTCGGTTCGGTCGCGGTGTTCAGCCCAACCGCCGCGCACAGGGAGCTCTTTGCCCGCGAGATGTCGCAATCCCTGAATATCGATGTCTCGCCAGTTGATTCGATCGAGGCGGCCGTGCGCGGCAGGCAGGTCGTGGCTTCGGCGAGTAATGCGCGCACTTCTGAACCGATACTTCACGGCGCATGGTTGACCGGATGCCGCCTGCTGTGTGCGGTGGGCAATACCCGCAAGCAATATCGCGAGATCGACGTAGATTGCTTCCGAAACGCGCAACTGGTCGCTGTCGATTCGCTCCACGCACTGGAGGAGGCCGGCGAATTGCGTCTGGCTGTCGAGGCCGAGGCACTGCCGGAGGCGAGGCGCGCAACGCTCGGGCAGATCGTCACGGGGAGCGCAGCAGTCCCGGGCGACGGCCTGATCATCTTCAAGTCGGTAGGCTCGGCATTGCAGGACCTGGCGCTTGCGTCGCGCTATTACGAAAAGCTCGGCGCGCGCGTAGATCTGCCGCAGGGAGAGGGCGTTGGCGTGCTGCGCCGCCCTCCCTGGGCGAAGTCGGGCGAGCAGCGCTGACGATACAAAGGGGGGAGATGAAGATGAGGCGGACAGGTCCGAGAGGCCTGCTCACGCTCCTTCCGCTCCTCGCCACGCCAAGCGTCGGCGCGCACGCGTTCTAGTTTCCTGACAGTCGGCGTAAGGCATCATGTCGACCGGTGCCGGTGGGCTAAACGACCAGATTGCGCGCCTCATCGGGGAGGCCCTGCAGGGTTACAAGCTGAATTGGCCGCCATGGATGCAAATCGCCAGGGCTCGCATGCCGGACGTTCTCGCGCAGGGCTCCAGGGCGATGTCCATCGAGCCAGGGTTTGCGAAGCAGTAGTTGTGAAGTAGACTTGCCAATTGCAACGGGTTCCCCCCATTCAACCAGCAATGGAGCGATGATCCATGTCCGCCGTGCTCAAACCGAGCGAATCGACGCCTAAGAAGAGGAACTACGGAAAGTTCAATCTGCACGGTGTCATGCAGGCGCCGGTCACCCCGCTCAAGGACGACTTCAGCTTCGACCCGGACGGGTTCGAGAAGATGGTGGAGTTTCACGTGCGTAACAAGGCGCCCGCGATAGCCTGGCCGCACCACAAAGCGGAGTCGCTCAATCTATCGATCGCCGAGCGCAAGCTCGGGGCGGAGATTGCGGTGCGGACGGTGAACCGCCGCGTCCCGGTCTCGATCTTCGTCGGGACTCTGAGCGAGGAGGATTCGCTCGATCTCGCCCGGCATGCGCAGAAGATCGGAGCCGATATGATCCTCACGATCTCGCCGTACTGCCGGCGCCCGTCGCAGGAGGAGATTTTCGACTCGATCGTGCGCATCGCGACGCACACGGATCTCCCGATGCTGACCTACAACTCGCCTTGGCGTAACGGTGAAGGCGTCGAGTTCACCGCCGATCTGGTCAGACGCTTGATCGAACGCCTGCCAAATTACATCGGCATGAAGGACGCGAGTTTTCACAGTGAGAAGTTCGTCGAGATCTCGCGGGTCGCGCTCAACATGCGACCCGGCTTTGCGATCATCCAGGGCGTCGAGCATTTGCTCGCGGCGTATCCGCTTGGCGCATGCGGCTCGTTCTCCTCGTCCGGCGCGATCGCCCCGAATCTCTGCAATCGATTCTTCGCGGCGATGGAGGCGGAAGACTGGAAGACCGCCAAGGAATGCCAGTTCACGATCCTGCAGATGTACCGCATGTTCAAGGAGCAGTACCCCTCCTCGCTCAAGGGCGCGATGATCAACATGGGGCGCCCCGTCGGGCCGACGCGCCCGCCGCTGCCAACGGCCACGAAGGAACGCGTCGAGTTCCTGCGGGCGCAGCTCGAGAAGCTCGGCGTTCTACAGACTGAGCCGCACGGTTGGTAGTTTATGGGCACGTTCATACCGGGGCTGGTCCACACGCCGGTGACGCCGTTCCAGGGCGACCAAAGGATCGACTACGACACGTACGCGAAGATCCTCGAATGGCACATCAAGAATGGCGCCGAGGCGCTGGCTCTGCCGATGCCCGAAGGCGAGGATATGAGCCTCACCGAGGCCGAGCAGCGGGAGCTGCTCCAGTTCGCGCTCACTCGGGTGAACGGCCGCGTGCCGGTAATCGCGCACGTCAGCGACGCCGGGACCGCGATGACCGTCGAGCGCGCCAAGTTCGCGGAGCAGGCGGGCGCTGCGGCGATCGCGTCGCATCCACCGTACTTCTGGCACCCGCGGCCGGCGATGGTTGTCGAGCACCTGCTGCAGGTGGGACGCGCCATCAGGTTGCCGCTTTTCGTCGTCAATCCGCCGGTTGAGACCGCCGGAACTTCGTTGACCACCGAAATGGTGCTCGAGTTGGTAGAGAAGTTGCCGAATCTGGCCGGGGTGGTGGACTACAGTCTCGATTTTGTTTTCATGGAAGAAGTCATGTGCTTGGGGCAGAAGATCAAGCCTGATTTCCAGCTTCTGGCGGGCGGCGATTTTCCGGTCTCGTCCGGCACCCTGGGGGGTACCGGCGTTTTCTCGACGCTTTCGAGCGTCGCCCCCAGGCTCGCGCGCCGGCTTTTCGAGCTTTCGCGCCAGGGAAAATACAATGAAGCGCGCGACCCCCAGGAGAAGATGGGCGAATTGAATCACTTTGTAAGGAGCGTCGGCGAATCGGGACTACGAGACGGCCTGGCGGGTCTCAAGACGGCGATGGCATTCATGGGCCGGCCTTGCGGTGCACCCCGCCCACCCGTGCGCGCCCTGGGCGAGGTCGAGCGCGGTAAATTGACCGATGCGCTCGCGCGCATGGACTTTCTCGCGGAGGAGCCCCGCGCCTGGTAGGGGCGGTGCGGCCGCAAGAAAGATGGGGTCAGACCCCATTAAAAGACGGCGGCGACCGCAGCAGGAGTCGGGGAGGACTATCGCGTGTTCCTACCCAGCGCCGGGACGCCGGCGTATGTCCGCGGTGAGTTGGTGGTGTCGGTAATCGACGGCATCGTAGAGTCCGTGCACATCAATACCTGGGGTTTCGAGGCCCAGCACGGCGCCATGTCTGCATTGCAGAAACAATTCG
>Ga0209536_100009910_pt1 | contig 14099 bp, 34 predicted proteins | sample DeeMarSeWOR28_12_FD_187461 | JGI IMG/M metagenome (GOLD analysis project Ga0209536, IMG submission 187461) | Marine sediment microbial communities from White Oak River estuary, North Carolina - WOR-2-8_12 (SPAdes) (version 2) | ecosystem: Environmental > Aquatic > Marine > Intertidal zone >...
ACCACCAGCGCTGACCAGAAGCCAAACCACTCACGTTGATATGAGCAGACATGGTATCAAACCAATAATTTTTCTTGGTGATGTCATACGACTCTTTGCATCGTGCGCGGTCAAATGCCACGTTATGAGCAATAAAAATCTTTCCGCTACCAACAGGTACAAGAGACGGAACGTAGTCAATAGTCGGATCGACGTACGTCTCATGCATCCAGATATAATAGGCCTTAGGGCTCACTGCAGTTGCAAGGATTGCATGACCGAAGTCTGTTCCTTTAACAAAAGTTTCGCAGTCAAATACCGCAATATCTTCTTCAATCCCATCAACCTGAGTTAGTTCGAAGCCAGAGGCAGATGGCGTATATTTAATCCATCCGGCCACATTAACAATGTTCTCCGAAGTGGGTTTGGGAGGTAGGTCGGTATATGCAAACTCTTTTAGTTTGTTTGCAATATCCCCTATCAGAGATTTAGAGATATTTTCAAAATGCTCTTTGATGTTTTTACCTTGGAGTTTAGGAAGATCGAAGTCCTCCATAAAAAACCCCTTAGGATTTTCAATAGGAAAACTTACTCCAAAGTTTTCCATAGAAGCCTTGATGCTCTTAATCTTGTCTTCTTTAACGTGCTGAGTCTCACAATCCCCAAACACCTGGCGATTCATCCCATCAGAAAGAGTGGCGTATCCCAGACAATTGAGTTTTGACATAAAAAAATCAGCGATCTCCCACCATTATAACCCATGGAGGAGGCCGCTGTCAATAGTGGATTAAAAATTCTTCACGGTCGACGTAGTAAATACCTACGCCTTCGAAGTTAGTTGCGTCGATGATACGCAAATTTTTACGGATATAAGGATAGCCGTAGTGGCCTAGAATATATGTATCTTTTTCATAAGGACAAAATTTTTCTAATCCGTCTTTCCACCAAGGATATCCCGGCCCAGATAAAATCTGCGTTCGGTTGATTTTTGTAATATGCTCAATAAATAACGCGTGGCCAAGTCTTATTTTATTTTGGTTAGTTTGTATTGTAGCAGTTAGTGGGCACCTAGCTAACCAAGAAATAATATCTATGCGAGAATTAAAATCTAGTTCTTTTAAGCATCTCAAGGTATACCTTGTTTCTTTTTTAATTATGTTTTTCTCTGGAGTTACAAGGTTTTCAAGGATGTAATTTTCATTATTACCAAGTAATAGAGTTAGTTTGCCTTTAGAATGCATTTTCATTAAATACTGAAGCATTCTAACCGGAGAAGTTTTCTTTGTTCTCTTAAAGAAAGGTTTGTGGTGAATAGAATCTCCGATAACCACGTAATGATATCCAGGAGATTTATCAATTATTTTCTCAAGAGTATCCATTCTGCCATGCAGATCTCCTATTATGCAATATTTATCTCCTTCAGGGAATAATAGGTGCCCACCATTCTGGTGCTTGTGTTTTCCAGGTTGCAAAGTCATGTTTGTGCATATTGTAATACTTACGGTATGCCGCAACCGCGTCTCCCTCTACTTTACACTCATCCGGCATTGCCTGTGCAAACTCAGTTAGCTCGTGGGGAAGAAATTTAGCGAGCCTAATTCTAGTATCTTGAAGAGAAATCAAACTATCGCGTCCGCCGTGCTCTTTTCCATATCGGCTCAGGAACTCGTCGCAAAGAGCCCAAGTTAGTTGGTAAGTCCAGTTCCAATTAGACCAGCTTTGTCCCATCCAAAGAGTACAAGGATGTTTACGAAAAGCGCGGGTTTTATAAAATTCTCCGTTAGTTCGTTTTGCGGGAGATAAGTTATTAACCACTGCGACAATGCTCATCATTTGAAGATGTTCTACAATCATCTTATTGACATGCTTGTCGCAATGGTACTCCGCTGCTTTGATTGGGTCTTTGTCCAATACGAAGACATTCATAGCAAAAATTTATCCTATGAGTATCTTAATCTAAACGCATGGGTTTGTCAAATTATCTCTGCTCATCGTTTGACATTTTTAATATATAGACTATGACATATAACGTAAATATTAACCCCAGAGATAAAAGTATAATTACGCTCCACACAGGGTCATTTATACTTCTTTCCATTATTTTTTATCAGTAGAATGAACGACCCAAATCCCTATAATAGGAACCATGACTAATAAAAAGCAAAGTACTCCTAACGTATAAGGGTTATTAAGAAACCAAACAACAAAGTCAGACATAAAAAAAAAGATCCTTTATAAGGATCCTTTAAATCAGTTATCGTAAATTTTGCATTCTGCGGCATCTGGATTCTTATCACAAAATAACTCTAAAGGGGTAGGATCGTGATCTTCTCCAGGATGATTTTCTGAATAAACTTCGAGATCTTCAAGTTCTTCTTCTATATGCCTTCTTCTTTGGCTAGAGATCAAAGGATCAGAAAGAATTTGTTTATTCTTTTCTATATGTTCATCTAATGAATTCATGAGCTATACCTATTTATTTTTTAATGTTTTTATTCTACTATAAACTTCTCTTTTAATTTACAATTAGGATTAGAATTTTTTATAACTTCATTAGATATCTCTAATTTTATACTAGGATCTAATTCTTTAGTTGAATATAAGTTTTGTAACAAAATATTTAAATCCGAGCAATTTAAAAGAAAAGCAGCAAATAAGTTAATCATCTTTAGAACTTTTGTATTCAGAGAAAGAAGTAAATCCCCTTATTTTCAATAGTTTCTCATAACTTTCTATTGACTTTTCAATCTTAGTACCTCCGTCATAGGCCCAAGCATATCCGTCCTCTACAATTTTTTTATTATAGCATTCTTCTCCTTTATAAAACCAACCGAGCATTCTTCCATATTTGCCGTCTTTTGAAGTTTTGACCATAATTTCCTTACAGTCTTCTCCGAACCATTTTTCGGCATAATGAGTAGCGTCGTACCCTAATAATTTTTCATCTTGGTCAGATGTACGTTTTTCAGGCGTGTCAATACCCGCAATTCTAACTCTTTCTTTTTTAAAGAGACCGAATCCTAAATCTAGTATGATATCTACAGTATCACCGTCGATAACTTTAGTTATTTCTTTGATTTTATATTCGTACATTATATACTCCTTGTATATAAACTATACTTTAATCTTGCTTTTTCTTTTTAAACGAACTTAGTATAAGCTCAGCGTATTTTACGTCACTATCACTGTATAACTGGGGATTTTTTAAAGAAACTTTAATTATCTTTTTTGCTGCTTTTTTTGCATGTTTTTTCTTCATAGTTTCTAACTAAATTTACGTCTCTAATATATCTTATAAACTCGCCCTTAATGTTTTTTATTTCTTTGTTACCTTGAGAAATCCACATGTCGCAAAATTCATACACCTCTCGCTTAAGGGTGAAAATTTTGCCAAGAATTTCAAGAGACTTTGCTCTAAGATCCATGCGTTCTTTTGAATATCTCCAATCGTTATTCATAATATTTTACGTGTATATGACGTAGTGGGAAATACTGGATTCGAACCAGTGACTTATTGCTTGTAAGGCAACCACTCTACCGCTGAGTTAATCTCCCCCACCCTCTGTCTAGGAATCGAACCTAGTTTCCAAGTGCGTTGTCCGCCTGTCCTTACCAATAGACTACCAGAGGAGAAAGAACCCGAAGGTTCAGAGCGGGGTATCGGAATCGAACCGACGACATCTAACTTGGAAGGATAGCGTTCTACCGCTGAACTAACCCCGCAAGGCGACTCAAGTAGGATTCGAACCTACGACCGACTGCTTAGAAGGCAGTTGCTCTATCCAGCTGAGCTATTGAGTCAATAAAAAAATTATACCAGAGTTAGGCATAATTGTCAATCTTACGCCCAGACAAATTTATTTGTGTAGTCGTAAGCATATTGCCTTCTGCGCCCTTCGATTCCCCAGCCTAACCAATAATACGCTGGGACCATGTATTGCGAAACTTCGCGGCCCGTTCCTTGGAATTCGGGCAAATATCTAATGAATATTGGCTCATTAAGCATATACCTAACTTGACCTTCTAGAGATGACGGATCGCAATTATACCTTTCACAAAAAGTCCCGAGCCCCTTATACCTGCCAACCGATGTCCATTGAATTAGCCCGTAGCCTCCCTTGTAGCAATTTTTGTAAGAAACTCTTGCGCCACCTTCGCAAACATTAGGAATAAAGTTTGACTCGGATTTAATATTTCCCATTAGAGTAGCCAGAGCATTTTTGTCCCTGATGTTGCGTTCCTCTTGAAACGCTTTTAGTACATATTTCTCGTTATATGAGCAACTAGGGCACGTCCAAAACTTTTCTTGAACTTCTAATCGTATAACGTCTTTAAAATCCTCTACTGATTTTTTTGAAGAATCTTCCTCAATAATTGTATAAGGAGGATTTTCTATCTCTTCAATGGATGGATAAGAACAAGCTGCTCCTGCTAAAAAAATTAAAGAAATTCCAAAAAAAGTTTTAATCATATTAAAATTAAGTAAAGAATATGCCCGAGAGAGGACTTGAACCTCCACGCCTCTCGGCAACAGATTCTAAGTCTGTCGTGGCTACCGTTACACCTCTCGGGCCTAATCAATTTACCTCATGTATTCTATCACAAAGTAAACTGAAAATGTTCAAAATTTACATTTAGAAAAGAAGCTTAGTGTGAGTAGACGGACCTGGACGAGTAATGGACTGATCAAGCGCCCTAGGAATCGCGTTAGAGATTTCTTCGGCTATTGTCTCATTAACCTTTTCTTTTACTTTTTCGATTATTCCGGCTTTATTTGCATAAATATAAACCCCACTACCTATCACAGCAGAGGTAAAAGTAAAAGAGGCCAAGGCCATCAAGTTAAATAATATCTGCATTATTTCATTGCGCAGAAAACTTTAAACTAAAAATAAGCCAAATGTCGGACTTGAACCGACGACCTACGGTTTACAAAACCGTTGCTCTATCCAGCTGAGCTAATTTGGCAATCTTGATCGATAAATTTATTATACCACGTTAGTAAGTAAACAAAAAGTCATTAACAAAGCTCTCTGCTTTTTCTTCTCCGAAGTTAGATTTTAAATATCCAGCAACAGGATCAAGGTCTCTCATATACTGATCAAATTCCGCATATTTTGAAGTATCTTCTTCTGTAGGTTCGTTAGAGTAGAGTATATGAGAATATACTTTTAGGTATTCTTTGAACGTTTCCAGATAATCCCCGACATCATTTGCTGTGCATTTCACAACAAACGCATGAGGAGAAAAATGATTTCCTGTTTCAAAGAACCTAATCTCGTTCTTTATCTCAGGTAGGTAAGGCGTTTTGAACAAGTATTTAGACTTAGGATGCTGGAAATCAAAAACAATAATCACTTTTTTGTCAAAAAATCCCATGAGGTCCATGCCAAAACACGGAACGCCATAAGGTAAATATCTTGAGTTAGTTTTTGGATAGATGATATTGTTATAAATACAGGATCTATCGCTCCAGATTTCTGCTTCTCTGGATTTTATCAAGTGCTCGCCGGAGTAAGTTTTTGCTACTAGGCTAAGTTTTTTACCACTCCATTCTGCCCAAGTATTCCCGTTAGTTAGTGGAATAGTCTCAAATAAAGCTTTTTTGTATTCTTTCCAGAGGTCTTTCATAGAGATTATTTGGGTATCTTGATCTTGTATCTAAATAAAGAGTACATGCAACTATTGCAAATAGATAGAGAATAAGAGAAGTTAGTAAGTAACCTATTACTTTATTAGTAATCACGGTTTTCAGTACATACGTGTTGCTTTAGTCTTTCTCCGTTTGCTCTGCAATGAGCGCTCATGTCTCTATGATAGTTGAGATGTAGTATTTCTATTAAGCAAAAAGTTACAAGCAAAATAGTTGTAATGTAAAAACCAGTGCTGAGTTGTCTCATTGGATTAATCTCTTTGTCTCCAGTCGTCAGTTTTATCCTGTTTGAACCAATTAATCAAATCATCTACGCTTTCAAATTTGGTCCGATGGTTGGAAGGGTCAGGATCACCTAAGTCCATCTTATTCATGAAATCATCGAGTCCTCCTTCAACCATGTCTGGATTCGCAGCGGTTCTTCGTGCTTTTCTGAGCATACTCGCCGCAGAACGATTTGCCTTAGCAATTTTTTCGGCCCAGATCATATCCTCTAGCTTAACTTCTTCTCTATTTGCTATTTTATTGCAAATAAATTCCAGCCGGAGTCGGTAGTTTGTTGAAAGCAAAGTTTTTCTCCAAATGCTTATTTAACTTTAAAACATTAATTATCTTTCTTTACACACTAATTGAGCGTTATAGAAGTCTGCTTTACAAACTAACGTAAGCTTATCTTTATTGTGTATTTGAAATAAGGCCAATGTGACTAATAAACTTTGCCCTAAAATTACATAAAGAGCTAGTCTATCTTTATGCTTATAAAAAGGTTCGTTAATTTTATCAGACCAAGAAAAGTATTTATCAAGTATGTTTTTCATTTTCCTCCTAAAGAAAACCCTTCTAGATATTCTTTCTCTACAAGCAATTTTTCATAAGATTTTTTTAATTCTTTAAATCTTTGCTCCCAAATTTTAGAGTCCTCATTGCCTTTAATATCTAGTCCGTAAGTTTTTAAAAGTTCTTCGACTCTTTTGCTATTTCCAAGAAACAGAAGTGCGCCTTTAACTATTTCTTCTTCTTTAAAACCTACAGAAAGTAAAAAAGCTTTAAACGTACTAAAGAAACTAGAAATGCTTAGCGTTTGTACGGGGACTTTAATTTTTATGCGATTATTCGGAAGATCTTCGTCTCTAAAAAATCCATTTTCTTTTTTCCACTTTCTATCAAACTGAAATTTAATTACTGATCGATAAGACATAAATTAAACTAGATAAGAGACTCAATTACTCCGTCTATGAATAAAACTTTTATTCGAGGTAGCGGAGCATAATAGCAATTCCATTTTGCAGGATATACCTCAATTAACTCGGTAATAGCGCACGGAAAAACTCTACCTTTGTTGCCATTTTTAACTTTGTCAAAATTAAACCAAAGGCCGTTGTTATCTTCTTTTTCAATAAAGTCATAAGTACCTGAGTAATCTATCTCAAATAATTGCCCAATAGGACTTATCCAAAAAGTTCTCATAGAGCAATCTAGATCTTTAGTTTGTAATTCTTTAAAGTAAAAAGAAGTGCCTATATCGCAAGAGCAATATATACTGTCAAACATCCCCATCTATTGCGTCAGGAGCATCTCGCATAATTATTTTGCCTTCAAAATAAGTTTCAACTACAAATTTCATTTTAGGTAATTGTTTTCTTTTAACCACTTACGGGTAAGCGGAGTGGGATCATAAACCTCCCACATATTACCATTTGCGCAGGCATTTAAGGCCTTCATTGTCATATCTTTTGTTTTTCCTGCCCACAAAGCTTCAGTTTCCCATGGCAAAGATGATTTAGGATACGTATTTTTTGCGATATTTCTCCATAAATCAGGAACGTCTTCCTCTGGTTTTATTATTGCGATCATAGAGTTATCGATTGTTCCCGCCATACAATCTTGAGCTGCATGCCATCCTTCATGACGCATTACGGTCATAAAAACCCCAGGGTCTTGCATATATGAGCTGTTAAGATAAAGCTTATTACTCACAGTATGATACACTCCTCTGTGTAGAGGTGGGAAATATTTTTCATCAGCTAAAAAAACCACAGCTCCAATTTTATTAAGTGCGGTGAGCATCTGATTAAATTCAGAAGCAACATAGCTATAATCAACGTTAGGATAACTACGTTGAATATCCGAAATCGATTTAATTTGCTTGAGATTGTCTTTACACTCCTCTAAGATCAAACACCCAAGAGAGTCGTAGGTCTTATATTTTTTAATTTTTTCTTCGTTTGCTAGAACTAAAGAAGGAAGAAGGATAAAAGCAAGAAGAAAAAGAAATTTTTTCATAATAAGGTGTTAATGCGAGTAGGGAGACTTGAACTCCCACGGGCTAATGCCCAACAGATTTTAAGTCTGGTGCGTCTACCGATTCCGCCATACTCGCTAACAAAAATTAAATAGTAGGAATACCTAAGCGATCATACGTTGGTGGATTTAAACGACAATACTCATTGAACATGATTTTCATGTCTCTTTGAGTTAAGCCAGAATTATCTGCTGCTTTAGGGACATTCCATTTTGCTTTAAAAAGCATTTCTAGTGATTCTTGTAGTTTTGACTCCATATAATTTTTTCGAGGTGCTCCTTGCGTGGATCGAACACGCCTCACGCGAATTATGAGTTCGCTGCATTCACCAGATTGCTAAAGGAGCAATGGGACTGCTGAGAATTGAACTCAGTTCACACCGTTATAAGCAGTGGGCCTTAACCAATAGGCGACAGTCCCTTGCGTTTTTTAATCGCTAGCCCTCCAAACTTTATTAACTGGATGGAGCTGAGGAAATTGATCAATGGGCATAATCAGAACCCTATTAGGTCCATCATAAATGGTAAACGTTTCGCCGCTTTCTACGCGGGACATTAGAGTATCAAAGTTATCTTGAAACTCTTTTATAGAAAATTCTTTTTGAAGATTCGTAAGCATCAGATCAATTTCCTATGAATATATTATACAAGAAGAGTGGCATCTTGTCAATCCTTTAAATCATAAAAACTCATAGTTAACTAACTAACTAACTAACTAACTACGAGACTTTACACTAATCATTGCCAAATTCAACAATAGCTTGATCTGGAATTACTTTATAGTCTGGAAATACTTGTCCGATAAGAAGGCCGATGATTAATATTGCCCCTGCTGCGGTCCATTTCCATCTAAAAATATCTTCTATTTTCTTTTCAATATCTAAGATTTTATTCTCGAGCACCTTGTGCTCCTCATGACTTTCTTTCTTGATTTCTTCTAGCTTTAAATTTATATTTTCTTCAGACAGGACTCTTTCATCAAGCTTCCCTTCGTGACGAATAAGCATTTCTTTTATGCCCACGGAAACCTCGCTAAGTTTTTCTATCGATTCGTCTAATTTTTCAAAATATTTCTCATATCCCTGAATTTTAGACTCAATTACTGCCACTTTACTATTTCCAAATAGCGCCATGATGATATATCTGTTTTATGCAATATATCTGCCTTTAAACTTAGAGATTTTCGCGTTCTTTTTCCAAAAACTCTAAAACCTTGTCTCTCCATTCCATTAGTTCATAAAAGCATTGCTGCTCATGAGAAATCGATCTTAGCTCGGGATCTGGTTTAATAACAGATTCGACGAATAGGCTATGCGCAATAGAGACGCGGTCTTTTTTTGTCATTATGATACTTAATAGTATTTACTCTTCGTCTTCCTCATCTTCCCAATAACTTGGTTCGTGAAAAAGTTCTTGGAGTTTAAGATCTTTCATCCTTTTTTCAAGGATTTTAAAATCTTCTTTAGAGAAATCCTCGTCCATCTACTAAATTAAAAGTCTTCTAATTCTTCAAAACTCGCAAATCTTTTTTCCCAGGTATCTCCGCCATCTAGCCCATGTGCTGGATTGATGCAAGAGTCGTCTCCATACTTATTACAAACTAACCCAGCTAAATCGAGTTCGTTTCCTTTCTTTCCGTTTCCAGACCAGTAATGCTGATCATTTATCCAAATTGCGCCGCACTTAGGGCATTCTTTGCGTTCAAGAGAAAGATCGGATATTTCTCTATCTTTATTTGTCATTAAGCTTCTCCAATTCTTTTAAATAGTTATTACGCATTTTATCAAGGCCTCTTTTTAATTTAAATTTCATAATCTCTTTTCTGAAATTTATGTAAACCAATCTTAATTGGAGATTTAAATAGACAAACACGTCCATAGTACCTTCTATTCCTGCGTAAGCAATCATACCTACAATAATAAAGAGTACTAGATAGAGACCGATCAAATTAACTTCCATTTTAAATACTAGGAACTAGTGCATACTACTCGTGATACGTAAATACTACGTACTTATTTATACTATTTTAGTATCTATATTCTTGAACAACATCAAGAATTTTATATAAAACTTGAGTAGCAGACAACTTTTGAGAATCAGACCAGTTCTGATTTATTAGCCCTTCATCTATCTCTGTTTTTATTTTATATATCCTAGATAAGAGGTCTATTTTGTTTATTTTGTTTCTTGGCATAACAAACGGAAGGAGAGGGATTTGAACCCCCGATGGGTTTAACCATGCCTGTTTTCAAGACAGGTGCAATAAGCCGAACTCTGCCACCCTTCCAAAAAGAAAGAGATAGATTAGTAGCCTATCTCTTTAATTTTAATCTAAAGTTGTAAATTTAACTAAGTTTTAATTATTTTACCAAATTCCAGGAATAATCTGTCCGGTAACCAGATAAGAACCTACAGCAGCAACAAAACCTAGCATCGCAAGACGAGCGTTAAGGATCTCTGCTTCAGGAGTAAAACCAAACTTTTCCATGATGTTCATCCGTAATAATTTTTAGTTAGATAGGCAGAATTAAAAATTTCTTTTAAAGACAAAGACTTTACTTTATTTTTATCTTCAGGGGATAACTTACCCCATCGAATAGTAGCAAGAAAATATTTAAGCATTTAGTTTTAAGTAATTAAGCATAGTCTGAGGATCGCTTACTTCATAAGGATCCACGGAGCAATTGCCAATTTTACCAGGTTCTTCAAAGATTTTTTCAATAACTAAGTTATTCACTAGCATTGAATATCTCCAAGATCTAAAACCAAAGCCTAAATTCGATTTAGAGACAGACATACCCATAGCATGAGTAAACTCGCCGCTACCGTCAGGGATGGGCTTAATACTTCTGACATTTTGTTGTTTAAACCAGGCATTCATTACAAAGCTATCGTTCACAGACAAACAATAAACTTCATCAATACCAAGATATTTAAACTCTTCGTATTTTTCTTCGTAACCTGGAAGTTGGTACGTAGAACACGTAGGCGTGAATGCACCTGGTAGAGAGAAAACAATAACTTTTTTATTTTCAAAAAAGTCTTTTGTTGTGATATTTTCCCATCGATAAGGATTAGGACCTTCGATGGATTCGTCTCTTACGCGCACATGAAAATTTACTTCAGGTACTAGAAGGGTCATGTTTCTGTTTTAGTTCGGGATTAGGAATAGATTTTTGTTTTGGGAAACGAGTTTTATTTTTTATTACAATAAAAGCATCTTTTTGATAAGTAACTGTTCCAAATGGTTTTGCCCATTTTGGATTAGCATCTTCATGAGTGGCGGTTCCTGTTACTGCTACTCCACCAATGTCTACCTCAATTTCATCATCAGCGGTCCATTCTAATTTTTGAAGAGCAATAGAGAGTTGTCCTAACCATTCAGCTTTTTTCATGAGTTATGGTCTTTATTTTGTTTTAGCTTATTATATCCCCAGATAATCAAGGATCCTGCTCCAACTCCAATAAGACAGCAAAATATCATATGTATAATGTGATGGAAATAATGCATTATTAATTTATGAAACGTGAGCTGTTCCAATCATCCCCGCACCTTTATGCGGAGCGCACCAAAAAGTGTAGTCTCCAGCTTCAGTAAATGTAATGTCAAAACTTTCACCAGGGGCAAAGAGAAGGCCTTCATGGGAGAGTTCAGGGTGGTTTTCAACAATTACGTTATGAGGAGGTAACATACCATTTACAAAATGAACGGTGTCTCCGGCTGAAACTGAAATTTCAGAAGGTTCAAAGACAAGATTACCACCTGAGCCCATTGTTACGTCAATTGCCCATGCTGGAAGAGCAAGAAACATAACAGTGAGGAACGCAAAGAATGCTTTCATCATAGGTTCTCCTCTTGCTCAGTGAGAATTACACAATCGCTTGTGGGATACGCCACACAAGTAAGCACCCATCCTTCCTCAAGTTGATCATCGTCAAGGAACGATTGCTCCTCGTTATTTACTGTACCAGAGAGGAGTTTTCCTGCACAAGCTGAACAAGCGCCTGCTTTGCACGAAGAAGGGAGATCAACGCCCGCCTCCTCTGCCGCTTCAAGAATGTATTGATCGTCTGAACATTCAATGACAGTCTCGGTGCCGTTAGGAGACTGGAGAGTAACATTGTAAGTAGTCATTAGTAAGTTTTAAAAAGGTTTTCTACAGATTTTACCAGAAGAATAATAAATCCAACAGCGGTAATTGTATAAAAAAACGCTTCCATTTTAAGCTACTCCAAAAAACAAATTACCCGTTAAAGCGTAGGAAATAATTCCAGAGATGATTCCCATCATTGCCCAACGACCATTCATTTTTTCAGCTCGCTCTGCGTACGGTTCAATACCATAGCGCTCCAGAGCTTCTTTGGTCATGTACATTGCTGGCTCTTTGGCAAACATATTAAGTTGGCCAAATTCGTTTTTGGTTACAGTCATTTTAATTAAAAAGCCCTCCTCGTTGAAGAGGGCGTAGAAACTACTTGCTAAGTATTATATCAGAACGACCAGGTTACACCGACCTTAGTACCATAGCCATTATCACCGGCTCCAGCGGTGTTCATGGAAAGCTCGCCATAAACGCTAAGGTTTTCAGTAGCAGCAACGCTACCACCAACTTTACCAGAAAAACCAGTTTCAGTATCAGCGCCATCAATGGCTACGATTGTAGGGCCGCCTTGGATATAATAGCCAAGTGCGCCAGACTCTCCGCCATAACCAACGTGGAAGTCAGTTGCACTGCCACCAAAATCACTACCTACAAACCCGGCGTTATTTTCGATGTTGACATAAGGACCCGCAAACGCGGCGCTAGCGAGAAAAGGAGTGGCAGCAAGAGCTGCGAAAGTGGACTTAATCATAGTTGTAATAAATTGTCTCGTGAAGGAAAAGTTACCTCCTCGGATGAAAAAGATCTCGACATGATCTTTTATGAAATCCTAAAGAAATAATTAAAAAGATTTCACTAGTATATTATAAACCATGAGTGGGCTATTTGTCAACCGTTTATCTAGGTTTTATTGCATATCTTTTAACGCAGATACGTAATTCTTTGCTATTTCTAGCTTTTGCTCTTTAGCTTTTTTAGAAGCTCCTTTTATTTTTTTGTAATCTGCTACTGATTTACGCACTAACTGCGCAAATGGATCAGAATCAAATTCGGGTCGATCGATATCGAGCAGTCTGTATACTTTATTGAAATCGATAATGGCCTTGGTGGGATTTGTTTCGATTTTATCGCTCAGACCATAGTCGATTAGAGATGACTCCGTACCTCCTTCACCATCTACCATGAATTGCTGATTATGCATATCTCCATGAAAATATCCAAGCTTATGAAGGTCTTTGATAGCTTTGAGAGATTTAGCGGCTTGGACAACGGTCATCTTCAAATCGCGCTCTTTTTCCTCATCAGTGCGATTATATCCATTTGACCATAAAGGCTTGCCATTAATTGCATCCATTTCAATATGCTGAGAAGAAGAAGAATGGACTTTAGGAGAATGGCCCAGTTCCGCCATGCGCTTTCCAAGTTCCACCTCGTAAGCTCCCCATTCTTTTCCTTCTTTTAACGTCTTTACAACGCGATTATTTGCCTCGTCTTTATATACTATTCCGTAGTTTCCCTCGGCCAATTTTTTCATCTTAGAAACGTCCGGCATAGAAGAGCTTTTGGGGGCAGGTTTATTTGCCCCCATATTATCACCTTTGCCGATAAGTTTCCATCGGCCATTGGCCTGTTTTTGAAGTGTATGACCGGATTTTGGATTTTGATAAGTAGCACCAGGCTTAGCGTTAGCTCTAATAGCCTCTGGTACCATCTCATCAGAATACGAGATTTTTTTCCAACCTTCGGGAATCATTTTAAACTACAAACTTATATACCTATCTTTCAACTCACTTGTTCCACACAGGCTTTACTTCTGGTTCTTTTTCTTCTTTTTTATGTTCTGTTTTTGGCACGTTATTTTGTCCAGATGACCCGGACTTTTGATTATTCATGCTATTATTTTTTGCAGAAGCAATCCCAAATCCTGCTAATGAGCCGGAGAATACCGACGCAATAAAGGTCGGATCGAAATCCATTATTTTTTGCCCGTTAGGAAGTCTGAAATACGACGCTGTAAGTAACGAAGCAGACCAAACTAAAACAACAAGTTTTACTAAGTCGCT
>Ga0209536_100009911_pt1 | contig 14098 bp, 8 predicted proteins | sample DeeMarSeWOR28_12_FD_187461 | JGI IMG/M metagenome (GOLD analysis project Ga0209536, IMG submission 187461) | Marine sediment microbial communities from White Oak River estuary, North Carolina - WOR-2-8_12 (SPAdes) (version 2) | ecosystem: Environmental > Aquatic > Marine > Intertidal zone >...
CCGTGGACTATCCGGATCCGCATCATCGACTTCATCGACGCGCCAATAGTAGGTCGTGCCCGGAACAAGACCTTCGGGATATGCAGATCCCGCAAAGCCGGCGAAATAATCCGTCGAGGCCTGGTTACCACGAAATCCCGGCGCGCCGGGAAGGCCGTCGCTCACGTCGTCAAAACTCTCGCTCAGATACATATCGTGTGAGACCGCAAAATCCCCAGGCAGCCACGACAGGCTGACCCAGGTATCCGCATGGACGGCACCGTCAGCCGGACTCGGCACACGGGCCAGAGGGTAACCGCCCAGGCCGTACTCTGCCACACGCAGCAGGTCTTCGATGCTGGGCGGATCGACCGTGTCACGCCACACATCGATGTCGAAGATTCGAACATACCCTCGGCTCGTATCAGCCGGTACAAAATGCCTGACCCAGGCCGCGGCATTTCCATCGCTGTCTGTCGCCAGAATCGTGAAGGCATCGGGATCATCAACGGGCGTCCACCGTACTGATGTCCACGTTTCGGTCAGTCCCCATTCGGCTCCCGCGTCAGTGATGGTCACTTCGCTGTTCGTGTTGTTCCGCCAGTTCATCCCGGGGATGTCCAGGATGCCTGCCATACCATGCTGCCACCACGCGGTGCTGGTGTTATCGGCGTGCCCCACGTTCCAGAGCGGGATATCGGCGTAGACGACAACCTTGCCCCCGGCATCGAGGTACTGTCGCAGCGTGCAATCGGCCGCATACGTCTTAGCCACCGTGTCTGGGACAATGTCCTGGCAAAAGACGACCACGCTGGCGGCAGCGTCGGTGATGCGGGCGTCCATCCACGCCTTGAGCTGATCGGCGTCGAGTATCTCGTAGCCGGCGGCTGCGAGACCGTCCCGGATCTCTTTGGCCGTGTCCTCGTCGGCCCAATTTGTTGGATAGCGCACGTCGTAGTAGGCAGCGAGATGCGCCCCCCATGCCTGCCCCGTGACAGAGGCAAGCAGCAGTAGCATAACGATCATCCAGACAGGCTTAGTTCCATTAAAACGATTGTTTGTCTTCATTTTTCTTACTCCTTAGAATTCAGCGTTCTTTCCGGTTGCTGCCATTGGTTTAGAATCCTGTTCATTCACCTCATAGGTTTATGCACTGCACTATCGTTTCATCTCAAACCTTCCTTTCTAACATCAGCGGCATCTGCTTCTTGTTGTACAGGCACATAGATGGTCCTTCTGTTAGTATTGCCTCGGTGCACCGCGCGCACCTTCTGCGTCATCACGTCGGTGTAGTCATTTAGCGAAGCGATTCGCCGTCGCCGTACGCAATGTTCAAAAACACGTTTAATTGATATGCCGGCTCGTTAATCGCCGGCGCAAACAGGGTTCCTTGGGCAAGAAGGATTCACAGCGATTCCCCCATCTTGCGTTGCTCGGCCTCAATGGCGTTGATTCTCTCCCATGAAGGCGCCCGCCAGAAATGAGCGCGTCTCTGCCTGTCGACAGCACAGATCATGTTGCCATCTGGTGAGAATTGCACCGATACCAGCGTCTGCGTAACGTCGGTACCGAGTCTCGCGATTTCCTGCCTGGTTGAGGCATCCCACAATCTAAGTGATCCTGTGTCGCTACTGCCGGAAAGCATGCGCCGGCCATCCGGTGAGAAGGCGACACTGTGAAAGTCTCTGGGGCCATGTACTTGGCCTTCGGGCCGACGGGTTCTCCAGTTCCATAGGTTGATGAAATCTCCTTCTGCGATTGAGGCCAGCAAGGGTTCGGTTGGCGACACTGCGAATTCGTTGTTAAAACCTCTTGATTTGACATCAATCCGGGCCACCTCCTGCGTTCGCGCCAGATCCCACCAAACCAAATCACTATCGCCGCTCACACACAAAAGCATAGACGAATCTTGTAGAATAGAATAACGTTCCTTTCCGAAATATTTAAGCTGAAGTCCGCTCTGTGCCCTGGATCTCAACTGCCAGGTGTCGATATCCCATAGGGTGATCGTGTTGTCAGAATCCACAGTGACCAACAACGTGCCGTCAGCCGTAAATCCAACGGGGTGAATCTGTCCCGATACATTCGTTCGGTGCGCAATGATGTGAAGATCTTCCGCATCCAACACCCACAAATCTCCTGGCTTGGATCCCGCAATCAATTGACCCCCATCGGGAAACAGAATAAGTGAGCTGACAGCCCCGACTTCAGCAGATGACGAGCACTGCTTCGTGAATGTATTTGCATCCCAAACATTGGCCGAACCGTTCTCAGCGATAGTATAGAAAAGTCGACTGTCTGCGGAGAAAACCACTTCTCTAACCGGTTCAACCAATACGTTCTCCCCAAATGGCGATTGCGGTGCATTGAGATCCCATTCCAGAATTTGTCCATCCTCGCCTCCACTGACTGCTCGGGATGCATCGGATGTCAATGAAATTGAATGTACCCCCGATTGATGTCCTTTCAATACTCTGGTCGTAACCCGGCGCTGCATATCCCAAACGCGCAGTGTGTGGTCGGCACTGGCGCTTATTAGCTGTTTACTGCTGGGCGTAAAAGCCAACGCGATCACCCAGGCACTGTGACCTTTCAGCGGTGGTTCCTGCTCCCATGAGTCGGTATTCAGCAGTCCAATCTCATCGGTCTCAAATCCAGAGCCAATGGCAACATAGCGCGAATCCGGTGATATGGCCAATCGAGTATCGTCACGTCGGGCAGATCGACGATACACAACGCTGCCGGTGCTGATATCAACGATTTTCAGTTCGGCCGCTCCGCCTATGGCCAAACGGCAGCCATCCGGAAAAAAGGCAATATCATGACGCCCCCCCCAACTACTCTGAACGGGCCACTGATGGACGATTGCCTTGCGGCGCCAATCCCAAAGAACGGCCACGGAGTGGGAATATGTGGCAAGCGTCTCGTCATCAGGCGAAAACGACAGAGAATAAACCGACTTTGAGGGAATCGTTCTTTCTAATTTCCACGAATTGGTATCATAAACATGGATTTCATGTACGTCATTTCCCTTGTTACAATGTAGAGCCAGATACTCCCCTGAATTCGAGAACGCAAATCCACGCGCCGTCCCGTTTGGAAGATAAACGTGTTTCAGTTGCTCTCTGGTCTGGAAATTCCACAGTCGCCGGAAATGAGGCCAAAGCTTAGGCCCCGTTTGGAATCCGCTGGTCACCATATATCGTTGGTCACGACTGATCCGCACTGCAAACACCCGACCAACTTCCGTCGGCATATCCCAGGCAAGAACAGCGTCACTTCGCGACTGTGCCCAGGCGTAACGCCATTCCCAGCCGCGAAAGTCCGGTTCTCCTGGCTCTGGAACATATTGACGAACGCTCTGCCATACGCGGCCGTACAGACTCTCCTCCAAAGCGCGAAACGCCAGAGACATATCGGAATTGTACGCGTGCCTCAGCGCGTTGACCTCGTTTTCCCTGGCCTTGTTTTCTTCTTGTACAGCCTTTTTGCGGGCGGCGTTTGCTATCAATGCCTGCCACAAGCTGATCGCAGCGGCCAAAAATAGAATGACCGCAACAGTTGCAGCCGCCGTGAAGACAACCTTATTTCGACGCCATGCCTTCTGGAGCTGATAGACTATAGTGGGCGGACGCGCCGTGACTGGTTCGTTGTTAAGATGCCTGACGACATCCAGGGCCAAACCGTTGGCCGTCTCGTAGCGGCGTCTCCGGTCCTTTTCCAGACACTTCATCACAATCCAGTCCAGGTCGCCTCGAAGAAGAGAGATCAATCTGGGCGAGTCTGTCGCATGACGTGTCGCCGTTGTGGATTGCTCTTCACCTTGGAGAGTTGCGAATTTGGTGCTCGGCTTCTGGGGCTCCTGTTCCCGGATTATTTTGCGCATCTGGTCAATGCCAGACTTCATCAATTGCTTCTCATCGAATGGCGTTCGGCCAGTCAGAAGTTCGTAGAGGAGCACGCCCAGACTGTAGATGTCGCTTCGGGTGTCGATGTCCAGACCGCTCATCTCCGCTTGTTCGGGGCTCATGTATGCGGGCGTTCCGATGAACTGATGGTGTTGCGTATAGAGGGTCTTCTCGGTCAGTTCCAGTTGGGTTGCTTTGGCTATGCCAAAATCAATGATCCTTGGCACGGGAACGCCGTCGTGCAGCGTGATCAGGATGTTGGACGGTTTGATATCCCTGTGAATAATCCCCTTCTGGTGAGCGTGCTGGACTGCGTTGCAGACCTTAATGAATAGACCTAGACGATCTTGGACCGAGAGCTTCGCCTGATCACAGTACTCGGTGATAGGGATTCCTCGCACCAGCTCCATGACAAAATAGGGCCGACCGGTATCGGTCGATCCGGCATCCAGCACCTTGGCGATGTTCGGATGGTCCATCATGGCCAACGCCTGACGCTCGGCTTCGAAGCGGGCGACAACCTCTCTGGTGTCCATCCCTAACTTGATGATCTTGAGAGCCACTCGCCTTTTCACCGGTTTCTTCTGCGCGGCCGCCCAGACCACACCGAAGCCACCTTCGCCTATTTTTTCCAGGAGCTTGTATCGCCCAACGACAGAGCCGGAACCCTCAGTCAGAGCCGAGTCTTCCAGCGTAACTTCAGCTTCCAGGGCCGGCGCCTCCATGAAATCGCCCGCCTGCTCATGTGATTTCAGCAGCTCCTCTACCTCCGCTCGCAGATTGGAGTCCTCGCCGCAGGTCTCGTTAAGATACTCTACCCGCTCCTTGGAAGCCGGCTTTTCAAGCGCCTCGGCAAAAATCAGCTTAACATTCTTCGGCTCATCGTTCATAACATCGTTCCATTTCGACCTTCTCTATCCTGCAATGCGACATCCGCGCCAAAAACGCGACAGGAAAAATGCCAAAAAAGACAAATTTCCGTATTAACCGCAGAGACCGCAGAGTGCGCGGAGATTCTCATACCCTTGAAGGGTAGTAAATTCCCGCGAGTAAGATCATAAACTGTTAATGTAAAGCTACGTACCCGCGCAAAAACTTGAAATTTCAATCGTGATCACCACAAATCAATCCAATGTCTTCTCTGCGATCTCCGCGATCTCCGCGGTAAGTCCTTCATCCTTCAGCATCGAGTGTTTTTCCCCGGTGCCCTACTGACCTGTTTGCGTTTGTCCCCTTGTGATCTCCCGGTGGAGCCAGGCGCGTGCGTAGGCCCAGTATCTGTCTGCCGTCCGGCGGGATATACCGAGGATTTTCGCTATCTGGTCGAGGTTGAGCCCCGCGAAGTAGCGCATCTTCACCAGATCTGCAACCACATGATCATCTCGCTCCAGCTTTGTCAGCGCTTCATCGACGGCAATCACATCCTCTGAAGGCCCTTCGATTGCCAGCGTCGCATCTTCCAGATCCATTCTCTGTAAGTCAGCGCCGTGTTTCTTGCGCTGCTTGTACCGTGCTTTCTCGATCAGGATCCGTCGCATCGCCTCGGCCGCCGCGGCAAAGAAATGCCCCCGGTTCTCCCAGTTCTGATCCTCAGCTCCGACGAGTCTGATGTAGGCTTCATGCACGAGGGCCGTGGCCTGAAGCGTTTGTCCGGCCGGCTCCTGGGCGAGCCTGACGGCGGCAAGCCTGCGCAGCTCCTGGTAAACCGCCGCGAGCAGCTCGTCCGTTGCCTTGGCGTCTCCTTGGCGGACCGCGTCAAGAATGCGAGTTACATCTGCCCCATTTGCTGACATTTTCAACCCCATACCAATCTTGCGGACGATCAAGAGACGTCAAGAAGAATTCGCCGTCTCTTGAGAAAATTGTCTCTTAGGCAGGATAGCGGCGCAAAGTGCAAAAAACAAGCAGCAAACGGGGCTTAGGGCAAATTCTCCGGCAGAAGAAAAGCGGTTGGCTCCGGAGCAGGATTGGCTTGCCGATAGAAGTTGCACCGTCGGGGGGATTTGGGTATAATGGCGGCAGGTAGCCCAAACACAGGAAGTCCGTCGGATGTGCCTTGTTTGATGTCAGCCTTGAAGAGCATTCTTCAGCTAGAAGGGGTAAGAGAAGAATCTGCCATGCGTAAACAAAGAGGTTTCACACTGATAGAGCTTTTGGTGGTGATTGCCATTATAGCGATTCTGATGGCGATATTGTTGCCAGCACTGAATCGCGTCAAGGAACAGGGCAAACGAGCGGTTTGCATGAGCAATCTCAAGCAATTGTCGCTGGCTTGGGTTTTGTATGCCGATGAGAACGACGAGGTGCTCGTAAACGGCGCCATAGGCTACAGCGATCGCAACATGTCCTGGGGCGACCACAGAGGCGAGATTGCGTGGGTCGACTCTCTGGCACAAGGTGAAGAAGCGCAGCGGCTGGAAATCGAGCAAGGCGCCTTGTGGCCTTATATCAAGGATCATGCCATGTACAAGTGCCCGACAGGACGGCGCGGAGAGGCGCTTACTTATGCAATCATGTTCTCCATGAACTCCGTCAACCATGCTCCTACCCAGGGAGTACGCGGCGCACACATCAAGAGGAAGTCTGAGATATTTAACCCAGCGCCTGCTTTCCGACTCGTATTCATAGACGAGGGTTACATGACGCCGGATGCTTTTGCGGTTCATTATGACCAGGAGCAATGGTGGGATGATCCCCCTGTTCGACACGGCGACGGCTCCACCTTGTCTTTCGCGGACGGTCACGCCGAGCACTGGAAGTGGAAAGGCACTGACACGATAAAGCGCGCTAGGACCGAAGAGAACCGCCATACCAGCAACTGGACACCACAAACACGCGCAGGTTACAGGGACCTGTACAGGATGCAGAGGGGCACCTGGGGAAGATTAGGCTATACACCGACTCATCCATAAGCGGTGTTCGCCGGATCGGCAATGAGGCTAAGGAGATAACTCTACTATGCGTAAACAAAAAGGTTTTACATTGATAGAGCTTTTGGTGGTGATCGCCATCATAGCGATTCTGCTGGCGATACTGCTGCCGGCACTGCATCGTGTGCGGGAACAGGGCAGGCGGGTGGTCTGCATGAGCAACCTCAAGCAATTGTCACTGGCGTGGATAATGTATGCAGATGAAAACGACGGCAAGCTCGTCAATGGTGCCGCTGGATTTACCGATACGACCACGAGCTGGGGACAGCACGCCAATGAACTCGCCTGGATCGATGTCCGGAGTTTTAGTGCACCTTGGGATCAGCAGATCGAGGAGATTAAGCGCGGTGCCTTATGGCCCTACATGAAGACTACCGATATGTACAGATGCCCGACCGGGCGCCAGGGAGAAGCTGTGACCTACTCGGTCATGTTCTCTATGAACGCCGTGAACCACCCCTGGGTTCAGGGTGTGAAGGGGGCACACGTCAAAGAAATGGGCGAGATTCGTAATCCCGGGCCGGCCCAGAGGCTCGTCTTCATCGACGAGGGTTACATGACTTCGGACGCCTACGCTGTCTACTACCACCTGGAAACATGGTTTGACAGCCCGCCGGTACGCCACGGCGATGGCGCGACTCTCTCTTTTGCCGACGGTCATGCCGAACACTGGAAGTGGAAGGGCACCGACACGATAAAACACGCCAGAGACGAGGAGCGCACCGGTCCTCAGGTTGGCTGGAGACCGACTACCGTTTCAGGGCATCGGGACTTGTACAGGATGCAGAGGGGATGCTGGGGGAAGATAGGTTATACGCCTACTTATCCGTAGTTGCCGTTTGTGGTAGTTATCGACCACCGCCCGCTACGAAATCCGCCATGCTTTGGCTGTCTCATGCGCCGGTAGTCTGTTAGAATCTGCGAGATGATAACGATTCGACGCATGACAATCGACGATCTCGGACTCGGGATCAAGCTGAGCGGCCAGGCCGGATGGAACCAGACCGAGGCGGATTGGCGGCGCTTCATCAAGCTGGAACCGGAAGGCTGTTTTGTGGGCGAGCTGAACGGCCGCTCCGTCGGGACTACCACAACCTGCGTATTTCGCAAGACGGCATGGATCGCAATGGTCCTGGTCGACGTGAACGCCCGGCACAAGGGCGTTGGAACAACGCTGCTAAAGCATTCGATCGAGTATCTCAAATCGCGCCAGGTCAGAACGATACGTCTTGACGCCACTTCGCTGGGCCGGCCCATCTACGAGAAACTGGGATTTGTGCCGGACTACGAATTGGCCCGCTTCGAGGGCAGAGCCACCGAGGCCCGAGAAAGCGTCACTGTAGTTGCGGCGGCGCCGGAGCTGTTTGCCGAGATAATTGAATTTGACAAGCGGACTACCGGCAGAGAACGCGCTAAAATGCTCGGCAGATTGTTCGAGGAATTCCCTGAAAATGTACGCATCGTAAGGCGGGCCGGTAAGATAGAAGGATTCATAACAATGCGCCCCGGGGCCAATGCCGTTCAGATCGGTCCATGCACGGCAACCGGCGAGGCAGGTCCGGCATTGTTTTGCGATGCTCTGGACCGATGTGCGGCAAAGCCCGTCTTCGTTGACATTCCGCTCGACAATACCGAGGCGGTGAAAGTTGCCGAGTCAAACGAATTGGCCGTTCAGCGCACGCTTACACGCATGTCCTGGGGCCGCAAGCCCGTCGACAACCCGCAATCTTCATGGGCCAGCTCAGGCGCCGAAAAAGGATAAGACGCCAACGTCACACGCGTTCGGGCACGACAAAAGGCTCTCGGTATTTGCGCGAGAGATGTTCGTTGGCGCGGTCGCCAAATTCGCCGCTGAATCGCTCGGTGTCGGAATCCATCGTCAGCCAGGGGCCGAGAATCCGAGGCGTTTTCTGAACGTCAACGACATTCTGTAACAGGTGCTCCTGGAGACGTTCGAACGCGTCGGGCAGCTCCTTGCTCGATTTGACGGATTCGATTACTTCATCGCGCGAGGCCGTCTGTCCCAGACGATAGGAAATATTGCCCATGTGACATAGAGCTGTGGACAGATGGCCCTGGAGGATGTCGGCGTTTAGATCGCTTACTTTTCGACTGCGCACGGCCTTGATGAAGTTTGCATGGTGACTGCCGCCGCCGCTGACCTTGAACTGCCTGATCTTCTTGTCATCGTAGTCATAGGCCCAGCCGCCGGCAACATAGCCGCCCTCGCATTCGATCACGGTATCGGCCCGGGTCCGGCGGTAGGTAGGATCCATTGCCGAGTCGCCCTTCTTCCTCGGCAGATTGCGCATCTCAAAGATGATCGGGGCCGGCTTGTAGTCATAGAACGCCACCTGGGCGTTGGGGGTCTGTCTGTCGTCGTCCCAGAGGAATTTGCCGCCGAAGCTTATCGCCCGCGGGGCCAGGTGGGAATAGCCCAGTGCCCATCGGCACGTGTCGATGAAGTGTATGCCGTTGTTGCCCAGGTCCCCGTTGCCATAGGGCCACTGCCAATGCCAGTCGTAGTGCAGGTTCTTGCGCATCAGCGGCGCCATGGGAGCAGGGCCCGTCCACAGGTCGTAGTTGACTGTCTCGGGGATCGGCTGAGGCCCGTCCACCTTTCCGATAGGGCCGCGCGGACTGTAGTAGTAGCAGCGCGCTCGAAGTATCGGCCCGAGGTTGCCCTGTTTGATATATTCGAAGGCCGCCGCGAGTCCCTCGTCCGATCTTCGCTGGGTGCCCGTCTGTACGATACGATTGTACTTTCGCGCCGCTTCGACCATCTTGCGGCCTTCCCAAATGTTATGCGAGACGGGCTTTTCGACATACACGTCCTTGCCCGCCTGGCAGGCCCAGACGGTGACGAGCGAATGCCAGTGATTGGGTGTGGCGGTGATAATGGCGTCGATGCTCTTGTCTTCCAGCAGCTTGCGAACATCAACGTAGGTATCGACATGCTCGTTCTTTTCTTTGATTGTTTTCACTTCGCGGTCGATGAACGCTCTGTCAACGTCACACAGCGCGACAACGCGCACGCCGGGGATCCTGCTGAAGTACTTGATGTGATTACTCCCCTGGCTCTTGAATCCTACAACGGCAACGCGGATGTCGTCATTTGCGCCAAGCACGCGGGAATACGGCGCCAATGCCAGCGCGGCTCCACCTGCCAAGGTACTTTTCGTGAAAGCACGACGTGTCAAAACTTTCATGGTTATTCTCCTCTATAAACGTGAAGCGAGATAATAGATTATGCTGGCCATAGTAGCGCTGATCGAAACAAGCATCGCGATATTCCAAACGAGGGCTTTTATGCCGGTAGGTTTGTGCTCGCCGAGGTATCTCTTGCTGTTGTTGAGAATAAAAAACGCGATAAAGGCGATAGGCAGCATCAGTCCGCAAATCGCCGAGGTCGGCATGCCAATCCACGATCCGACATATTTCCAGAGCACCACACCCGCAACTCCCGGCGCCGGGATAAGGCACGCCAGCCGGTAGCGCCATCCACCTGGCTCGACGCCGAATATCTCACAGGCGGCGAAGCCGCAGATTAGCATGTGCATGGTGATCGAACTCAGTGCCATCCCGAGTATTCCAAGGCCGAATATTATTCGTGAAGTTAGCAGGCTCAAGCCAACTGACTGAAGCATCGCTGCCGCCTCTGTTGGATACAGCGTAGGAGACGGGCGAGCCGCGAATTCCTCCGGGTTATGGATCGTACAGCCGGTTGCTATGACCATAAGCGAGGTTGCGATACAGAACGGCACCAACATGCCCGTAAGCAGGTCGAACCTGGACAGCCCACGATGTTCCTTGCCCCAGCCGCGAGCCAGCAGCGTGTAGGGGAAAAGAAATGTGGCGTTAATGCCTGTCGCGGCGCTGAACGCCGCCATAACGATCGAGACTCCTCGACGATCCGTAGGAATATGCAGCGGCAGGAAACCTTTGAATAGCGCAGCCCATTCCATGCCGTCGCGCCTCACTGCCTTGTAGATCACGATCAGAAAGGCCAGAATGATCATCCAGACAAGACCTTTAAGAGTTCGCTCATAGATTCGGATGCCCCTGTGTCCACTGCTGTAACACCAGACGACTGTGGTCGAAACGGCCAGGACGGCCAGGCCTATTGCTATCATCACTAGCCTCTGGACGGCAGATGACGCAGGCTCCCATCCGGTGGCGGCTTTTATCATATCGTCGGTCATGCCGGCCGCCAGCGCGTACTGGGGCAGGTGCCAGATCACCGTTGCAACCAGTGCTCCGATCGCCCAGCCCCAGGCAACAGCCGGATGGATGAAACGTCTCATCGCATCGAACGGCCGGATGCCGGTCGACAGAGTCTGATATGACATCGCTGCAAACATGACGATTCCTAGCGCCATGGCCAGGGGCTGGACCCAGAGCAGTTTGTATTGAAGGTAGGCACCGGCATAGAGCGAAGCCATTGCGCTTCCGCTGCCTAGCACCAGAGCGCTTTGAAGCCAGCCCGGACCGGACTTGGAACCGTACACCCGCCACCGGTGCAGAAGACCCTTGCCCTCCAGCTCTGCGAGTTCGGCCTTTTCCCTGGCCAGCACCTCGGGTGCCGATGCAGTGAACATCGGCAATCCCCTTGCCAAATCGTCTCTGCTGGAAGAGCCCTCTGGTTGATCCTTCATAAAGATCCTCTTTTCATTAGTGTATAGCGTTTAGCGTAGAGGCTTAACGATCAGCTCTATCCGCTATCCGCCAAACGCTGTTCTTTGCCTTCTTTGATTCTACCGTCAATTCATGGATTGTGGCAAGGATGCAAAATATTCAGCACGCGCTTGATCAATCTGCATCTCTGAGAAAATGCTCGAAAAAGGCATAAATCTGCTCGTTCGATTCCGCGGTCGGTGCGTGACCTTTGCGATTGGCCATGGCTACTCTGTTTTCGTATCCCAGGAGCTTGTTAACGGCAATCGCATGATTGAGAGCCTTCCATCGCTCGGCGGTATCCTCCGAGCCGCCCGAGACAAGGAACGGTCTCGGGGCCATCAAGGCATGCAGTTCATGCAGGTCTTGACCGGCCTGCACCAGGTCTTTGTACGCTCCGGTTCGTGGTTTGGCCTCGCTTGGAACGCCCCGGGGGCGCTGCCTGTCGGATTCATACCCAAGGTACCACGGCTCCCAGTAGTTGACGTTGGGCCGGCTTTCGTCGAAAACGATCCCCGGGTCCGACCAGGCCGCACAAGCAAACTTCTCATAAAGGCACGATGCAAACATCGCCCATTTACCGCCATACGAATGGCCCGTGACACCGATGCGCTCGGGATCCACCTTCTTCAAGCCGGCCAGAGCGCGGTGGCAATTAGCGGCCACATACGCCAGTGCCGAAAGAGGCTGGAACTGAGTCTCGCACAGCGGCTTGTACGGAGCCTTCAAACTGCAGAAATCCGGCGTGCCGATCGACAGTGTCACGAACCCGCGCCTTGTCAACTGGAGTGCAAAATCTCGCAGCTCCTTGCCCAATCCTGCGCCCGTTTCGGCCTCATAATACACGACCAGTACCGCGGGAAATGGGCCTTTTGCCTCGGGAACCAGAAGATAGCCATCAACGGTCTGTCGATTCGGGGCAATCTCGACAGAAACTCGATGCTGCATGAAGTTCTCCCGGCGTTCTTTCGAGTGGTATTCGATCGCGGGTTTCTCGATCAGCGCCGGCCAGGATCCGAGAAGGTCTTCCCATGTCGCGATTATCTCTCGTCTGCGCTGTAACCAGTCCGCCGCGGTCGCTACGGCTGTCCCATCGTTGAATAGCAACGGAGACTTGTATTCTCCAAAATCCCCGGCGAACTCCGGAGGCGGTTCGAAGAGAGATGAAATCTTGTCCGGAATTGCTGCGGCGCCAGAAGCACCGCTGACAAACATGACAACAATAAGTGAAAGCTTTTTTGTTTTGATCATGTGCTTGTCGACCCTCCAGAAAACCTATGGGTTCCTAGCTACAGTTCTTGCCAGCTCGTTGCGATTGCCGTTGACCGAGATTCGACCGCCAACCTCAGCGGCGAGGAACGTGATATTGGTACTGCCGATATCTACCGTGATCCGGCCGTCCTCAATGCGCGATTGCGCTCTTTCCACACGACCGGCATCGGTATCGGTTGCAGTGAGCACGTGCAGGAAGTGGTCGACGTCTGCCTGCTGTGACGGCGATATTTCTATTCGACATTGCGGCGCAGGGCCCGTGTTTCGATTAGACTTGTACGTCTTGCCCTCGTAGCTGTACAGTTCGTCTTCCTCGACAAGTTTGACCTGCGCCTCTGCCGGCAGCAACGTCTGAATTGATAGCCGTCCCCTGCCGTTTGTGACGATCAGATCGGGCCCGGCTTTCGTCGGTGTCTTCATGGCCTGGAGCAGCCATGTCTTCTTCAATTGCGGCTGCTTCGAGCAGACCCGGTCAAAGATGACGAATGTGCCGGGGCGCAGAAAGACGATCTGGCGGGTGAAATACTCGAGCTTCTTAGGACTGTAAGCCCGCGTGCAGTCACCGGCTACGTACACATAACCGCCTTGGTCCTCGAAGGCCAGGATATCGGCGATATCGTAGAGTCCCTCGCCTTTGCGCCATGCATCGGCATCTGTGACGGCGCCGTTATGATGCGGCCAGTTATGGTGCTGGCCTCCGTCGTTTCCGGTGACGGACCCCGCGCGTATTGCCGGCCACGTTTCGGAAGGATCGTGAACGAGTATGGTATTGTGCGCGATTGTCCTCAGGTGGTAATTGACATCGTGACCGGAGCCGAACGAATCGTAATGTCCCCCGTCGCCGGCGAGTTCTTGATGTTTGTATATGAGAAAATGGCCCACGTCGAGGTGTTGATGTGCCGTGAACCTGTCGCCGCACTTGAAGAAGAAGTACGCAGCGTCTTCGTCCCACGAACTGCGAGCGTAGAGATAGCCAGGCCCCGGGCTGATGTGTGAGAGTCTGAAGTCTTTCAAGTCGCCCCTCTGGACTGTCTCGTCGCGCCAGAGAAAGTCCTTGTATGCGTACACTCCGACAGCCGAACGCGGCGTGGTCTCGTTGAAGGCGTGAACCATCCGGTGGTCTGGATCATCGCGAAAGTAGTTCACGAGAATCCTTCTGGCCGATAGAACCTTATCGCGATCACCGCCAAAGGTGCGACCTCCGCCATCGCCCATAGGGACCTGGCGGCGCGAATTATATGTCTGGATTCCCGGATAGGCCTCGAACATACTCGCAATTGCGCGGTGCTTGAAGAATCCGGGCGCCATGGCATAGTGGTCGAGGCCCTCACAATA